>ERZ1048686.1786-NODE-1786-length-15815-cov-6.606028_pt1 | contig 15815 bp, 15 predicted proteins | sample MGYA00383099_ERZ1048686 | MGnify/ENA primary metagenome ERZ1048686 (study PRJEB29581, sample SAMEA5548369) | metagenome | biome: marine; feature: coastal; material: water | depth 25 m | study: Short-term variability in the microbial, nano- and picoplankton... | reverse complement strand
TCACGTGCCCCACTGGCCAACCTCGAGACAGCGCAAAAAGATACCAACCGACTAGAACGCCTGTACAAAGAAGACCCGGGGACAATTTCTACGCGACGCCTTGAGGTCTCCAGGGCAAATCTGGATCAATCGAAAGCCGCAGTGTCAGCGTCGGAGGCTGCGATCAAACAGGCGATTGATGCCAAAGGTGGTGACTCCAGCGAAGAAGAAAATACCATTTTGGCGATTGCGCGCACGGGTGTGAATAAGGCGCAGTTAGACCTCGACAACACGCTAGTGACAGCCACTGATCGCGGAGAAATTACTGACTTGCGCGCAGATGTAGGCGCTTTTGCCGGCGCGGGGCAGGCTGTCATAACGCTGATATCCTTGAACGATGTTTGGGTCCAGGCCGAATTTACAGAGAATAACCTCGGTAATATCGTGGCGGGTACGCCGGTAGAAATCTTGTTTGATTCACTGCCCGGCCAGGTGTTTGATGGAAAAATAGACAATATAGGGTTGGGGGTAAGCGCAGGAAGCTCAACTCAACCGGGCACACTGCCCACGATTGATAATAACCGAGACTGGCTGCGTGCCTCGCAACGTTTTCCTGTCGTCGTTACGTTCGATGTAAAGCAAGAAGACTTGATGGTTCAATTGAGAATGGGTGGGCAGGCGTCTGTGATGGCTTACGCTGAAGGCGCCTGGATAACGCGGATATTGGGTAAGGTCTACATCCGCTTCATGAGCATAATGTCTTACGCATACTAGGCAGAGGAGCGCTGGTGATGCATATCGGTGCCAAGCGGGTATTCAGGCTGAGCCTGACCGTGGCGCTTTCCCTGGCGGTCAGTTATGGCATGGCCAATACCATGCCCTACATAGCGCCGCTCTTTGCCTTCATGTTGGGTGCCGCTCCTAAGCCACCGATGGGGTTTAAGGGCTTAATAGGCTTGATTCTGATTCTGGGCATGATTCTTAGCACTGGCCTGTTGTTGATTCCGCTGCTGACCTATTACCCCATGACGGCACTGATGCTGGTGCTAATGGGGCTATTCTTTGCCAATTACCTGTCGCTCAACATGGGTAAAGGCCCGGTGGGCGTGTTTCTTACGGTTGGAATTACCTTGATTTCTGCGCTGGGCCTTCTAGGTCACGGTATAGCGATGATGGTGATATCCGCTCTTCTGCTCAACGTTGCCATTGCTGTGATTTGTCAATGGATTGTCTATCCCTTATTTCCAGAAGATGACGTGGCTCCGGCGCCACCTGCTCCTCCTGAACGACTGCAGTCCAGTTGGCTGGCGTTGCGCGCTACCCTGATTATTTTCCCCAGCTATTTACTCGTACTTTACAACCCTACCGCCTACGCTCCCATTATTATGAAATCGGTTGCCTTGGGGCAGCAGGCTACCGAAACCGATGCAAGGCACGCAGGCAGAGAGTTACTGGGTTCGACCTGCATGGCGGGAATAATGGCAATCCTTTTTTGGTGCTGCCTCAAGCTGGCGCCCAATCTCTGGATGTATTTTCTTTGGACGCTGGTATTTAGCATGTATTTTGTCGCCAAGTTCTACGCGGTTCTGGAAAGTCGGTTTAGCCAGAGTTTTTGGCAAAATGTGATGGTCACCTTGTTTATTTTTATCGGTCCTGCGGTAGAGGATACGGCAAATGGTAAAGACCCTTACAAGGCGTCAGTAATCAGGATAGGGCTCTTTCTCGGAGTGACGATTTATGCATGGATGATGTTAGTTTCCCTTGAGTGGCTGCGTAAGCGGCAAGAGTATAAAAAACCACCGGCATTGTTAGTGGAGGTGCAATAGTGTCTGGCACTCTTTATATCGACTAGTTTTTTTTCAGGTGCAGCCAGCGCCTGCGCTATGTCAAAAAAAAGCGCGCAAGCCCTGATCAGTGATCGCTGCAGGTGAGGGAGCTTATGCTCAGTGTTTTGCCGTATCAACGATGTTTGACCAGTAGTTCAAAGGAACGGCGGCGATCTTCGAAGTAATACATATTAGTCACCGCCATAATTTCATCCGCATCGTGCTGCTGAGCCAGTTGGCTGATTTGTTGCCAAACCTGTTCAGGAGTTCCTACGGCCCTACTGGGCGCGCGGCTCCTCATAAACGCTTCTTCACGCGGCCCTACTGGGTAGGCGCAGGCCTCTTGTGGGGTGAGTGATTTGCCATCGCTCTGGCCGCTGAAAAACCGGAACAAGTTCAGATCGTATGCCAACTGTAATGCTAGGGCGTGCTCTTCATCCTCGGCGCAGAAAACGCTGATTGTTAGAATCGCATGAGGGGCGGGTTGTAGCTCGCTGGGCTGAAAACTCTGCTTGTACAGACTAATCAATCGACTGTCTGCCTGCGGGTTAATGAAAAGCCCCAGGTTATAGGGTAGTCCTTTGCTGGCAGCCAACACAGCACTGTCGGGACTGGAACCCAGCATCCAAAGGGGCAGCCCGGGTGGCGGTTTGGGACTGACCAGGGGTTGGGTATTTTCGCTCCAGAGATATTCTTCCAGTTTGGTGGTGAGTTCGGGAAATCGGTCAAATTTAGGCCTACCATCGGTGGCCAGGGCCATAGCGGTGGTCATATCTGCCCCGGGTGCGCGCCCGATGCCCAGGTCTATTCGGCCCGGGTAGAGGTTCGCCAGTACTGAAAAGACTTCGGCAATTTTATAGGGGCTGTAGTGCGGGAGCATAATCCCGCCAGAGCCTATTCTAATAGTGTTGGTGGCGGCGCCAATCGCGGCAAGGAGCACTTCCGGAGCGCTACCTGCGACTGTGCGAAAAGCATGGTGTTCCGAGACCCAAAAACGTTCGTAGCCCAGCTCCTCGCACCAACGGGCCATGGTCAGTGTTTCTTGCAATGCGGTTGCGGCGTCATCGGCGTGCCTTGCCAATGATTGGTCTAGAACGGATAGTTTCATACGGGTGTTATTGCCAGTGCTTTGAAATCGAGACCTGAGTTTAAACTATCGCACTAACTTGGACATAGCGTGTGCGGTGGGCATCTCTCAGGTAATTTGGTCATCAGTTAGTGGTTCCGTGCGCTGCTAGCATGGCAATATACAATCGGAAGGGTCGGGCCGATGCAGGTCGGCTTACAGGGCCCCATCAAATAGAGTAAAGAGTGGATCCATAATGATGAAAACTCAACTTCAGTTGCTTTTACTGGTTCTATCCGTTGGCTTGATGGGCTGCAGCGACAGCGACAGTGACAGGGACACGTCGCCAGACGATACGATCACTGAACCCCCTGTGGAGGAATTTTCCTACGACGCAACGCTAACCCGAACCGAGTATGGTGTACCGCACATCGTTGCAGAGGATTGGGGCAGTTTGGGTTATGGCCATGGCTATGTCTTCGCCGAGGATAACTACTGCATGCTGATGGAGGAAATTATTCGTGCCAGCGGGCAGTCTCTGGAATTTTTTGGCGAGGCGGGCGGCAGCGAGAGTACAGATTTTGTTTTTAGCCTGGTTAACAATAATTCCGATGGACAACTGGAAGAGCGGTACCTCAGCCAACAACCTCAGTACATCCTTGATCTTGTAGCGGGATATGCCGCCGGCTACAACCGTTATCTGCGAGAAACGGGAGTAGACAATTTGCCGGAAACTGACCCCGACTGCCGCGGTGCAGACTGGGTGCGGGAAATCAATGCGGTCGATCTTTGGAAGTACTTTCGACGTATTCAGCTGCAGGGCAGTACCGACCAGGGCATTGTCAGAGCAGCCATTTTGGATGCTAAAGGTCCCGGGCAAGCTGGCGCTTCTGCAATGCCAGCCCCTGTGTCTGCTGCCGATTTACAGCGAGCTTTTGCCAATGCAGACAAGGGTAGTAATGCAATTGCGCTGGGGCGAGACGCGACCCAGACAGGCAGTGGCATGCTGCTGGGTAATCCACACCAACCATGGTTTGGTGTGGGTTCGTGGTATCAGGTACACCTGACGATTCCTGGTGAATATGATGCTATGGGCGCTGCACTCAAGGGATTCCCCAAGATTGCAATTGGCTTTAACAAGGATATGGCCTGGACCCATACCGTGAGCTTTGCTAGCCGGTTTACCCTGTTTGAGTTGAAACTCAATCCTGACGATCCTTTGCAGTACGAAGTAGACGGGGAGTTCAAGGATATTGTGCCTGAGGAAGTGACCATCAAAGTCGCAATGCCCGATGGTAGCTTCGAAGAGAGAACACATACGTTTTACCACTGGGAATATGGTCTGATTGTGAGTCTGGCCTCAACGGCAGGGGGCATCGCCCCCGAGTTCGCCAGCCTGTTTGACGGTTGGCCCACACCCCAGGGCACTGTGTATGCATTGCGGGATGCTAATTTGGAAAATCTCCGAGGCATTGAAATGTGGGTGAATGTGGGCAAATCCTCCACTGTCGGAGAGTTTGCCGATGCACTTAAAGTGATAGGTAACCCGTTGTTCCACTCCTTGGCCGCTGACCGCAATGGCGATGCTTTCTACGGAGAAATTTCGGCTATTCCCAATGTGACCGAGAAAAAAATGGAGGAGTGTATTGTCGGCATTAATGCTGTGGTGCGTTCACTCACTAATAACGCGATTTTAGCGCTGGACGGCACTCGCAGTGACTGTCAGTGGGGAGCCGATGCGGATGCTCCGCAAGACTCTGGACTATTCGGCTTTGCTAGTTTGCCCAGTTTTTTCACTACCGAATATGCTGCCAATAGCAATGACAGCTACTGGCTTAGTAACCCTGAACAGCCACTGGAGGGCTTCCCTACGACCATGGGCTTTATCGGCCATGAGGGGCAACAACAAAACCTGAGAACTCAAATTACTCATGAGATGGTTGGCCAAAGGCTGGAAGGGACGGACGGATTTGACGCCAGCCCGGGGTTTACGCTCAGCAGTTTGCAGCAGTTGATGTACGCTAACCGGGTGTTTGCTGCCGATTTGACGTTGGATGATGTGCTTACTGTGTGTACAGAAACTGCATGGCCAGAAATCTTTCCGCCACCCGGCGGGAAAAGAGCCTGTGACGTGCTGTCGCAATGGGATCGTCTGGCCAACATTGACAGCCGTGGCACTCAAGTCTTTACCGAATTCTGGAAAGCAATTTCTGCCGGCGGTGCTGCCTTTGAAAATGCTGTGACAGATCAATCACTCTGGTTTGAAGACTTCGATCCGACCAGGGCACTGGAGACTCCCAAAGGCTTCGACCTGTCGCTGGAAGTGAACCGTGAACGGATTCTTAGCGCGTTAACGACAGCGGCAAATGCATTGGATGCCGCTAACGTTGCTTTCGATGCGCCGTGGGGAGAAGTACAGGTACTGCCGCGCAATGGAATCGATGTGCCCATACACGGAGGTGATGGCGGTATGGGCGTGTTCGGTGCAATAAGCTCTGGTTTGTCTGATGGTGGCTATCGTACGATCGGCGGTGGTAACTCCTATATTCAGACAGTGACCTGGGATGAGAGTGACTGTCCGATTGCGGATGCAATCATTACAACCTCCCAATCGATAAACCCGGAGTCGCCATACTACAGCGATCAGAGTGAACTCTATTCGCGCAAAGAATGGGTACGTATGCCTTTTTGCGATGATGCGATCGAGGCCAATCGCATTACCGAACCCCTGCAATTGCGGGAGTGATAACAATGTTGTGTGACATGGGGTCATAAGATTATGGGCGTGATGGACAGGTTCAGGCTGGACGGCAAAGTGGCGGTCATTACCGGCGCTGGCAAGGGCATAGGGGCGGGCATAGCGCTGGCTCTGGCCGAGGCGGGGGCGAATATTGTGCTGGCTGCAAGGACAAAAGCGGATTTGAACAGGGTGGCTGATGAGATCACCCTGCTAGGCCGCGAATCACTGGTGATGCCTACAGATGTATTGGACTTTGAACAGTTGGCTTCCCTGGTAGAGGCCACGATTGCTCGGTTTGGTCGTATCGATATTTTGGTCAATAACGCGGGTGGTTTTCCGCCCAAACCGATGCTGCAAACTTCAGCAAAAGAGTTTGAGGCTGCGATGCGGTTTAATGTGACAACAGCGTTTGAACTTTCTCGGCTTTGTGCGCCTTACCTGGCTGAGAAGCAAGACGGCGCCATTCTGAATATTTCGTCTGTCGCCGGGGAGAAACCCACCCCCTGCTTTTCGGCCTATGGTACGGCTAAGGGAGCATTAAGCCTGTTAACACGCGAATTGGCGCAGGAATTTGCCCCCCGAATTAGGGTGAATGCGATCGCGGTAGGCTCTACCCGCACCGACGCACTCAATACAGTGCTGACACAAGAAGTGGAGCAAACTATGGTCGAGCTGACGCCCATGGGAAGGCTAGGAGAAGTTGAAGATATAGCACTTGGTGCAGTGTATTTATGCTCTCCTGCTGCAAGCTACGTTACCGGCGATATTCTCGGTATCAATGGCGGCCTTGAACGCTTGAACATGCAGATGCCGCGAGCCTGGGGCGGCATGGGTTGACTTTCTTCGGCCCATTAACGGTATTTGGCACGCCTGGATTCGCACTCTCAGAGGTGCCAGCCAGGCCTTCATGTTAAACGGACAAACGGGCTTACCTTGGCCAGCATCAGTGATCATTACTGGCCTGAGACTGGAGTTTGTACTGTTGCAGCAGTCGGTGTGCGACCACCATCCAAATCAAAATCATGGCAACGTTTACTGCAGAAAAGCCAAGTAAATCCAGGCCAATAAACTGAGTGCCCACAAACACCAGTGCGGCGGCGATGACATCACCAGTGCGCACGAAGAAGGTATCTATAGCCTGTTTGGCTTTGTACTTTTCATCGGGAGTGGTTTGCAGCCACAGCATTTGCTTAGCTGTATTCATGACAGAGTAATCGGTTGAGTTTTCAGCGAGTTTAGTCGCGATGAATACCATCATGCTGGCCCCGAGCAAGGGCAATGCATAGGTTCCCAAGGCGATGATGGGAAGGGCGAACAAAACGCCGGCTATGCCGAAAAACTTCACTAGTCTGGAGACAAGTAAAGCCTGGATTACGATAGTTGCAACATTGACCCAAAAGAAAAATTGGCCATAAAACTTTCCAATAAACGCCTCTGTATCGAAGTCGGCCTGGCCCGCTGCTAGCTCCACCGCATAATCCAGTACAACTCGGCTAAGAATATATTCACCGGTTGTGTTGACCACATTTAACAAGACCAGCAGCCCGGCAATCAGTATCAAATAGCGACTCTTGAATACCAGTGCAAAGCCACTGCTGTTGGTCAGGGGTTTTGATTCCTGCTCGCTAGCAGTACGTGTGGATGAAGAGTGCATAATCAAGGCGTAAAGCGCCAGATGGACGAGCAGCAGGCTCGCAGCGATATGCATCATGGTGACAGAACTTACGCCTGAGCCATAAAGCCAGCCCGCCACTGCCGCACCAACCGGTCCGCCGGCGGTTGAGCCAACTGCAATCAATGGAAAGAGTCTTTCACCAGTATCTCTGTTATACAGTTCGTTGGCATAAGACCAGAACTGGGCGATCATGCTGACACTAAAAATACCAAGGAATACGTAAAACGCGAAACCAATGTACGGTACTTTCATTGACAGGGCGCCTGCAAACAGCACGATGCAGACAGCAAACCCAAGAACAACATAAACGAGTAGCTTTTGACGTGGAAGACGGCCGGCGAGCCAGCCATAGAAGGGAACATAGGCGACGAGCACAATGGCCTGAAATGCCGCAGCATAGGATTTTAGCTCTGCACCGCCAGTAGCAAGGATTAGCGGTTCACGCACGGTTTTTAAAATGTAGTACGCCATTAACAAAAAATAGACGTTCAAAAACATCATCAGAACCATGCGGCCTTCGCCGGGTCTTACATCGCCGAATATTCGTATCAATCGGTCAGGCCAGTTGCCAGAACTGATGGTTTCATGCGTTTGCTGCATTTGTGAGTGCCTGTGTGTTCGATTACTGCTGCATCGGCGTATTCTGAAAAATCATTATGACGCCCGTGACAGCGTGTTATCAAGCACCGCAGAATTGAATGGCTTGCGAGCCGCTACGTATGTGATCGATAATTAAAAAGAGAGTTGGCGAAAAGAGAGTCCTATCACTGGCTAGGATGAGAAACCCTGGGGTTTGCTCGATTTTTTTCACATGTCATGGGAGGATGCGCGTCAGAAGCCTTGATTATAAAAATTCAGATATTCGATAACAATGGGAGAATGGTGAGATGATCACCTGCGGCGAAGTCTTGGTTCAGGCGTTGGAGGCCTATGGTATCGAAGTTGCTTTCGGTATACCGGGCACTCATACCATTGAGCTTTACAGAGGATTACCAAAAACCGGGATCCGCCACGTGACGCCTCGTCATGAGCAGGGAGGTGGCTTTATGGCAGATGGCTATGCACGGGTCACCGGCAAGCCCGCGGCTTGCTTCACTGTTTCTGGCCCGGGCGCGCTAAATATAGCGACCGCCATGGGACAGGCCTTGCAGGACTCCGTACCCATGCTGGTGATCTCAGCTGATAATGCTCGCGCTCAGCTGGGCTTGGGTCAGGGTCGTCTGCACGACACTGAAAATCTAGCGGCTGCCATGACCCAGTGCAGCGTTTGGAGCCATACACTAATGAGCCCTGATCAGCTTCCGGAAGTGTTGGCCCGAGCATTTTCTATTTTTAGTAGCCAGCGCCCTGGCCCCGTGCATCTGTCCATCCCAATTGATGTGATCACTGCTGCCGCTGACACTGTCGATATTAAACCCTGGTCTCTGCCGACCAGACCCGCAGCTAATTTGGACGCCCTGCAGCGGGCTGCCGTTTTACTGCAAAGTGCCAAGCGGCCCGTTATCGCCCTGGGCGGAGGCAGCGCGGATGCCTTCACCAGTATTCAAGAGCTGGTGGAACGGGTCGATGCTCCAGTAACACTCACTCACAATGCAAAAGGAGTGATACCGCCTGGGCATCCTTTATTGGTGGCTTCAAGCCCTTCTTACAAGCCGGTGCGTGATCTTTATCACGATGCGGACGTCGTTCTGGGCATTGGCACAGAGTTCAGTGAAACCGACTATGATTTCTTTTTTGATGGGGGATTTTCATTGGGAGGATCGCTCATTCGAGTGGATATTGATAGCGCACAGCTCAGTCGAAATGCCAGGCCAGAGCTTGCGATCTGTGCTGATGCTGAGCTTGCCATCACGGCTTTGCTACCCCTGCTGCAGTCGACCAGACGCAACGGTCAAGAGCGCACTGCTGCTGTCAACGACCAGCTCAAAGCTCTTGACTCCAGTGACTATCAGGTTTTTCTCGATACTTTACAGCGAGCTCTCCCGGGTGCTGCAGTCATGGGGGATTCTACTCAGCCTGCTTACTTCGCAGCCGCTCAGTATCACGCGCCACAACCAAGGCGTTTTGCCAGTGCCGCAACTGGCTATGGCACCTTGGGTTATGCACTGCCTGCTGCATTTGGTGCTCGCCTGGGTTTACCAGAGACTCCGGTAATCGCCTTGATCGGAGACGGTGGGCTGCAATTCACGATTAACGAATTATCCACGGCGGTCGAAGCAGAGTTGTCGGTAGCTGTCGTGGTCTGGAATAACGAACGCTACGAAATGATCGCGCAAAATTTTGACGCTGCGGGAATGAAGCCAATTGCCTGTGATATTCACACACCAGACTTTTTGGCTATCGCCCAAGGTTACGGTTGTCGTGCCGTGCAAGTAACCTCACTGTCAGAGCTCGAAGCGGCACTTGTCGCGTCTCAGGACTTTGCCGGCCCCACGGTGATTGAAGCGCGGGAAGAGGATTTTCTGCAATGAAATTTATGATAAAGAGGCCGGCGAGATGAACTCTAGCTTCGAAGCACATTTCAGTGCAATGTCGACTCGTTTAGAAGGAGACGATTCGCCCGTATGGGCAGTGCACGACGAAGCACTGGAACGTCAGAGCAATGGCGAAGACGTGTATCTGTTATCGGTAGGTGACCCGGACCTGGCTACGCTTCCCACGACGATTCGAGCCGCTATCGATAGTCTGGAGAAGGGGCGCACTCACTATGCGCCCGGTCGCGGTGAATTGGGCTTACGTGAAATTATAGCCGATATAGAGTTGCGAGCCTCTGGCAAACCCTGCGATCCGGATGAGGTGGTGATATACCCGGGAGCGACTAATGCGATTTATTCGGTGCTCGCTTGTCTGCTGGATACCGGCGATGACATCGTCGTTATGGAGCCGATGTACGTCGGTTACGACGGCATATTTAAATCCCTGGCGCTCAACAAAATCGGTGTGCCGTTAGACGTGGATTCGGGCTTCACGTTTGACCTCGCAAGCGTTAAGGCGGCCGTTACTGATACCACCAGGCTGGTGTTCATCAACACGCCGGGGAATCCTGCAGGTAACATTATCCCCGCTGCAAAATTGCAGGAGCTGGCAGCTTTCTGTTTGGAGCGGAATATTTGGTTGGTGTGTGACGAGGTCTACTCGATGATCACCTTTGATGGTGAGCACATCTCGTTGCGCAAGGCGGCCCAGAGTTTGGACAATGTGATTATCGTTGACGGCATGTCCAAGTCGCATGCAATGACAGGCTGGCGATTGGGGTGGACAGTAGCACCGAAAAAAGTTGCCGATCGTCTATTAGCTTTTACGTCGTCGACGATTTTCGGTTGTTGCCAGTTTGTTCAGGACGCTGCCGCGCATGCCCTGGTGAATGACGAGGAGTATATTAATGGCGTTCGCGAGGAATACAGGCAGCGGCGTAATTATGTCTGTGAACGCGTCGGGGGCATTTTGGGGTTATCCTGCGACGTGCCAGCGGCAGGTATGTTTGTAATGATACACGTAGACCTGGCCGGGACAAACGGCTTGGCTTTCGCCGAGAATTTGTTGGCAGAGCAGGGTGTCTCAGTACTGCCTGGCATCGGTTTTGGTGATTGCACCGAACATTATGTCAGAGTATCGCTTGCTCAGCCGATCACTACTTTACGACCAGCGTTTGATCGTATCGAAGCCTATTGCGAGAGACAGGCTTAGCCACCGGAAGAACTAGTCAATCACGTGCTCTTTTTTTTGGAAGGTCATTAAGTGCTGCTTGGGTAACTCGTCTGAGACAGACGTAAGCGCAAGGCCAACAGCCGCCATTTCCTTTTCGGCCTGCGCCAGGGTCATTGTGTGTAGCGGCTTAATGCCAATAGTGGGATCCTCTCCTCGGTATTCGACCAGTAAAACTCTGCCGCCTGGTTTCAGTGAGGCGGCGACCCCGGCCATCACTTCCAAAGGGCAAGAAAATTCATGGTACGCGTCTACCAGTAATACGACATCGGCAGAGCTTGCCTCCAGCGAGGGATCACATTCGCTTGCGAGCACGGTTTCTACATTGGGGACGCCGTAGTTGGCGGTTCGATGCTCGATAATCGCCAGCATCTCTGGCTGAATATCGACGGCGAGCACTTTACCATCTGGCACCTTCGTCGCCATCGGAAAACTAAAGTAGCCGGTTCCGGCGCCTAGATCGACCACGACATCAGAGGGGTTCAGGTTAAGGGACTCCATGAGCAGGTCCGTTCGCTCTTCCTGCACCCGTTGTGGTCTTTCGAGCCAGTTAGCACCTCTATGTCCCATGACATGGGAGATCTCACGTCCCATGAAGACCTTGCCTATGCCGTCTGGACTGGCAGTAGTGACTTGGTAATGTGGGGCTGGCAGGGCTTCACTGTCACCCAATGCGGCTCCAGTACCAAACAAGGCGCTAAAGACGCAGAGCGATAGGGCACCGTGGTAGCTGAGAAGCCGTCTAAGATTCTTTTTCCGCTGCTTAAGAGCTTCCACTCAGAGCACCGTTCTGGGAGGGACGTCTGGCTTGGCATAGGCCATTTTCTTCTCAAGCTGCACGCTGTGATAGCTGTCGAGCCCGGACAAAGCCGTCGTCCCTGTGGCGATTAAATCCAGTGAAAAATCATGATTAATGCTCTGGTCAGGGACCTCCAGCCCAATGACCTCACCGATGACCAAATGCGTGCCGTTAATGGCTAACTCCTGATGCTCACGCAACTGCATGGCCAACTTCACCGAGGCCTCTGAAACCAGCGGAGCATTGAAGCCGGGCCACCACTCAGGCGTGAGGCCAGTGGCCTCAAACTCACTGATGTGCTGGGGGTAGCGGGCTGCTGTTTGATGCGCTGCCTCAACAATGTCATGAGTGACGTGGTTGATGCTGTATTGCTGCGTTGCGAGGATGTTGGCGAGTGTGTGCCTTTCATCACCCCCTGGTCTCACCACCAGAGCCAGAAGTGGCGGGTGGGACCCAAGGTGGACGACTGAGCTTACTATTGACAGGTTATCTTGACTCGAGGCGGCAGTTGTACCGATCAGGTTCGCAGATTTGAAGCCCGATAAGGAATTGACCAACGCGGCCCTCTGACGGCTAGCCATCTCGGCCAGACTCTTGCCATCAAGGCGCATCTCGCTAGGTCTCCCTCGCGGAGCAAGACTGACTGTACAGACGGTCGTATCGCCAATGGGCCCAGCGGGTGTAAAAAATGTTGAAAACGGGTGCAATAATAGGCCACTGCATCCACTTGAAAAAAGGCCCGATGCGCGTGAAACTCCAAGCGGCCACATTAGCGTCCACACCCTTCAGGAACGAGCCGTCTGGCGTGCGCAAATGTAGCACCCGCAGAAGCGCATCTGGAGCTGGTAAGTCTGCGTCAGGCTCCATTGCGTGGATATCTATCAGCTCAAGACCTTCGTTTTTCATTCGCCCTAGACGGTCCATTTCTTTCGTGCAAATAGAGCAGCGGCCGTCATAAAAAAGCGCCGCGGGGCGGACGTGGGCGTTTGGTGTCTTCATGCTAGTTGTTACGCTATTGATGGGCAGTTGGATTGCGCTGCATCACCAGCGGGACATTCGCTGCTACAGACTCTCGACGAAGGCGCCGATGTTGTCGATATCCTGTTCACTGAGGAGGCCTGCTTGGCTCCACATCAAGGAACTTTGTTTCCCGCGAGTTTCTCCCGCCTTATATTGGAGCAATTTAGAAGCGATCTCGGTCGCAGTCTGTCCGGCCAACATTGGACCAATGCCACCCTCTCCCTTAGCACCGTGGCAGGCAATGCATCCGGTGTACGCTTGTTCTCCCAGTTTCTCCGGCGAAGCCTCCGCTCGGGCTTGAGCAGAGGCTGTCTCAAGGGCTACCACACCGCCTGTTTGCGCAACCCAGGCCTCATAGCACTCACCGGAGCACCCGTGATTGTCCTCTGATGTATATTTGTTGTTCTGCATGCCCCACAGTGGAAGTCCAAAAGCAAACAGAGCGAAGAGTGAAATGACGATGGCGTATCTGGGCATGTGTTACCTCAATAAAAAAAGGGCCTCCCAGAACCAAGTCTGGACGGCCCCGGATTAATCTGGAGCGACTAGGGGTTGGGTTTAAGCTTCGCTGTCAAGCTTCCATATGCAGCTTGACGCGTGGGAAAAATCATTACTGATAATCGCTTGGCGGGCAGTATCTGCCTCAGCCTCCTTGAACAGGGCCACCGTCATGGCAATGCCCCCGAAAATCAATAAGTGTGCCATCCAGGTCAACCCAAAGTGAAAAATAGAGAAGAAGGTTAGGCTAAATACCATACTCCACATCCACCCCAGAACCTGCATAAAATAATGCTGCGATGCGAGGTCGAGAGTGCGCAGCGGATTGTGGGAACTATTCATAACCGCGTCCCAGCAATTAACAATAAATTTTTGCATGTTGATGCTCTCCTGGTTGCCTATTAGGTACGGAGACATCTCCGGGAAGGATTCTCGTTGTCCATAGGTTGTCCATAAACGGTGCTTAAAACCGACCGGCCTCGTTGCTGTTGCGATCTGGCCGTTTGAACGATAAATCGATGCCGTCGCTTTATTAACCGACAGGCACCAGGGCGCCTCTATAATGGTAGAGTGAGCATCACGGTTGTTTCAGTATTTACTCAAGGGATATCAGTTTGATACAAATAGAAGAGTGGCGAGCTAGAGGACAGCAAGTTGAACTGCTTGGGCACAACTTGTTTTACATTGACGAACACCCCACTGAAAGTCCTCGCGGTACTATTGTGCTGATACATGGCTTTCCTACTGCCAGCTGGGACTGGTGGAAGATTTGGCCTGAGCTGAACAAGCACTACCGTTTGGTGGCTATGGACATGTTGGGCTTTGGGTTCAGCGCTAAGCCATGCCCTCATGATTACCGTATCGTAGAGCAGGCTGATTTGTGCGAGGCTTTGGTGAGTCATCTCAATCTGCAAGAGTTCCATGTGTTGGCCCACGACTATGGCGATACCGTGGCGCAGGAAATGCTGGCGAGGCAAAATGTGCAGCAGGGGGCAGGCCGCTGGCTGTCCTGTCTTTTTCTCAATGGTGGCTTGTTTCCAGAAACGCACAATGCACTGCTAGTACAGCGTTTGCTATTGGGCCGTTTGGGTTTTCTGGTTCGTCATGCATTTAGTAAGGCGAGCATGCGGAAATCCTTTGACCGGGTCTTTGGCCCAGACACCCCCACCAGTGACGAAGAGCTCAATGCATTTTGGGATTTATTCACCCTTGATAATGGCCAACGGAATCTGCATCGTTTAATTCATTATATGACTGACAGACGAATCAATCGCGAGCGCTGGCTGCTTGCGCTTCAGCAGGCCTGTTGTCCCATCGGACTTATCAACGGCAGTGTTGATCCCGTTTCAGGTGAGCACATGGTGGCGCGCTTTGAAGAGCTTGTCGGTGGTGAACACTTTATAAGACGCTTGCCTGCGATCGGGCATTACCCTCAGGTCGAGTCACCCCTGGAGGTGCAGGCTTATTATCTCGAGTTTCTCACGGCGATGGAGCCTGCGGGCTGATTATGCTTGTCAGCGTCCGATTTGTCGCTGCTATGCATGATTAGTGGCTTTTTCACCCATGCCGTTAGCTGGTGTTCGTTGAGCACACCCTAGGCATAGAGTCCATCTGGAGGGATTGAAACCATGAAAAGAACTTTGCTACTGCTTCTGGCCATCTCCATAGCGGCCTGTGCGACAGGAACAGACCCGGCTGTGACAGCAAGTGCAATTGACGATTTTCAGCCCGATGCCCGCCCCACGGCCAAGACAATGGTGTATGAGTGCGACGATGCAGAATTCATTACCAGGGTAGGGCCAGGAGAAATGGCCTTGTGGTTTGAGGATCGCTACCTGATTCTGTCACAGGTGCGTGCCGCCTCAGGCACAAAATACCAGGAGGGTGATGTCGTCTTCTGGTCGAAGGGAGACCAGGTGATTTTTAGCGCAGCGGGAGTCCGCTATGCAAATTGCCAGATCAATCATGTCCGCGCGCCCTGGGAAGATGCCAGACGGCGCGGTGTGGATTTTCGTGCAGTAGGCAATGAGCCAGGGTGGCATTTGGAGGTGCGCGGTGATCAGCACCTGCTTTTTGTCGGAGATTATGGTGCGACTAAAATCATGTTCAGCAATGTCCAGACCACTGAAGATCGCGAGCAATTGCATTATTTGTCTCAAGACGATGCCAACAGCATTAATGTCACCGTCATTGAGAGCGCGTGTATCGATACGATGAAGGGCGACCAGTTTCCTTACAATGTGCAAGTTCAACTTAATGACCGTAATTATCAAGGCTGCGGACGTACGCTGGATCATCCGTGGGAATAGACCGCCCTGCCATGACTCTCGATGCTGTCGGTCGTTAGTTTCTGAACTCTTGATTGACATCAATGCAGGTAGAACGAGCTCCCCTTATCATTACCGTAATTGATGAGGGAATACATAACGGCCCCTGATCGAAACCCATAGACAGGAGCAATTCATGAAGAACGCACTAACGCTGGCTGCAGCCGTCGCATTGACTGG
>ERZ1048686.1761-NODE-1761-length-15954-cov-5.390150_pt1 | contig 15954 bp, 8 predicted proteins | sample MGYA00383099_ERZ1048686 | MGnify/ENA primary metagenome ERZ1048686 (study PRJEB29581, sample SAMEA5548369) | metagenome | biome: marine; feature: coastal; material: water | depth 25 m | study: Short-term variability in the microbial, nano- and picoplankton... | reverse complement strand
CAATGGGACCTTGTGGTCCATCTGCACCAGTTAATCCAATCGGGCCTTGTGGACCTGTTGCACCAGTTAATCCAATCGGGCCTTGTGGACCTGTTGCACCAGTTAATCCAATGGGACCTTGCGGTCCATCTGCACCAGTTAACCCAATCGGGCCTTGTGGACCATCTGCACCGGTTAATCCAATAGGACCTTGCGGTCCATCAGCACCAACGGATCCTTGTGCTCCCGTGGCTCCCTGAGGCCCTGTTGCACCGGTTAATCCAATAGGACCTTGTGGTCCTTGATCTCCTTGTATTCCTTGATCTCCTTGTGGTCCAGCAGGACCATTTCCTGCAGTTTTCGCATAAAGTGCATAAGGCACGCTCATAAGCTCTTGCGTTCCAATAATTTCATAGTCTGAGCCTCCATCGATATCTGCCGATATTTCTACAAAATAAGGTCCTGTTGCCCAATCTATGGTTGAAAAATCACCACTAATTAAATCACCTTGTCCAATGATGAAATTTACAAGTCCAAATGCATTTGAACTCGGTAAAAATGACTCTTCAAAAACGATTGTTCCTGAAACTGTTCCCTGATAAAGCACAATTTTAATACCCACTTCGGAATTCTCTAGTGGGTTTCCAGAATTATCTCTAATTACGGCTTGATAATTCACTCCTTCTGGTGTTTGCGCAAAAAAGACAAATTGTAAAACAATGAAGGAAAGTGTTATAAAATATTTCATAGGATATTTTTTGTATCGAAATTCGGTTTATAGTTACTAAATGTACGGAATCTTTATAAATTTTTGTTGCCTGTTGTACTTAACTACCGAGTAAAGAAGTATTCTTCTAACTTCGCAGAATATTGATGTAAAAAAATGAATTTCCTTTCAGTTGAAAATTTAACGAAATCATTTGGAGAACGCGTTTTGTTCTCGGATGTGACATTTGGTATTGATCAAGGTCAGAAAGTGGCGATTGTTGCCAAAAATGGCTCTGGTAAAACGACTCTTTTAAACTGTCTTATGGATACGGAACAGTACGACAGTGGTACAATTGTTTTCAGAAAGGATATACAGGTTGCATTTATGGAGCAGTCTGAAAACCTTCCTTTAGACAAAACAATAGATGAGGTTATTTATGACCATGAGTCTCCTAAATTGAGATTGATTAAATCATACAATGAGGCCTTGGCTTCCGGTGATGAAAATAAATTAAGTAACCTTTTTCAGGAGCTGACAGACCTCGATGCATGGGATTTAGAATCAAAGGTGAATCAATTGTTGTCTGTTTTTAAGCTTGAAAATGATAAACAACAGATCAAAAATCTTTCAGGTGGTCAAAAAAAGAGAGTTGCTTTAATTAAGGTCTTACTCTCAGATGCTGATTTTTTATTTTTAGATGAGCCCACCAATCATTTGGATTTGGATATGATAGAATGGCTGGAATCCTATTTGTCAACTTCAAAATCTACCATTTTAATGGTGACCCATGACCGATACTTCTTGGAGGTCGTTTGTGATACAATCTTTGAATTGGCAGATCTTAGTCTGTTTAAGTACAAAGGGAATTTTTCATACTATTTAGAAAAAAAAGCTGAACGTCACGAACAGCTTCAATCCACTATTGAAAAGGCCAAGAATTCTTTTCGAAAAGAGCTCGATTGGATTCGTAGACAACCAAAAGCCAGAGGAACCAAACAAAAAGCTCGTGTTGATGCTTTTCAAGATATTAAAAAAGCCGCTTCTCAAAGATTGGACGAAGATGAATTGGAACTTCCTGTCAAAATGGAACGTCTTGGCTCTAAGATTGTAGAATTTCATAAAATCGGAAAAGCATTTGGAGACCTCCCTATCCTTAATAGCTTTTCCTATAATGTACAGCGAAAAGAGCGGATGGGTATTGTCGGAAAAAACGGCACAGGGAAGACTACATTCTTAAAAATGCTTTTGGGTACAGAGCCATTAGATAAAGGAAAGATTATTGTAGGAGAAACCGTTGTGTTTGGTCATTTTAGCCAAGATTTAATCAAGGTAAATGACGACTTTAAAGTAATCGACGTAGTAAAAGAGGTAGCTGAATTTATTCCATTGGAAAAGGGCAAGCAATTGTCAGCGGCTCAGCTTTTAGAACGGTTCTTGTTTCCAAGAAGTATGCATTACAATTTTGTTAGAAAGTTGAGTGGGGGCGAAAAACGCAGATTGAAATTACTTCGTGTACTAATGGCGAATCCTAATTTTTTGATTTTGGATGAACCTACCAACGATCTTGATATTTTTGCCATGGCTGTTTTGGAAGAGTATTTAAGAAATTTTAAAGGGTGCTTGATTGTGGTTTCACATGACAGATACTTTATGGATAAAATGGTTGATCACCTTTTGGTGTTTCAAGGTGATGGTGAAGTAAAAGACATACTCGGAAACTATACTGATTTCAGAAAACAAGAGAAACAGATTCAAAAAGGGAAAAAGGTCTCAAATCAGCCAAAAAAAGAGGAAAACAAAAATCAATCTTCAGAACAGCAAAAAACAAAATTGTCGTTTAAGGAAAAAGAGGAGTTTAAGCAGCTAGAAAGTGACCTCGAAAAGCTTGAAAATGAAAAATCTACTTTAACCGAAGGGCTTTCCGACGAGTCTAGAAGCAATGCAGATTTGTTCGAAATGGGAACAAGACTTGGAGAGGTAGTCCAACAAATTGATCAGAAAACAGACCGATGGATGAAACTTGCTGAATATATATGAATACAATAAGTTTTTAATCTCAAAAAAAAATCGGATTTTTGCAATGAACTAATAACATGAAAACCAAGCTCTTACTTATATTGTTTTTTGCATTTTTAAATGGTTCTCTAATGGCTCAATTTATTTTTGCAGAATTACAAGGAAGCCCTAATATGGTGACAACAAATTGGAATTTAACCGGTGCTGCATACACGGGCGACACTGGGGGAGATGCGGATAACTTTGGGAACGAACTCATTTTAACAGATGCCATTAATTCCTCAAGCGGTGCAGCTTTTTACGCTCAATCTATAGATTTAGGAACCTGCAATCAATGGAATGTGAAGTTTGATTTTAGAATGTTCGAGGGTAGTGCAGCAGATGGTATTGCTTTTTGTTTCTTGGATGTTCCTCCTACGGGTTTTGTGAGTGGAGGAGGGGTTGGTATTCCATCAACGGCGAATGGAATAAAGGTGATTCTTGATACCTATAATAATTGCGGAGGACCCAATCCAGGAATACAGATATACAGCGGTCCAGGATATAATGAATGCATTCCAGGAATTACAAGTATAGATAATGTTGGCGGCAGCTTAAGTTTTTTAAGGTCTTCTGATTATTCGACTGCAGAAATAAGCTATAATTACGGCGAAATTACAGTAACCATTAACGGAACACTTTACTTAACAGCAAATTATAATGTAAATTTTTCTGGATATATGGGGTTCACTGCAAGTACAGGTGGATCCACGGATAAGCACAGTGTGAGAGATGTTACTATCTATGCGGATATTGCATCGGCAGATGCCGGTCCTGATGTTTCAATTTGTAGCGGTGAGACTTTTCAAGTTGGAACAGCCAATAATCCTGAGTTTTTGTATTCTTGGAATACCGAAGTCAACATGAATGACAGCACCTTGTCTGATCCTTCTATTACACTTATTAATTCAAGCTCTGTCCCCATAATAGAAGAGTATATCGTTACGACTATATTATCGTCAAACCCCAACTCGTGCCCTGTCCAAGACACCGTTCAAGTTGTTGTAAACCCCATTCAAGAAACAAACTTAAATGAGGTAATCTGTCAAGGAAATTCATATGTCTTAGGGTTAAATACCTATAATGTATCTGGGATATATCAAGAGGTTTTTACTGATGTCAATGGTTGTGATTCTTCGGTCATTGTAGATTTGACTGTTTTGCAAGAATTGACATCTTCACTTACTGATTCAATTTGTTTTGGAGGCGCCTATGATTTTGGAGGTCTTCAGTATACAGAGTCTGGAGTTTACAATTTTAATACTCAAAATTCAGCAGGATGTGACTCAACAATAACATTGAACTTGGTGGTATTGCCTGATTTGGCATCTGTTTTAAACGAATCAATATGTTCAGGATCCACCTACGAATTTGGTGGTATTCAGTATGATGTGACTGGGTCTTACGAAAACGTTGTTTTAAATGCACAAGGATGTGATTCGACAATAACGCTAAACCTAACTGTAAACCCTACGCAGGAGTACCAATACGATTTTTCAATATGTGAAGATGAAACTTACGAATTTAATGGGGAGACATTGACTGAGCCTGGAATATATAATGCTTTAATTCAAACCTCCGAGGGATGTGATTCGTTAGTAGAATTAAATTTGACAGTGCATCCAACCTTCAACACTTCTGAAGATTTTGAGATTTGTGAAGGGGAGGAGTTTATCTTCGAGGGTCAATCATTTTCAACCGAAGGGTCGTATAATTTTGGTTTTCAAAGCGAGTTCGGTTGTGATTCGTTGGTAACGATAAATTTAGCTGTAAACCCAACACCCCCAGCTCCGGTTGTGACTACAAATAGCCCGGTGAGTTGTTTTTTTGAGCCTGTAACAATAGCCATGCAAGAAATTACTGGTGCACAATATTATTGGTATAATGAATATGGGTATAATTCGAATCTGTCGAGTAATGAGATTAATCTTGAAGAAGCCTATTTTTCCAATTACCTAAGTGATAATTATTATGCTTTCTATATTTTGGACAACTGCCCTTCTGATACATCGGTTGTTGAAATCGGTGTTGAATATGGATTTGATGACTTCACATTTCCCAATGTAATTACACCCAATGAAGACGGAGTTAACGATGAATTAGATATTGGAAGTTTGATTCCTCCATGCCAAGGTTTCAATTTTAAGCTTTACAATCGATGGGGTAATTTGGTGTATTCTCAATCAAAAGATGTGATGACGTATATATCATTTCCAACTACAGTGTCTGGTATCAATTTTTCAGGAACAACGATTAAGAATCGAATTCTAGATGATGGGGTTTATTTCTACACATTAGCCCTTCTTCATCCACCTCAAATGAATTCCTTTGTGGATGTTGAATTCCCTGACTTTAATCTTTTTACACCGGCAAATAAACAGATGAACAAATCGGGTTATCTACACGTTATAAGATAGTACATTTTGTAGCCCTTTATTTTTTTTGTAACTTGGTGCAACCTATCTATTAAAGGTTACGTCTTATCAGACATAGAATATAAATATATCGTGAAAACAATTTTTATACAAAATTCATTTTTTAAGTTAACAACATTGTTGTTGTTTTCTTTATTTATATCAAATACAGCTTTTTCAGTTACGTATACGACTATATCAGATGGTTCATACAATGATTGCTCTATATGGGATAACGGATGTCCCAATAACAATATTCAACAAGGAGATACGGTGATTATTAATCACTTGGTTAACGCTTCATCATCAATGAATATTAGTGGTGTTTTGATGATAAGCCCTACAGGAAGCTTTAGCAGTAATAATGACATTGACTTGAGTACGACTGGATATGTGTTTAATGATGGTGCATTGACCATTGATGCAGAGTTTCACTTGGACGGCTATTTTTACAATTCTGGCTTGTCAGTAATCTATTTTTTACACATCGATGGATCTGTTTTTAATGTAGGAACGATTAAGGTTCAGGATGAAACTTACATTCATGGCGGTGTAGTTGATGGCGGCGGTACGCTTCTTACATGCAACTTGGATATGGAAAATAATAATTCAAGTGCTGGTGTTACAGGTTCTGAATGCCCCGAATTGTTCAGCCAAAATATTTGTTGCGAAGACCCTAATAATCCAAACCCTATTGATGAATTATCAGGATGTTGGCTAATTGATTCGGTAAACGTTTTAATTTGTGAAATGCCTTTAATACCCAACGCCGGTGACAATGATGCGTCGAGTTTGTGTAACGCTGGAGGATCTTCAATTGATCTAAACTCCTTACTGTCTGTTGGTGTCAATCCAGGTGTTTTTACCGAAACAACGAATTCCGGTTCGTTTGATGCCATGACTGGTATTTTGAATACGGATGGTCTTACACCAGGAACATACAACTTTACTTATACAGTAATAGGTTATACTTCTAATGATGTTTCAAGCTTTGATATAACCATATTCCCAGTTTTAAATACTTCTTCTTCTTTCACCACTTGCGAAAATGAGCTCCCATTTCAATGGAATGGTATGGCTTTAGACCAAGAGGGCAATTATTCAGTTGCGTTGACAAGTGTCGTTACCGGATGTGATTCTATCGTAAACTTAGACTTTACAATAAATCCGACAGTTTCAAGCATCACCCAATTGGATGCGTGTTCTAGTGATTTTCCAATAGAATGGAATGGGATAACAGCAAATGAAGGAGGTAATTATTCTGTGACTCTTCCAAGTTCGAACGGTTGTGATTCAATTGCTTCTTTAGAACTTACCGTTGAAGACTTAGCTATGCCTGAAATTATTTCTCAAGGAACAGTTGAATGTCCTCGTGATATTGTTGACTTGACAGTTGAAGATGTTTCCGGTGCAGAATTTTATTGGGCTGGACCAATGGAGTATGAATCGCAAGATGTTGAAAATGCATTTGAATTAGACGATTCAAATGTGGGTATATACAGTGTATATTACGTGCTTAACGGATGTGAATCTGAAGTAGCTCAAATCGAATTGAATGTTGAAAACATTTTCGAGTACAAACAATTTGATTTCCCAAATGTCATTACGGCAAATGATGACAACGTAAATGACGAAATTGAAGTCGAAAAATATGTAGGTAAGTGCAGTGATTTCACCTTAACAGTAAGAGATCGTTGGGGCAATCAAGTATATGTTCAAAAAAGAGGGGAGCCTTCATTTAACGGAAACAGCATACTTGGAGAAAAGCTTCCTGAAGGCGTTTATTTTTATAAACTGACTCATACTCAAGGATCTGCAAGCGGATTCATCCACCTACTCAAATAAACAGAGCCTCTAATTTCTTTTTATTGTTTAATTTAGTGCAACTTTTAACGCCTTAAATGTGTCTATTAGATAGGACTAAAATTACTGATTTGAAAAACCTTATTTCTAAATTATTTTTTCAGCAGTACATTTTTACACTATTGATTTTACTTGCAATATCGGCATCTTCACTCAAGGCTCAAAACGCTTTGAATCTTGAAGGTTCTGGTCAGAAATGGGTGAATATTGGTGATGTAGATGTAAGCGGAAATCAAATTACAGTTGAAGCCATCATGCGTAGACAAAACAATATGAATATTGTTTCAAAGCATGAAGGAACAACGGATTGTAATTATTTATTGCGTCCAAATGGGTTCCAGTTGACGACTACCAATGACTTTTATATTTGTCTGAACACCTATTCTATGCCTGTTAATATTTGGTATCATGTAGCCGCAACTTATGACGGTTCGTCCATTAAATATTATGTTGATGGATGCTTGGTAAATGAGATCCCTGCGTCTGGTGACATAGTTACAAACGATTTAGATGCGGCAATTGGAAACAAATCGAATTGGCCAAATGGACCGGAGCATTTTCGGGGCCGAATCGATGAGGTTCGTGTTTGGCAGACTGCGAGAACGGAGCAAGAGATTAAACTTAATATGAATCTTCTTTTGAACCCTACAAGTGAGCCCGATCTAAAAGTTTATTACAAGTTTGATAATAATTATGATAATGCTCAAGGGTATCCGGGTTTTGATGGAAATCCTGTTGGGACTCCCGTATTTGATGCTCCTTCTCCACTTTTTATTCCTTTCGAAGTGATTTCGGTTACAAAGACTGATATAACTTGTTTTGGTTATGACAATGGTGAGATAGAAATTTTAGCCATAGGTAATAATTTGTCTTATTCATTGGATGGCATGTCATATACATCCGTACCAAGCTTTGACGAATTGAGTCCAGGAAATTATGATGTTTATGTGAAAGACGGGGCTTGTGAAGATATTACAACTATCGAAATTTTGGAGCCATCACCTGTACCAACACCTGATATAAATACCAATGATCCTATTTGTAGCACGGACACTCTGTTCCTCTCAACAACGGAAGTCTTTAATGCATTTTATTTTTGGGAAGGACCAAATGGGTTTACATCTACCGCTTCAAACACCTTTATTTCGGATTTGACTATAGCAAATAGCGGAGATTATTCTATATATCTTGAAGTGGATGGTTGTAATAGCGATACAACCATTTCCAATATCGTGGTGAATGAAACTTATGATATTAATATTATTGATACGATATGTTCCAATGAAACATTCCTATTTGGCTCAGAGGAGCTAAACACCACAGGATTTTATGTTCAAAACCTTCAGTCTGTTGCGGGCTGTGATTCTATAGTTCAGCTGGATCTAACTGTAAATCCGTCATATTCCTTCGTTGTAGATACAGCAATATGTGAGGGGGAGTCTATAACTTATGAGGGATTGACCATGACGACAACAGGAACCTATCCATTCAACCTGTTCACCGCTCTTGGGTGTGATTCTATCATCACCTATGAGTTAATTGTTCATCCTGTTCCAAGTGCGCCAATCATTTCTACGAATAGCCCACTTGAATGTCCAGGAGATGTTCTTGAGCTTTCAGTAAACACGACTTCTGATGCCATTTATACATGGACAGGCCCTAATGAATTCACTTCAGAAGAAGAAGCTTTGTTTTTGGCTGCACAAATTGAAGATATGGGAACATACTCTGTGATGGTTACGGTCAATGGATGCGAATCCCCGCTCTCATTTAGTGATTTGGAAATCATTAACATATATTCCTTTGACGATTTTGAATTCCCTAATGTCCTTACACCCAATGACGATAATTCCAACGACGTCTTTGATTTAGAGGGGTATTTCAAAACCTGTAATGCCTATGAAATGATGTATTTTGATCGCTGGGGAAATGTGGTTTATAGCCATAAAGAAAATGAAGTACCATTTGCTGGAAATTCTCTTGATGGTTCGGCGCTTATGGAAGGTGTTTATTTTTATAAGTTGATTTACGAAGAAGGGATGAAGCAAGGATTCATTCACCTGATTCGATAAATTCAGATTCTGTCTTTTAGATCTAACAAATCTTCTTTTTTTTGATAAAACACAGTCTGTAAACCTGCCTTTTTCGCCCCCTCGATGTGTTGAGGAGAATCATCAATAAATAGCGTTTCTTCAGCAGTTACACCCATTTGATTGATTACCCATTCAAAGGTTTCTATGTCAGGTTTCCTTTTACCGATGAGGTGAGAATAATAACAATTTTTAAAGAGCGAAGCTAAACTTTCATATGGTGTTTTGCTTAAGTTTTCCGTCACCTTTTTTAGGTGAATTTCATTTGTGTTGCTTAAAAGGCAACATGGCTTTTTAGAAGATAAACCGGCGATAAAATCAAGTTTTTCGACTGGGAATTCACCAATCATGGCATTCCATGCATCAACAATTTGAGATTCACTTACCCCATCATTTGTTAACGGTTTTAATTGCTTTATAAAAAAATCACTTGTAATTACCCCTTTTTCATATTTGTCAAACAATCCGCTTTGGTTGAATTGATTATAGAGTTCATTGGCGTTATTTACTCCCAAACTTGAAAATTTAGAAATTGTTTTTTGGTAATCGACATCAACAATTACTCCGCCAAGGTCAAATAAATAGGCCGTAATTTTTTTCATAGATGGAGCTTTTATTTAGAGTCACAATAAATATGGAATTAATTTGTCATTATGACAATATTATGACAATATTTTCTACTTGACTACCGATATTTGTTGAGTAGTTGAATAATACGTGTTAGAAACATTATATATCCACGCTTTTACCCACAGAAACCTTGATGTAAATCAAATAGGGTTACTGCATATTGATGCAGTAGATCAGGCGAATCGTCTTGTTAATGCTAAGGAGCATTTTGCATGTAAAGAAATGATGTATTTATCAACGTGTAATAGGGTTGAGTTTACGTTTGTTTCAAGTCAAAACATTTCAACGAAAGAATTCCTTGCCTTCTTATATCCAGAATTAGATTCTAAGCAACAAGATCAACTATTTCAAAATTCAGAAGTTTTCAGCGAAGAAGAAGCTGTTAAGCATGCGCTCTCAGTTGCTTCATCAATTGACTCTATGATTGTTGGGGAAAGAGAGATTATCACACAGGTAAGAAGCGCTTTTGAAGCTTCGAGATCGCAAGGTCTGACCGGAGATTTTATTCGACTCCTAACGAGGAAGGTAATTGAAACTGCCAAAAAGGTTTACACGGAAACAAATATTGCTAAAAAACCTGTATCTGTTGTTTCTTTGGCTTATCATAAGCTAAAGCGTTTAAACATTTCTTTGGATGCACGTATTCTAATTGTTGGTGCAGGAATGACCAATACTACCATGTGTAAGTTTTTGAAAAAACATGGCTACAGTAACTTTGTAGTTTTTAATCGTTCAATAGAAAATGCGAATAAGCTCGCAACTGATATTGGAGGAGAAGCCTTTGCGCTCCCAGAATTAAATAATTACAGAGGAGGTTTTGATGTCTTACTGACTTGCACGGGTGCAGACAAACACCTTATAGATGTACCAATATATCAAGGCCTGTTAAATGGTGATAAAGAACGGAAAACCATTATCGATATTGCCATTCCTTCGGATATTGAACCAAAAGTTATTGATTCATTTGATACCAATTATGTTTCAATTGATTATCTTCAGAAGGTATCTGACGACAACCTAAAGGTAAGGGGAGAAGAGGTTAGTCAGGTAGAAAAGATTTTAGAACAGGCGCTTATTGCATTTACGCAGCTCACAAAAGAGCGAAATGTTGAAATCGCGATGAAAGAAGTGCCCAAACAAATCAAAGAAATTAGAAGAGCTGCTGTTTCGGAGGTTTTTAAAACGGATATTGAAAACATGGATCCTGAAACCAGAGAGGTTTTTGATAAGGTCTTGGGATATGTCGAAAAGAAATATATAAGTGGGCCAATGAAATTGGCAAAAGAAATTATTCTCAAAAACAATGCTTCAAGTTAAAACAATTACAATAGGTACGAGAGGGAGTGATCTGGCCATGTGGCAAGCAAATCATGTGAAGTCACAGCTTGAATCCATTGGACAAAATGTAAATATTCAAATCATCAAAACAAGAGGAGATCGCATCCAAGACTTGAGCTTTGATAAAATGGAGGGTAAAGGTTTTTTCACCAAAGAAATTGAGGTCGCCTTATTGAATCACGATATCGACATTGCTGTTCATTCGCATAAGGATTTAGAAACGACGCCTCCTGAAGGACTTACAGTCGCTGCAGTATCTGAACGAGGAAATCCTTGTGAGCTTTTACTTATTAGAAAATCTGCACACGAACCAAATGCCCTGTGGGAGCTGAAAAAGAATGCCATTGTAGGTACTTCTGCAGCCCGAAGAAAATCACAGCTCTTGGCATTAAGGTTAGATGTTGAGATTAAAGATTTGAGAGGCAATGTTCCCACTAGAATAGAAAAATTAAAATCAGGAGATTACGACGCCATATTATTGGCAAAGGCAGGGGTTGAACGCTTGAACTTGGACCTTTCTGACTTGGTTACTGTAGAATTAACTCCTGATGAATTTGTGCCGGCACCAGCACAAGGCGTTCTTGCATTGCAGATCCGTGAACAGGACAAGGAGCTTAATGATATTCTTCAGCAGATCAATGATGCGGAGGTTCAAAAGCATGTGCATCTTGAAAGAGAGGTTTTAAGGCTTATGGACGGAGGCTGTCAGCTGCCTCTTGGAGTGTATTGTGACAATAAATATGTCCATGTTTCATATTCAGATTATGCCTTACATGCGTCTCGTTACTTTAGGTTTCCTTATAAGGATTCTCCAGACTTTCCAGCAAAGATTGTTGAGCATCTTCAACACCAGCAGGTGTAATGAACATTTTTATTTCCAAAGATGCATCAAGCCTGGAAGAAATTCCATTGATGCTAAATTCTATGAGTGTACAAGCATTTTATAAATCACTTATTCGTTTTGAGTCAGTATCATTTAAAATTGAGTCGCATTTTGATGTGATATTTTTTCCGAGTGTTAGAGCAGCAAAGTTCTTATTGGAATCAGGACAGGTTGATTTGTCGAGATATATATTGGCGTGTAATGGCGTACAAACTCAAAAACGATTACATGAATTAGGTTATGCCTGCGATTTTGTTGCGGAAAACGCCGGGAATCCTGAAGAAGTATCAAAAAGCTTTACCTCTTGGCTTGGCCAAAGAAAAGTACTTGTGCCACATTCTAATATTTCGTCATTGTCTGTGACAAAACACCTAAGCAATCAACAGTTAAGCACTGCGGAGGTCTATAAAACGGTTTTGTCGGAATCCAGCATTGAGCCCTGTGATGTTTATGTATTTAGCAGTCCAAGTAATATTCAATCCTTTTTTAAGGAAAATACTCCTAAAACTGGAAGCAAGCTCATTGTTTGGGGAAATACCTCTATGCAAAGCTTAAATGAGCATGGTTATCAAGCAGATCACACACTGAAGCAAGGGTCAATTGATGAGCTTAAGCTTTTGCTTGAGTCGATTCTTGTAACTTAACTTTTAAAGGACAATGGATTCTTTAAAATAGCGTTTTTAATTACAAGGCTGTATCTTTATTAAGATGTCTCGGATGAAGTACGTTTTTGTTTTTTTTACATGCATATTCTTTCAGCATTGTTTGATGGGGCAAAGCACTGCGTCTCGAACAAAAAAAATACTTGTAGCCGATTCTGTAGATTTAGACTCATTGAGTATTTATCCAAATTCTTTTGAGGTGTATTATCAGGACAGTGCATTGCCCAATACAGCATATAAACTCGATTTCACAAGTGCTTTATTTGTGCTAAATGAAACGCTAAACGACTCCCTAACCTTTATATATCAGGTTTTGCCTTTGGATCTTTCCAAGCAATATAAATTGAGGGACACCAGTATTATTTATTCCATACAAAAAGACAATTACAGTTTATTTAAGATTGAAAACTCCTATTCTGTTCAGGATGTGTTTGGTGGCAGTCAGCTCAATAAGAATGGATCAATTTCCAGGGGAGTTTCTTTTGGAAACAACCAGGACTTGGGCATTAATTCTTCTTTAAATCTTGAACTATCGGGAAATATTTCTCCGGATTTAAAAATGCTCGCTTCCGTATCCGACGCCAATATTCCCATTCAGCCAGATGGAAATACCAATAAGCTTCAGGAATTTGATAAGGTTTTTATTCAAATATATAACGATCAATTTAAATTGATCGCAGGAGATTTTTGGCTTTCTAAACCCAAAGGCTACTTTATGAATTATCGAAAAAGAGCACAAGGACTTTCGGTAAACTACACATGGAAAACTGCAAAAGAAAATGAATGGAGCACCCAAACGAGTGGCGCTTTATCTAAAGGCAAGTTTAATAGACAAATTATTCAAGGGGTAGAAGCCAATCAAGGTCCATACAGACTTGTAGGTGCAGAAAACGAACCTTTTATTATTGTACTGTCTGGAACGGAAAAAGTATTCATTGATGGAAAATTACTTGAACGTGGTCAGGAATTTGATTACACCATAGATTACAATTCGTCGGAGGTGGTGTTTACCTCTCGAAATTTAATTACCAAAGACACGCGTATAGTTGTTGAATTTCAGTATTCCGATCAAAATTATGCCCGTTCATTGGTGCAGGAATCATTGGTGTATAAGGGTGATAAAATGGAATTTTGGATGAACATGTACGGTGAACAGGATGCCAAAAACCAGCCCTTACAGCAGGAAATCTCACCCGAGCAACGTTTCTCATTGTCTCAAATAGGTGATAGCCTTAATCTTGCCAAAATCAATTCCATCGACTCTGTTGGCTATTTTGACAACCAAAATCTGTATAAACTAATAGATTCACTTGGGGTAGATTCGGTGCTGGTGTTTAGTGTAAATGCTGACTCTGCTTTTTATCGGGTATATTTTGAATATGTAGGAAGTGGCAATGGTGATTATGTATTGGATGAATACAATGCTTTAGGAAAAGTATATCGATGGGTGGCTCCCGTTGCTGGGGTTTCACAAGGGGATCATGTGCCTTCCCGCAGCATTATTACACCAAAGAAAAAGCAAATGCTAAGCACGGGAATCAGGTGGAATTATTCTAAGAACAATTCTATCGAAAGTGAATGGGCCATAAGCAACAACGACCTCAACACTTTTTCTTCGCTGGCCTCAAATGACGATATCGGAGTGTCAAATAGAACACGTTGGTTAAACACAAAAAAGTTCGGTGAATCAGACAGTACGGTCCTTTGGACCTTAAAAAGTAAAGCCGAAATAGAATACCTATCGGCTTCCTTCACTCCCATTCAGCAATATCGTGCAGTAGAATTTGATCGAGATTGGAACACACGAAACAAGGGATATCAGGGCTATCAGCTTATCGGCACACTAGGCAGTAAAATCAGTCATAAAAACTACGGATCAATGGCCATCGACGCACAACACTTTGGAGTTGGTGAAGACTACAACGGAAACCGTATTTATTCTCTTGGGAAATGGAAACAGGAGGGCTGGGCCGCCAATTGGGATGCCAGCTATTTGAGCGCTGAGGCAGAAAGTAAAAGCAGTTTTTTTAGGCATCGTCTTAACCTTTCCAAAAACATTGGTCCCTTTAAATTAGGTTACAAAGACGACCACGAAAGAAATATATATACTGGCGATACAAATGCAGTAGATCCGAGCTATGAGTTTTTTGACTACCAGTTTTATGTGTCCAATCACGACACAAGTAAGCTCGAATATAAAGTGTATTACCGCGAAAGATTCGACAGAAGAATAGACAATTCAGCCCTTAAAAAAACTGCAAAAGCCACTACTGCAGGTGCAGAGCTTCATTTCAATTCACTCAAAAACCAAAAGCTGAGATTGATCGGAGGGTATAGGTCATTGGATGTGTTAGATACTGTTTTAATGAATCAAAACCCAGAGAATTCTCTTATAGGAAGAATCGAATATAATTTTAAAGCCTGGAAAAATGCACTTCAATGGTCTACTTTTTATGAGGTGGGTTCTGGCTTAGAGCAGAAAAAAGAGTTTTTATACATTCAGGTAAATAGTGGTCAGGGAATATACACTTGGATAGATTACAATGAAGATGGAATCAAAGATTTGAATGAATTTGAAATAGCGCAATATGCCGATCAAGCGGACTACATAAGGGTATTTGTTCCGAGCAATACCTATGTCAATACCTATTCCAATGAATTCAATCAGTCTTTTTATTGGAGGCCCGAGCGCATTTGGGCAAAAAAGAAAGGGTTTTTGGGGCTCATGTCAAGGTTTTCTGATCAGGCGCGTTTTCGTGTGAATAAAAAGACCAACAGCATAGAAAACGGAAATGTATTTAACCCATTCGAAAACCGGGTGGCCGACAGCGCTTTGATTTCAACCAATGCTTTTATTCGGAATGCTCTTTTTTTTAACAGAACCTCTTCAATATTTGCCGCGGGCTACAACTTTCAGCAAAATCAATCCAAAACCCTTTTGGCTTCTGGTTTTGACTCAAGAACTTCAAGCTATAATGAGCTCAATTTGCGCTGGAATATGACACGGAAATTCGCTTTGGTTCTTATTGGACAGCAAGGTGTCAAGCAGGTTCTTGCTGATTATACATCGGGCAGAGATTATTCGATAGATTATCAATGGTTGAAGTCCACAATCAGCTATCAACCCTCGACCAATTTCAGGTTGACCCTCGAAACTCGTGGTGTGACAAAGAAAAATGTAATCTCTGGAGGAGCAGGAGAAACTTGTCAAATTATTGACATGGGCAGCACATTCAAGTACAACCAAACGGATAAAGGCAGCTTTCAGGGAGAGCTGAAGGTTCTCAAAATAGAATATGATGGCAATGTAAATTCGGCCATAGGTTTCGAA
>ERZ1048686.1755-NODE-1755-length-15994-cov-5.607880_pt1 | contig 15994 bp, 13 predicted proteins | sample MGYA00383099_ERZ1048686 | MGnify/ENA primary metagenome ERZ1048686 (study PRJEB29581, sample SAMEA5548369) | metagenome | biome: marine; feature: coastal; material: water | depth 25 m | study: Short-term variability in the microbial, nano- and picoplankton... | reverse complement strand
GATGGACCCTTGGTTTATGGAGTCTGTCTGGTGGGTGCTAAAACAACTCTGGGAGAAGGATCTTGTCTATCGCGGCGTCAAGGTTGTGCCCTTCTCAACAGCGCTCGGCACGGTTCTATCAAATTTCGAAGCAGGGTCGAACTATCAGGACGTTCAGGACCCAGCAGTCACCGTATTGTTCAAGTTGACGGATGACGATACTTACATCGCAGCCTGGACGACAACGCCTTGGACACTGCCCTCAAATCTGGCGCTTTGCGTGGGCGACGACATCGACTACGTCAAAGTGCACGATGAGGAACAAGGGGTAGATTTCATTCTTGCAGAGGCGCGTTTGGCCGAAGTCGGTAAAGGCAAGCAGCTCGAGGTTCAAGCGCATTTCAAAGGATCGAGCCTGGTTGGTAAATCCTACGAACCACTATTTCCTTACTTTGCTGACGCCGCAGACGAAGGTGCATTTCAGATCGTCTCAGACGATTACGTTTCAACCGATAGCGGCACCGGCGTTGTTCACCAGGCACCCGCATTTGGCGAAGACGATTTCCGCGTATTGAAAGCCGCTGGCATCACCGCGATGGTCTGCCCGATAGATATGAGCGGACAGTTTACGGCGGAAGTCACTGATTTTGCTGGCATGCATGTCAAAGACGCCGACAAACATATCATTAAGGCGCTAAAAGAATCGAAAGCACTCTATAAGCAGGACGTGATCGTCCACAGCTATCCTTTCTGTCCAAGATCCGACACGCCGATCATCTATCGTACCGTTGACTCTTGGTACGTCAAAGTTGAGAGCATGCGATCTGCGCTACAAAAGTCCAATCAAGCAATCAACTGGGTGCCAGGACACATCCAAAGCGGCCGCATGGGCAAGTGGCTTGAGGGTGCGGTCGACTGGGCAATATCAAGAAATCGTTACTGGGGCACGCCATTGCCTATTTGGGTTAACGATGTTACCGGTGCGCAGCTGTGCATGGGTTCCGTTGATGAACTTGAATCCTATACCGGCGTTCGTATCGATGACCTTCATCGCGAAAATGTTGACGAGTTAACCTTCTCTCTCGATGGAGAAGAAGGTGTCTATCGCCGCATTGAGGAGGTACTGGATTGCTGGTTTGAATCAGGGTCGATGCCTTATGCACAACTTCATTACCCTTTCGAAAATGAGACGATGTTCGAGCAAGGGTTTCCCGCCGAGTTTATTGCCGAAGGGCTTGATCAGACACGGGGCTGGTTCTATACATTAATCGTTTTAGGCACCGCGCTTTTCGGCACACATCCTTTCAAAAATGTCATCGTTAACGGCATCGTTATGGCCGAAGATGGTAAGAAAATGTCTAAGCGGCTGCGTAACTACACGCCGCCTGATGACCTGATGGAAACCTACGGAGCTGACGCACTAAGACTTTACTTAATTAACTCTGGTCTGGTGCGCGCAGAGGAACAGCGTTTCGCTGACACGGGGGTGAAAGACATGGTTCGCCGGGTATTGCTACCCTGGCTTAACGCCTATCGTTTTCTCAACACCTATGCAGAAATTGACGATTGGAAAATTGATGAGACAAAGACCGGCTCAGACAACATCATGGATCAATGGATTCTCTCCAGACTACAATCTCTGAAAACCAACATCGCAAACGAGATGGAAGGCTATAAGCTTTATAACGTGGTGCCGGCCCTGTTTGAATTCATTGAAGACCTGACCAATTGGTACATACGCTTAAACCGGGCCAGATTTTGGTCTGAAGATCTGACCGCAGACAAGACTGCGGCCTATCAAACCCTTTATTCGGCTGTGTACGAGTTCACTCTCGCGATGGCTCCCTTCACCCCATTTTTATCCGAGACCATCTTCCAGAAGCTCAAGCAGTTCAATGGGGCAGAGCTTGAGTCGGTACATTTGTGCTCATATCCAGAGGCTGAAAGCGACTTGATCCAACCGGTGCTTGAGCAAGCCGTCACACGCATGCAGCACATCATTTTGATGGGGCGTCAAAAGCGCAACCAAGAGAAAGTGAAAACAAAATTCCCACTGGAAAAGCTGACTGTCTTGCACACCGATCAGGGGCTACTAGACGAAATATCTCGTTTGGAGAATTACCTTCAAGGAGAGCTCAACGTAAAAACGGTGGAGTATTCAACCTCTGAATCGGACTACATCAAACTTTATGCGAAACCAAATTCTCCTGTGCTGGGTAAACGGTTGGGCAAAAACTTTAAACAATACAGAGGTCTGATCGAAGGGCTTGATTCCGCATCAATTGACGAACTTCAGACTAAGGGCGAAATCACACTCGGCGATGAAACCTTTCAACTGGATGACATTTTAGTTTTCCGTGAGGCAAAAGAAGGTACGAACGCTGTGTCGGATCGCTTTGTATCAATCGACATGAATTGCGAACTCAACGATGCGTTAATAGCCGAGGGGCTAGCCAGAGAGGTTGTTAACCGCATTCAAAAATCACGCAAAGATATCGGTCTCAATGTTGTCGATCGCATTGATATCGACATGTCAGCATCGTCAGCGCTTGAGCCTGCAATTATCACCCACCTTGAGTACATCAAGCGCGAAACGCTTGCATTGAATATCAGTCTGGTGGCCGAACCGCAGTCACTTGTTTTTGAAATAGATGAGCATTCCGTTTCGTTCGAGATCACCAAAGTCTGATTATGCCAAACTGACAAAAGGTACCACTATGATGGAAGACATACTTGACAGCAGTTTGCGCGAGATGGCAGCAGCTGTTCGCAGCAATCAAATCACCTCCGTAGCGCTTGTTCAGGGTTTTATTGACCGAATCGCGCAGGTGAATTCTGCGTTGAACGCAGTGGTATCTATCAACACCGAAATGGCGCTAAAACAGGCCGCTAAGGCCGACAGCGACCTCAAGGAAGGTCATATCCATGGTCCTTTGCACGGTATACCTATGACCATTAAAGATAGTCTGGACACCAAAGACATGGTGACAACATGGGGCACCAAAGGTCGTGAGACCTTTCGCCCAGGTCGCGATGCGACCTGTGTTTCACGTCTGAGAGCGGCTGGTGCCATTTTGCTTGGCAAGACAAATACGCCAGAATTTACCTTGTCATTTCAGACTGACAATCTCGTCTATGGCCGAACTAACAATCCACACAACCTAGATATGACACCAGGCGGCAGCAGTGGCGGCGCTGCGGCGCTTATCGCTGCCAATGCGATTCCTTTCGACATTGGCACGGATACCGGGGGGAGTATTCGTTTACCTGCGCACTTTTGCGGTGTTACTGGCCTCAAGCCAACCACGGGCAGAGTGCCCTGCACCGGCAATGCACTACCCTCCTCCGGACTACTTGCGCCGCTCAGCCAAGCGGGTCCGCTGGCCAGATACGTCGATGATCTTGATGTTTTGATGGCAATTATTCAGGGGCCAGATCTCATGGACCCACATACAGTCGATGCAACGAACCATCTCTCAGAAGAAGTTGACGTGAGTACGCTACGCATCGGGTTTCACACAGATAACGGGATCGCAACACCGGTGCAACCTATCCAGCATGCGATCCTTGACACGATAGCGCTCCTCAAAGCAGACGGATTCCACGTAGAGGAAGCCACGCCACCGGGTATTGAAATGGCCGCCCTTATTTACTCGTCCCTTTTCAATGCTGATGGTGGAGAAACCGCCCAAATGCTTTTAGACGATTGCAGGACACAGGATCATTCGCCACAAATCGCCGATTTGGTGATAGGGCCTGAGCAGCAAAATTATCAAGACACCGCCACGGTAATTAATCTCTGGGACAATTATCGCAGTTCAATGCTCGGATATTTCGAGCATCATGACATCCTGATTTGCCCTGTAAATGCGCATACGGCGATACCTCACGGGGAAAAAGAAAACATAATGAATTACAGCTATACCTGTGCTTTCAATCTGACGGGATGGCCCGGACTCGTTCTGCGCTGCGGAACCGACGAAAGCGGCTTACCTATTGGCCTTCAAATTCTTGCTCGCCCGTTCAGGGAAGACCAGTGTTTGGCGCTAGGTAAAGCCATTGAGTCAATGATTTCCAGCAATGCCGGGCATTTTTCTCCACCGCAAATACACTGTTAGCACCAGTTTGAACCCTGTGGGTGTCTTCGCCGTATAAAACACCGTAAAATGCAATGATTAAGCGCTTTGTTAAATAAGTCGATGCTATCTAACGCGGAATACTTGCAAATTATCCCACTGCGCTGGCATGCCGCTTAAACCACTCGTATGCTAGGCAGCCTACGAATAGATCTACTTGCTGTAAGGAACCACGATGATTCAAGCCGTATCTGAGAAATCTGCTCGCAAAAGAAGCACGTTCAACCGACCATTGTTCTTCGATGCCGCCCGATTGATGCGAAAACCCCTTATCGGATTCATGTCAACCGCAGCGATCTTGTTTGCGTTGCCAACTTCAGCAGCGAATCTTGCAGATATATACGATCTTGCTGTTAACAACGATCCACAGCTCGCTGCAGCCAAAGCTGGCTATCTCGCGCAGCGAGAAGTTAAAAGCCAGGCTAGAGCAGGCTTGTTACCTCGCGTCGTGGTCGCGGGAACAACCTCAGATAACAAGCGAAGAACTAAATTAAACGATCAGGCTTACAACGAAAATGCATGGCAAGTCGTTATCAATCAGCCTGTTTTTCGCCTCGATAGATGGTTCCAGCTACAGCAATCAAAAAACGTTGAAGCTCAAGCAAAAGCACAATTTACCGCGGAACAACAACAGTTAATTTATCGCGTTGCCGATAGCTACCTTAGTATTTTAGAAGCTCAAGACCGATATGGCGCGTCCATTGCAGAGAGAGATGCTGTTCAACGACAACTGGAGCAAGTTCAGCAGCGCTTTGATGTCGGTTTAGTCGCTATTACCGATGTGTTGGAGTCTACCGCAGCCTTCGATACTTCCACCGTCAGTGTTATTGAAGCAGAAGGTGCGCAAACAATATCTTTCGAATCTCTGCTTCGGCTCACGGGTCAGTCATTCAGCCAGATTGAAAGCCTCAGTGCCGATTTCCCTGTTGAGTATCCAGAGCCGAGAGACGAGGAGGCGTGGGTGAACGCAGCGCTACAACAAAACTTCTCACTCATTGCAGCGCGAGAGGCAGTCAATACTGCTAGACGGCAAATACAGATCGCGCGTAGTGGCCACTTACCCACCGTCGATGCACAGGCCTACTACGCTGAAAGCAGATCTGGCGGTGGCGGCTTCTTCGGTTCGGCATCAGACATTCGGGCAATGGAGCTTCAACTGAACGTACCCATCTACTCCGGCGGGCTTACACAGTCACAGACACGTCAAGCCGGTTTCCAACTAGAGCAAGCACAGAGAAACTTTGATTTAACGCAGCGAACTGTGGTCGAGAACACCCGCAGTCTCTATAGCGCGTTAAATACAGATGTTGCCAGAGTTAAAGCACGACAGAAGGGCATAGACTCAAGTCAGAGTGCTCTGGATGCCACCCAGACCGGCTATGAAGTTGGTACTCGTAATATCGTTGATGTGCTTCTCGCCCAGCAACGCTTGTACTTGGCACAATTTCAGTATGCCAGCGCACGTTATCAATACATCAAAGATACTTTGAGACTAAAAGAAGTTGTCGGTACTTTAAGCCCAGAAGATATCTATGCCTTGAATAAATATATCGAGGGCGAACAAGGCGTAGGTAAACTTTTACCCACCACGCGGTAGGTTTAAGTCACGCCCAAAATTGATACTTGCCACGATTTTTATGGCGACTGTCTACTATTTTTTTACAGCAGGCATCCACTGTTAGGAACCATTTTTCACGTACATGCTCTAACAGACAAAATACATTAACTTAGACTGATGAACCAAAGGGTTGCGCTGTCCACTAATGAAGAAAATAGTCATGAAAGTTAGGATTTTTGGTTCTCTCGCTGCATTACTCCTCATCGCTGCGGCTGTACTTGCGACCAGCAGTGACGATAATCCCGACAATTCGGGCACTGCTAACGTTGTATCAAACAAACCTGCTGATACGACCACATCATCTATCCAGCTAACAAAAGATGAAAACAACAATATTCAGGTGTTCAAAGACGCAAGTCCTTCCGTTGTCTTCGTCACCAACACGCAGCTACGACGTCAACGATTCTCTCTAAACGTCATGGAAATACCTCGAGGTAGCGGCACTGGGTTCGTTTGGGACGAATCAGGACTTATCATTACCAACTATCACGTCATCCACGGTGCAAACAAAATCACTATTACGCTGGAGTCGGGCAACCCATATCCCGCCGAAGTCGTTGGATTTGCCGCCGAAAAAGATATCGCGGTACTCAGGATTAATGCGCCTAACGAGCAGCTAAAACCGATTGTCTTAGGCGACTCAAGCCGGCTTTCAGTAGGGCGAAAAGTGCTGGCGATTGGTAACCCTTTTGCACTGGACACTACGTTAACCGTTGGCGTTGTCAGTGCATTGGGACGCGAAATTAAATCGACAGATAACCGCACAATTAAGGACGTGATTCAAACCGACGCCGCGATTAATCCGGGCAACTCGGGCGGCCCTTTACTCAATTCGATGGGTGAGTTGATTGGCGTCAACACAGCTATCTATAGTCCTAGCGGCGCGAGCGCCGGCATCGGATTCGCCATTCCTATCAATACCATCGCGAAACTGGTGCCTCAATTAATTGAGCACGGCAAGATAATCAGACCTGTAATTGGCATTGAGACGCTGAAAGATTATCAAGCGCGCAGAATGGGGGTTAAGGGCGTTGTTGTTTTCTCAGTACAAGATGGTCTTGCCGCGGATGCGGCTGGCATGGTCGGTCTGAGATACGACAACCGCGGACAACTTCACTTAGGTGATGTCGTCATTGCCATTAATGGCGCACCGGTTACCAACGAAGATTCGCTGTTGTCTTCTCTGGAGCAATTCAATCCGGGAGATGAGATTAAGGTAACGACCATCAGGGATGAGAAAATTTACAATTACGACGTTGTACTCACTGAACCCAACTAGTAAATAAATTATGTTTCTATCACTGCTCACTGAAGAACAAAAAAAGGTTTTTTTCTGTCTCGCCCACGACGTTGTCGTTTCCGATGGGGAACTCAGCTTAGGGGAGCACGTAATGATGGAGGACATGAGGCGCGAGATGAATCTCAGCCCCGGCTTCGAAGCGCACTATCTACCGCTTGAGGGTGTCGATACTGTCTTCGATTCAAAACGATCACGGGCAACAGTGCTGATTTCTCTAATTCGGCTAGCCTATGCTGATGGCGCCTTCGAAATTGAAGAGCAGTTTCTCATCAAATCTCTATGTACGCTATTTAATACAACCGACGCCGACCTTCATTTGATAGAAAATTGGGTCAGGAGACTAATCGCGCTGGAACGTGAAGCTAATGGGTTTATGTAGGCGCATTACCGCACATGGCCTACTCATTTTTCTTCTCGCAGGCTGCACTTCTCAGGTTTTAGAGCCTTCAGCGGGGAAAGAGCCTTCAGCGGGGAAAGAGCCTTCAGCTAATAAAGAGCCTTCAGCTAGCAAAGGGCCTTCGACCTCACAGACCCAAAGCACCGCCGCGATAAATGCTAAAACCAACGAGGTACTTCGCGCGACCCCGCCTCAGGACTGGCATCAGATTTATCAGCTCAATAGAGGTGTCATAAAACTTGCTGATTTTGTGCCTCCGGGTCAGACAAATCTTGCTTGGAAAACAAAACTCTCATTCGAATCACACAGTGACCTTGTCGATCTTGACCCAATCGAAATTTTACTTTCAGAGGCTAAAAAGAGCGAAGAGAAGTGCAGCTTTGTCCAACATTTCAATCTTTTCTCTGGGTTCGAAAACAACTACCCAACGTCTTTGAGACTCATCATGTGCGGTGAGAACGAAAACCTGGAAAAGGGAGAACTGAGCATGCTGAAGGTGATTAAAGGCGAGGACTTTCTTTACATCATCAGGTTCCTGAAACGAATAGAACCATTCGAGGTGAATCAACCCAACATAGAGCCATCCGAAATCGCTACTTGGTCAAACTATCTTCGAAAAATCACCCTCTGTAACATCGCGAACGTCAAACACCCCTGCTAACGAAAAGCATTCACGACCTATCCGAATTGCAGCCGCCCTCTGGCACCCTTCAACTTGCGAATGCATAGCGCATCGCTGCAAATCTAGGGACATTATCCCACACCATCAAACGCAGAGTGCGGCTATTCCAATGTTTGCAAAACATTCATCATTTCATACTGAGAATCAGCGCCACACTCGTTAGCAATCTACCGCATCCAGACCAATCTGAACTCAAAACAATCTATGAATCGAATTTTCGCTAGCCTGCTTTACAAGTTGCTTCCGGGTCGTTGTGTTATCTGCAAAGCACCTAGTCACCGCCAAATTGACCTATGTCAGGCGTGCGAGCACGAACTTCCCACTACACCGTCACCCTGCGCGCAGTGCGGTATGAGCTGCCTAGCGATATCTAACCATGATCAAATCTGCGGCACCTGCGTTGCTCACCCGCCAGAATATGATCGTACATTCTGTGCCTTTACCTATGTTTCTCCGGTCAATCTGCTCGTAAAGGAATTCAAGAATGGGCACAATCTCGTTTTCGGTAAGGTGATGTCTCAGGTTCTGGCAAAAAAATACAGAGCAACGCTGGTGAACAGACCTGCGCCGCACCTGTTACTTCCCGTTCCCCTGCATAAAAACAGGCTTAAGCTGCGAGGCTTTAATCAGGCGACGGAAATAGCGCAGGTCATCAGTGATACCTGCCGCATTAAAGTAAACACGCGTGCTTGTAGCCGGCACAAAGAGAACGTCGACCAGAAAAAACTTCCAGCTAACCAGCGTAAAAGCAATGTAGAGCAAGTGTTCACGCTCAATCGGCGCTTCAATGGCTATCGCGTGGCAATCGTGGACGATGTCATTACAACCGGCTCGACAGTAAGCGCGCTCGCGGAATTGCTCAGACAGCATGGCGCAAGTTCAATCGAAGTCATCGCGCTCGCTCGGACGCCCAAGCGGTAAATGGGCCTGTATCTCGATCCTTCTATCTGCAATTTACTATCAGCTGTGACTGCCAACCGAGGACCCGCTTATGTTAAGGTTTCGTCAATTAATTAAGGGTTAAGTGATAAATATGGACTGGGAATACATTGATTTCGTGCGTGAGTTTAATCCAGGGAACAATCCTCCCGTCAGCTGGGAAAAAAGTTTTCATATTGTCATCTCTGATGGCGAGATACTGTCAATCGAAGGCGCTCCGTGGCGCCCGCTGACTCAAGATGAATGGCAGTGGCTGGGTATAGAAGGTGTGTCCAGTCACTATCTTGGCGACGTCGCTGGCATGCCTGTTTTCGCAGAAGAGGTGCACTCTGAGTCGGACGAACCTGCTGGGCACGCTTTCGACACCCTCTGGTCATTCTTGGGGCAGGTGGACGAGCCAGTGTTCTATCTCGTCGGCCGCGCAAAACAAATTGTGGAATGGCACAGAACACACAGATTTTGTGGCGAGTGTGGTCAGGAGACGGTACTTTCCGACTCTGACAGATCAAGAAAATGTCTAGCATGCGGACACATGTATTACCCGAAACTGTCTCCTTCTATCATCGTTTTGATCACCAGAGGCGAAGAGGTGTTACTTGCTAAAAATGCCAATACACGAGCGAATTTCTATTCCACCCTTGCAGGTTTTGTTGAGCCGGGCGAATCGATAGAGGAAACCGTTCACAGAGAAGTCATGGAAGAGGTCGGTATCAAGGTTAAGAACCTCAAATACTACAGCAGTCAATCATGGCCTTTTCCAAATTCACTGATGCTTGGTTTCCATGCTGAATACGACAGCGGAGAGATTGTCATTCAGGAGGAGGAAATAGCTGATGCGCAATGGTTCCACTATAAAAACATGCCCAACAAACCGGCGATGATATCCATTTCCGGTTGGTTGGTTGACGACTACATCAAACGCTTGGAAGCAGGCGAAGTATGACGCAACATCAGTTACGGCTGGTGGTGCACAGACTTCTCAGGATCGTAGCGGCTTGTGCGGTACTGGCCTCGTTAAATGCCAACGCCAGCCCTATCAGGATAGCCGTTGCGTCCAATTTCAAACACACTCTCGAGGCAATATTACCTGCGTTTGAACAGACTTACCCTGAGACAGAGGTTCAAATAATACCCGGCTCGACAGGTGGGCTTTTTGCTCAGATAGTACACGGCGCACCTTTTGATCTTTTCCTCGCAGCGGACGCGGAACGTCCGAAGAAACTGCTCAACGCTCGCAAAGCACTGAGACTTTTCCACTATGCAACAGGACGACTGGTTTACTGGGCACCAGACTTAGATGAGAAAGTCGGACCTGCCGCTCTCATCTCAAGCGCAACACCGATAGCTATTCCCAATCATAGAACAGCGCCCTACGGTGCAGCGGCGATGCAAACTCTGACTGATCTGAATATCGTCGATAAAAAATTTGTTACAGGAAACAATGTCAGCCAGTCGTTCCAATTTATTGAAAGTGGTAACGTCACTTCAGGGTTTGTTGCTCTGTCTCAGGTGCACAACCGAATCAATGACGCGCAGTGGTGGCTCATTCCTGCACACCACCACGAGCCGATCGTTCAATACGGTGTCTTACTGCCTAACCACCAACTCAATGCCGTCCAATTTCTTGATTTTCTTATGTCAGATAAAACTCAGCAATTGATCGCTGAAAAAGGATACCTTCGATCTCAAGTGGCGAAGGCAATAGATCAATCACCTCCAACGCCTATTAACTGATATGCATCCTGACCTGCTCGCACTCACTGTGACACTGAAACTGGCTATCTCTGTCACGCTGGTTCTCGCGCTGATAGGCACACCTTTGGCGTGGTGGTTATCACAATCTACCAGCAAAGCACGGATCATTATCGAACCACTGATTGCATTACCTATCGTTTTACCACCTACCGTGCTTGGTTTTTATTTTTTGATCGCGTTTGCACCGGATCAAATGATTGGCGGCATTTGGTTAAAACTTGTTGGGACTCCGCTTGCTTTCACGTTTTCTTCTTTAGTAATCGCCAGCTGCATCTACGCCCTACCCTTTTACATTCAACCGCTTCAATTGGCCTTCGAGAGCATTAACAAAGGATTCCTCGAGGCAGCATCAACCCTAGGCGCATCTCCACTAAAACGCTTTTTTTATCTCATTGTGCCACTCTCGCGACGAGGGTTTATCACGGCAGGAAGTTTGGCATTTGCCCATACTATCGGTGAATTCGGTATTATTTTGATGATTGGTGGCAGCATTCCTGGAGAAACCAGAGTGCTATCGATCGCATTGTTCGACCACGTCGAGTCACTAAATTATCAAAATGCGCACGTATTAGCGCTAGGACTTGTCGTCTTTTCATTCATGCTTCTGCTCGCGATATACACGCTGAATCGCTCGCCACAGCAAAAAAATATGGGAATGCACTAACATGTTCCTTGAGGCGAGTATCAATATAAAGCGACCTTCGGGATTCCAGCTGCAGGCCCAAATCGACATCCCTGATCACGGCGTGACGGCGTTGTTTGGCCCTTCTGGTTCCGGCAAGAGCACGTTGCTTCGATTGTTAGCAGGTCTCGAGCGTGGTGTTGACTCGGATGCAATCACTATTATGTCTAGGGGCGCGATTTGGCAAGACAAGTCCGCATTTGTCCCGCCGCATCAAAGGTCAATCGGGTTTGTCTCACAGCAACCCCAATTGTTTCCGCACACGACAGTGATGGGTAACCTAAAGCTCGCGCAAAAATTTCGACCCACACAGGGCGGGACAGTATTGGCAGACGTGATTTCGTGGCTTGAACTTGAACCATTGCTTGACGCACGTTCGCAGCATCTTTCCGGAGGCGAGGCGCAAAGAGTTTCACTGGCGCGGGCACTCATCGGTACAACTTCCTGTCTGCTAATGGACGAACCCCTAGCATCCATTGATACCGCGTCAAAAACGACGCTACTTGAATATATCCACCGTTTATCAACGACGCTTTCTATACCCATCATATACGTCAGTCATTCGCTTCAGGAAATCCAGTTTCTGGCAGACCGAATATATCTTTTACAAAACGGCAGCATCGTATCCAGTGGCTCTATGCTCGATCTCGGCAACTCACTATTACTGAACAAAGATCAAGGGGATAATGCGGGTTCAATGCTAACCTGTGAAACGCTGGATCATGATGCACAATACGGTTTGACGCGCCTCGCCATTGATCAGCAACGCTTGTATGTCACAGGGCAAAAACTCACAACCAATACCCACGCGCGGATAAGCGTGCCTGCGAGAGATGTGAGCATTACCTTGCAACGTCCACAACAGTCGAGCATTCTGAATATTCTGGAAGCTACCGTCGTTGGTATAGAGCAGCCAACCAATGCACCATCGGTCCTTGTTTCTCTCAAACTTGAGCAACAAATATTGCTCGCACGGATCACACGAAAATCGCTGGCTCATCTATCACTCAACGTGGGGCAGCGAGTCTTCGCACAGATAAAAAGTATTTCTTTGCTTAATGAAAACCTGCTGAGCGAAGACTAGAAACACCCTCACCCAAAATAGAGATGCCCATGAACCGTAACCAAGACATCGTCGAGCCTCCGTCGCATCCCTATTCGGAATTGACTCCCGATCTCGTGATGGATGCGGTAGAAAGTACAGGTCGCCGCTGCGACGCCAGAATTCTTGAACTCAACAGCTACGAGAATCGCGTTTACCAAATAGGCATCGAAGATGACGAACCGGTTATCGGAAAGTTTTATCGGCATAACCGCTGGTCTGATGCGCAAATTCTTGAAGAGCACAATTTTACCCTGGAGCTTGCCAGAGAGGATGTCTCGGTAGTGCCGCCTCTATACATCTCTGGCGAAACCACACTGTCTTCCCATGAGGGTTTTCGATTTGCGCTTTACCCTCGTAGAGGCGGCAGACCACCTGCGGTGGACGACCTTGCCAGCTTGACCATACTTGGCCGCCACATTGCACGAATCCATTCCGTAGGTGGCACCGCCGACTTTACGACCCGCCCCTCGATTGACATACAAAGCTTTGGCCACGATTCAAGAACATTTCTGATCGAAAACAACTTTATTTCGCCCGAGTTACTGCCAGCCTATGAATCCGTAACTGAGCACCTGCTCGCACAAATCACAGACATCTTTGGTTTACTTGAAACAAGATCTATTCGACTTCACGGAGATTGCCATATGGGCAATGTACTTTGGAGAAACGACTTACCCCATTTTGTAGATTTCGATGATGCAAGAATGGGACCACCCATTCAGGATCTATGGATGATGCTCTCCGGAGACAGAGAGGATCAACAAAAGCAGTTAAGCAAGATTCTTGAGGGCTACCAGGACTTTTGCCACTTTGATGCTCGCCAGGTGAGATTAATTGAACCGTTACGCAGTTTGCGCTTGATGTATCACTCGGCATGGATTGCACGCCGTTGGCAAGACCCGGCTTTCCCGAGAGCATTTCCTTTCTTTAACACAGAACGATACTGGTCAGATCACATCCTCGATTTACGAGAGCAATGGTCAAAACTCTCCGAACCAACGTTGGAGATATACATTTAGCCTGTGAAATTATCGGTCACTATGATGACTTGTAAGGCGCTATATTCTTCGCGCCGTTGTTAAATTTGTTAGCCAGCGGGTTGGCGTACATTGTTAACCAAGTAATTCTCAGACTTTCTGGACAACTTTCCAGCCTCGCTTCAAACGCTGCCACGTTAGACAGATCAACCAACTGCTTTACATGTAACCAGACATGCGCATAACGCGCGTTTACATTCTCATCTTCATTCGCTGCAAGAATCGAGAGCGCCCAATAGTTAATCGTGAACATCTGAAGATTATCTAATACCTGACGGTCTATTTCCTTAGCGACCGACTCTGGCGTGTCGTAGCCTTCTCCTAGCGGTTCGCCGAACTTTAAACACACAGTGCCTTTAAATTCTCCCAGTCCTTTGGCGAGGCTCACCAAGTCTTCACCGGGTGGTTTCTGATAACTTCCAATTCGTGCAACGCTTTCAAGCTCTTTCGCTTTAAGCTGATCACAAGGGTCAAATTCGTAGGCAATTGAAACTGGCACTATCTTCAGATCTTTTATCACCTCGCTTAGCGCATCTTTTCGCCTTGCAAGCGCAAACATTTTAAGAATAGCCGGGTCGGTAGCATCAATACCGTCTTTCGCCCGACCCTCACTCTGGGCGATCCAAATCGAATTCCCTGTTCTAAGCGACTCATGAATAAATTCTGACGATGCCAGCAGTGCCGCATATATTTTCTTCGCTCCTTCTTCGGACCGCTTGATAAAGAAACTCTTATTGAGTTTCATAAGATCCGTCGCAAATTGCTTCTGAACCAGATTATCTCCAACTGCGATCCTTACTGTCTCGTGCCCGCTCAAGTGCAACGCATAATCAACGAGCATTGAATCACCGGCAATATCCCGATGATTACCTACAAAAAGATACGCTTTATCCTTCTCAAGATGCTCGATGCCGGCATAATCAAAGCCTGTCATTGTGTTTGAAACCAATCGTGTTGCGTACGCCGCCACGGCGTTCTGGAAATCGCCGATGCTGGCAATACCAACCGTTTGCTTTTTTACGAGCAGGTGCACGAAATAACGTGCCAAGGGTGGAATAATCTTTCCTACTTTTGGAAAAAGGTGCAGGGTCAGGAAACCGAGGAATTCACGGTCATTGATCAGACGTTTGAGTACACCGATCACTTCGTTGTCTTCATAGGGTCTTATATCGTCAAATTTACCCATCTACTTCAGTTTCCCTGATATTTTCGGTTCTTGATCGGTCTGCGGTCCAATTATCTCACAGCTAGCTAGAAGAAATAGGTGCTATTTCACGACGAGAAATGCCCCAACAAGCATTAACAAGAGGAACGTAAACTTCCGAAGTGCAGTGTCTGGTAAATACCTGCCGAGTTTAACACTCAACAATGTTGCGATCAGCACAACTGGCAAACACAACAATGTCAGACCGAGCACTGAACTACTCAAACCTCCACCCGCACCTACCAGGATGGTACGGGCCAGCGTTGAGATAGCAAAGAGTGCCAACAAAGTCGCCCGCACATGATTAAAATCAAGCGGTTGCCGATACAAAAGATAAGCAAGAGGCGCTCCGCCGGCGCCATATGTTCCAGCCATAACACCGCCGAGTGCACCAATGAGACCCTGCGTAGCGCTTCGCGAAATTGTCGGATAAGGCTTGGGTTTGAGAAACAATAATATACCGGCAGCAATAATCATCACTCCCAAGGACATCCTGAGCAAGTCGTTCAATGTCGTTGACATGTACTCCAGAATCAAAAGACCCGCAAATACTGCTGGTACCATACCAATACTCATCGTCTTCAGTAATCGGTAATCAATCAGGCGAAAGTTATAACGTAATGCAAGCGCCGCATTAAACAGCGACAAAATACTGACTACTGCAGCAGTCTCGCTGATACCTGCCAAGCCTAAAGCAGCAACGCCGCCGAGTATAATCAACGCCATAGCGAAACCTGTGAGAGATTGCACCACCGCGCCAACGAATACTAGAATCAGGAATAAGACACTATTTTGATCGATAGGCATCATTAGTTTCGTCATCAATGGATGGGTTGGACCACAACGGGTTATTATACCTAACATTTACCTGTTTCTATTCAGGAAAACCTCAATCAGGATGGCATTCATGCTTTGGATTAAAACCTTTCACATTCTTTTCGTCATGGCTTGGATGGCGGGTTTATTCTATTTGCCAAGGATAATTGTTCATTTTGTGGAAGGGAAAGCTGCTGCAGAGGATGTCCAACGACTCATCATCATGGCAACAAAATTATTTCGATTCTCTTCTTTGATGGGACTGCTGGCATTGGGTCTGGGTACCTGGTTGTGGTTAGGGTACGGTTTTGGCGGTAATTGGCTCATTGCAAAACTGGGCTTCG
>ERZ1048686.1749-NODE-1749-length-16035-cov-4.202128_pt1 | contig 16035 bp, 12 predicted proteins | sample MGYA00383099_ERZ1048686 | MGnify/ENA primary metagenome ERZ1048686 (study PRJEB29581, sample SAMEA5548369) | metagenome | biome: marine; feature: coastal; material: water | depth 25 m | study: Short-term variability in the microbial, nano- and picoplankton... | reverse complement strand
CACCTGTTGGTGCAGGGCAAGAAACTGTTGTACAGAAAGTGTAGGGTCCAGTCCACGCAGATGTTCCACTAGGGCCACAATCTGCCATTACATAATAATCATAACACGTTACTGGCGTTAATCCTGTAATTAAAATAGATGTGGTTTGGGTAGTATCGTAAGTACCACCGCCTGTTCCTTGACTAAAGCCTTGAGGGCCATATTCAATGAAGAATTGATTTCCTGAAGCGGCGCTCCATGTTGCCGTTGCCTGGTAGCCTTGAATTCCTATAGCTGTTAAACTCGCAGGATCTGGGCATGTTGGCTGTACTTCAACCACAAAATCGTCCACATATAAATTAGGTCCAAAGTCTGTAACTGCAATGAATTCAAAAATTGCATTATTACCAACGTAAGTTGCAGAATCTAGATAGAACAGCTCTGCAGTAAAGTCTGCTATGGAGGCAGGAGGAGTTGTGTTTGCTGCATTTGGACTGCTAAATGCTGGCCCTACGAGGTTTGCTAAAGTATCCCATGTTGACGTGCCAAGAACTTGCGCTCTTACAACAAGTTGATCTTCTGGATAAAAAGTACTATACAAATGCGCCCACTTGAATTTAACCTGCGCTGCCTGAGTAATACTAATTGGTGGCGATTTCATTGTTGCTATACCGGTAGAGAAATTCCAGAAACGCGCCTGAGCATGCCCTGCGGCATTATGATCCCATACCAATGGTCCCACATTCGTGATGTCGAAACAGTTGGGCTCCCATGAAGTGAAGTCCTCTGTGTAAGGCATTGCTTGCGCATTGCATGGTGTACAGAATGTAATTGGACCAACCCAAGGGCTAGTGCCGCCTGCACCACAATCTGATTGAAAGTAAACATCATAACAAGTGTTAGATACTAAATTCATCATTGTATCTGTCAATGTCGCAATACCGGAAACTGTTGTTCCAGTCCCTTGACCAAAACCTGTTGGGCCATACTCGTAACTTACAGTACCTGCACCACCAGACATCCAAGACAAAATAGCTGAGCTACTAGTAATTCCAGTTGCCATCATACCTGTTGGGGGTAGACAGTTAGGAATAGGTTCAACATAAAAATCATCAAAGTAGAAGTTCGAAAATAAGCTATTCGAGTTTGTGTGAACGAAAACAACATGCTTGTGCCCAGAGGGAACATTGCCTAATAATAAGGTAAATTCTGCCCACGACGAACTTGCTGTACTGATAGTATCTGTGATTACAAATCCAGCTGTATCTCCTGCGTTAGGAACAGTACCAACTAATAAATCCATACTACCAGTTGTCCCGCCATCATGAGCCAATTGGAATCTAATTTGAGTTGAATCTCCATCTAAACCATAAAGCTCAGGAGAAATTAATGCTGAGTAGTCTGCATCTCCGTTGTAAAGCCTCATGACATTTGGAGAAGACTTTGCTTGTACCTGACTGAAAGGAAATGGAGCAAAGGTTTCACCTGTTCCTGGAGTGAAACCAGAAGTAAAGGTTGCGTGCCCCCAACATGGGTCTAAATTTGGAACCGTTAATGCATCAAAGTTATTTGAGTACCCATGATTCTGAGCAGCACACAATGTTCTGAAAGTAAATGGCCCAGCCCAAGTAGATAACCCTTTAGCTGAATCCGTACAATCATTTTGCAGATAAACGTCTATTAAAGAATTTGAAGGCATTCCTGCAATGTAATCTCCAGACATTGTGATAGTATCTGTGGCACCTGTCCCTTGACCGAAACCACTTAACCCCCATTCTGCCGGGAAGCTATGACCTCCTGATATAAATGTAAATGAGGCTCCAGATGATGTTATGCCTGTAACATTAACTCCAGTTGGTTTTAAGCAAGGTGGAGCTTCAGCAACAGACATTTCATCAATTGCCATATCCATACTTCCGTTCAAGTCGGCAGCAACAAATCTGAATTGTGTGTTGGCTGACTTTACAGGTGTTGCATCAACAATCTCTTCTACCCAAGGGTCAGCGCTTGCGGTTTGCTTCGCACCACTTAATGTAGTTAAGGATGTCCAGGTTACACCATCAGTTGTTCCTTGTAAAACAACATCACCATTCAAATTCGTTCCACCTTGATACATGTGGTAGTAGAATGCTACCAATGGGGTATTCAGCGCTGTCAGGTCATAACTGTTCGAATAAAATTCCACAGAATCGGTTCCCCCAAAATTTGAGCCTTTTGCTACCACGTAATTTCCTGATCCAGACTTGTCTGCGCTTGGACCAGTATTAAATCCACCACTTGCACCAGACATAACTACCCATTGAAATTGATTGTTAGCATTTGTACTTCCTTTAGACCAACATCCATCTAGCGTGTCTCCGGTGTAAGGCCAACTAGAAATTGCTGGCACCCAAGGTGCATTGTCGAAGTTTTCTGTGTATGGATAAGACGACACAGCCACACAAGCTGTTGTAAAAGTATAAACCGCAGACCAAGCACTTGTGCCGTTCCCTGAAGACGCACAATTGTTCTGTACGTAAACATCATACGAAGTGTTGGCTGATAAGCCAGAAATAAGAACTGAATCTCCTCCCGAAGTTATATTTGTTCCGGCTCCTGGTGTAAAGCCAGCAGGGCCATACTCAATATTAAATGCGGTCCCGTTAGACTGCCAGTCGATTTGTGCTGATGTAGCCGTAACGTTACTTGATGCCAAGAAAATTGGTGCTGGACAAGGCGGTGGTAACGTAATGTTCACCATGTAATCCTCCGCTTCTCCGAATGTAATAAGTGCACATGACTGTGTGCTTGTCATCAAAGCATTGTACGAACATCTTACACGCATTCTATGGGTGCCCAAAGTGGCCGTTAACGGAAGAACAACATTGTCTGTGTTGATTACAGCAATAGTTGAAGAGGCCCAAACGAATTCGCCTGCATCATCCCAATCACCATCGTCATTAAAGTCAATCCACAGCCCATTTCCTTGACTATAGCTAAATGAAGCGGTGTGATCTGCTGTAACCTGCGTTACTGATCCTTGGGCAAGAGTAATCGTATCAGTAGTGTAATCTCCAAAACTATTAGCGGAGCACCCTGTGTTTGCATTAGAATAACTCCCCAATGAAAAAGTGTTAATTTGATCACCAACGGCACAACCTGTGACATACAAGTTTGTGGTACAGTACTGAGCTACCGCAGAAGACGACATAAGTGCAAATCCCAATAGTAGGTTGAAATAAATAAATATTTTTTTCATCATTAAATATTTGAATTTTAGGAAGTCTAAAGGAACTTTATTTTGAACAGATACACAAACTAGTATGTATTAGAGGTGGATGTGGTAGATTTACCGCAATTCGCAGAAAAAAGAATGTTGATTGGGTTTTTTCATCATTAAATGATTAAATTTTAGCGTTTAGAGGAAATCTATTTTAAACAACTACACAAACCCGTATATGCTAATTAATTTTTTCACAGATGAAACTAAATCAACAATGCAATACATAGCACATTGATTCTTTTATTTGCAGCATGAATAAATTACTTCAATTCGCACTTCTTTTCGTACTGTTTTCATGTGCAATTGAATCTATGCCAACAGGTGGGGAAAAAGACATTACACCTCCTGAAGTAGTTGAATCGTCTCCTACGAATTACCAAACAAATTTTGTAGGTGCAGAAATTGAGTTGACGTTTGATGAGTATGTAGAACTTAAGAACTTCAGCCAGCAATTTTCTGTTTCCCCGCCTTTAGAAAATAAGGTAGATTATAATTTAAAAGGCAAAACCTTAAACATCACCATTCTTGATACGCTTAAAGAAAATACCACCTACACCCTGAATTTTGGTAATTCTATTGTCGATATTTCTGAGGGAAATCCGCAAACCAATTTTAAATATGTTTTTTCTACTGGGCCTGTATTGGACAGTCTTAAAATACAAGGCCAAGTACACAATGCTCTTAGTGGAAAACCCATGGAGGGCCTGTTGGCTATGTTGTATTTAGAATCTAATGAAGACAGCGTTGGCTACAAATCCAAACCTCAGTATTATGCCGTAACGCAAGAGGATGGATCCTTTAGTATTGAAAATATAAAAGATGAAAACTACCACCTTTTAGTTGTAGACGACAAAGATTTTAATTTCAAAATCACCTCTCAAAAAGAGCCTCGCGGATTTGTCTCAAAACTTGTTAATCCAAATAGCGACAGCTTATACCAACTCAGAACTTTTGTCGAAACGAGCGGTTTACGTTTTAATCAGCTGAAACAAACAGGAAGAGGAAAAGCTTTCGTTTTTTACTCTGCAGACGTCCCTGCTGATTTTAAAATCAAAGCAGAAAATGATAGCGCTGTTTTTATTGATGACAGAAATGGGAGAGATACGCTAACGATATATTATGATAAGGGTAGTTCAGACACATCTTTATTTTATGCACAATACGCTGATGTAACAGACACACTGTTTATTCGAAACGCTGAGTTTGACAAAGTCGAAGCTACCTTAAGCGCAAAGAAAAGCACGGTAACACCGAGTGATGTATTGATATTAACCTCTAACAAACCCATTGAAAAATTCGATGCTTCCTACCTTGTTTACGTTAAAAATGGAGATACAGTTGCTGCACCAAAACTGACTTTAGACAAGAATAATTTCGATCTCGTATTTAACGAGCAGCCTGCTTTTGGAGATTCATATACCCTTCATTTTATTCCTGGTTTCGTTTCTGTATTTCATAACCAAATGGTAGATACGGCAAGCGTGAGCTTTAAAACAAAGAAAGAAACGGATTATGCTTTTCATATTATCTCATTCACTCAAAAGGCCAATCAGCAGAGCATTATTCAGCTTCTAGATGAAAAAAATAATTTGATTTTTGAAAAGTTAGTTACGGGCACCGCTAACATTGAGGCACCCTTTTTAGAACCTGCAGGTTACATTTTACGCGTTATAATAGATGCAAATAAAAACGGTGTTTGGGACACAGGAAACTATTTGGAATCTATTCAGCCCGAAAAAGTACTATACTATTCTGAAGTTATAGAGCTTCGTGCCAATTGGGAAATTGAAACCCTCTGGAATTTGAAATAAAAAAAACCCAATTCACGAAAGTGAACTGGGCCAATTAAGTTTTGCGCAGCCTATTTTTATTCTTTAAACGCCCCGAAAGAATAAGACAAGCCAACACCTAAAACTTCTTTAAACTGTGTTCCTGGAGCATTCAATTCTCCATCACCATTGCTGTCTCTTACTAAAACATCATGGTCGTAAATAAGGTTCAGTAACAATGACGCTGTTAACCACTTATTCGCTTTGATTAAAATCAAGCCTTCCCAAGTAACATCAATGTTTTGCGGACGGTCTAAATAATTTGAGAACAAACTCAATTTAGACGAAACCTCTAAGTTATCGTTAAACTGCTTAGCATAAATCACATCTAGATATGCACCAAATTCCCAGCGCATCAAACCTGTTGCCAATTCAGCAATATTTGGATCGCTAGCGTTGAAAAACGCATTACCATAGGCAAGTGTTGAATCGCTCACAAATGTGTTTTTTACTGTTGCCGGTGAAATATAAACAACTAAACCCTCAACAGCTGATTTGTTTGTAAAACCAAGCCCGTATGTCGCATAAGCAGGAGACAAGAATGTTGAAATTCTAGACTCAACAGGATCTCCAGGATTCTCAAACCCGTCCAACAACTGTGTACGAACATTACCAAAGGCGCTTAGGCTCCACTTTTTCTCACCCAACTCACGGTCAAAGCGAGTGGTGTATTCGATTTTATCGTCTGTTTTTACATCTTGATTCGGCTGAATGCTGTAACCGAAGTTAACTTCCAACAAGTTGAACCATGTGCTTTTGTTCTTGGTAAGAGTTGCCGCCTGTTTCAATAGCACGGTAAAGTTACTTGAGTTAGAACCCCCAGCAGCCCAATTGCTCAAAGCCGTTTGGGTTAATCCGAGACTGTAAAGTCCTGAATGTTTCCATGGTTTTGGTGGTGCTATTGTGTCCGCTTGAGCCATGACTAAATTAGTTAGTAATACCATACAAACGATTGAGTAGATCTTCTTCATGCTAAAATTTTGATTTCACGTAAGATGTGTCGTACATTTCTTATTATAAAGGAAGCAAATTTAAATGATTGTAACTAGTTTTTAAATATAAAATTCCATGGATTTTTACTCACTTTGCTTTAAACCTATTTATAGCATTCTTGGTGAATTCTGAAAGCACTAGTGTTCCGCTGATAGCTGCTCTTTTAACAAGCAGTTCATCCCAGTTTTCTGTGCCTGACCAAAAGATGTTCTTCAATTCTTTCATAGCGTCCGGATTACTTTTAGAGAGCTTCGTTGCCAGTGTCAAAATAGCCTCATCCATGTCTTCAACAGAGCCGAACACGTCTGTATATATTCCTTTTTCACGCGCCCACTCTGCATCGAAAAACTGTGTTGCATTTATGGCCATTGCACTCATGCCGCTCAATCCAGCTTTTCTTTCTACTGCGGGACCAACAACAAAAGGGCCGATACCTACAGCTAATTCAGACAATTTTACTGAAGCGAATTTTGTTGCAAAACAATAGTCAACAGAAGATGCCAAGCCAACACCACCGCCAACCGCTTTACCTTGTACCCGGCCAATGATGAATTTAGGGCACTTGCGCATGGCATTGATTACATTCGCAAATCCAGAAAAGAAGACTTTCCCTTCATTTAAATCTTGAATAGCTATTAATTCGTCAAAACTTGCCCCTCCGCAAAAAGCTCTATCTCCTGCAGATTTAAGGATAATTACAGCCACTTCATTATTTACACCGGCTTCTGAGATCTTATCAGCAAGCTTACCAAGAACTCTCCCAGGCAAAGAGTTGCTGAGTGGATGAAAGAATTCAATCGTGGCAATGTTGTTTTCAATTTGAATCGAAACATCACCTTGTTGAGTTACATCAGTCATGTTATTAATTTTTTGACAAATCTAATCTTCAAAATTAAACGCCCTGTCTGTGTTTTTGAATTTTTACAACTCATTGTATGCGCTGTGTTCAACCTTGCTAATTTGAGAATGGTACCACTGATACCATTGGGATTTTCCTTTTGCTTTAGCTTCTTTATGCGTTGAATTGCGATTCCAATTCTCAATGGACTCCATATCTTTCCAATACGAAATGAAAATTGCATGAACGTTACCATCACCTGCAAACTCATGCCCTAAATACCCAGGCATAGATTTGGCCAACTCTAATGTCTTCTCATCCGTATCCAAATACCCTTCTAAATCTGTTCCGCGTTGATAGGAAAAGAGAACAGCATAGTAAGGGGTTTTAAAGTTCTTTCTATTCATAGCGTTCTGTTTTTTAGGGTTGCTTGTCACTTTAGATTTTATACTTTCGAAATTATTAAACCTTCTCTAACAATGAAACACTTATTGTTCATTACAATTTTAACCTTAGGGTTATATTCTGGCTCAGCTCAATCTGAAGTTACGTTTTATACAAGCAATGGAAACTTTGTTGTTCTCCTATTTGATTCTATAAAACCAATAACGGCTGGAAACTTTAAAACCTTAGTAGACACGAAACATTATGACGGGGCGCTTTTCTATCGTGTCATTTCAAACTTTGTGGTTCAAGGGGGCACATGGCCAAATTATCCGCCGGCTATTCAAGATGAATTCGATAGCACAGGAACATTATCGAATGTTAAAATGACGTTGTCAATGGCAAATTCTGGCCCCAACACGGGCAGTAGCGAATTTTTCATTAACCTAAAGAACAATACGTTTTTAGATTTTGATAAGAGCCCAACTTCTTCCGCTCATCCAATATTTGGGGTTGTCACTTCAGGTTGGACAAATGTTGAAGCAATTGAAATGGTGCCTGTCGATGGAAACGACAAACCCATTACTGATGTCGATATGGATAGTATAAGGACCACTGGATCAGTTTTGTCTTTGGAAGAAATTAAAAGCAATAAAACTCGCACGGCTATTTATCCAAACCCGGTTAACCCAGAAAGTGTTTTAGACTTGTATTTAGAAAATGCACAAGTCGTTACAATTGACCTGATGGATATAAATGGGCGAATTTTAAACACACTTGAAACGAATTGCGGAAGCGGCAAGACATTGATTCCTTTGTATGACTTAGGGGTGAGTAAAATAAAATCGGGCAGCTATATAGTAGTGATTACTGGTAAATCAGTTCGAAAAACAGAAACGTTTAGCATCTCGAAATAGCTTTTCAAATGACAAATAAAAAGGCAGCTAAAAAGCTGCCTTTTTTGTCTAAACTATTTTTTTTCTGGTGGTGTCTCTAGTTTCCCCATGAAGAGTATGCTTTCTGATATATCATCCATGATAAAAAATAAGAACGGTTTATTTACATTAAATTCTATGTTTTCGCGCTTACTTCGTGACATGCTCTCGGTTGTCATCACCACCGCTGTGGCCGCTGCGGCCTCTGTTCCTTCTTCGCCAACCTCAATAAAAGATTTGTGAATAACCTGGTCTATCCAGATGGGCTCCGCTGTCATTATCCCTGAAAAATTAGCCCCTCCACCAAAAGATCTCGGCATGCCCATTTTCACTAAATAAGTGTTGAGTAATTCTTTATATTCTAACTTAAACTTTGGGAAATGCACATTGACATTTGCTTTTGGTCTTCTTAACAACCCTTTAATCTCATCGTTAGACAGCTCCTTTTCTACTTTATTCAAACCTCCTTTAGGTAAGAAAACAATCATACTCTGTTTGTCTCCTTTATAGGGAAGTCGAATAGCTTGGTAATCCATTGTTTCTGCATAGCCAAACCCACCTTTTTGAAACATCATTTCAACTTTTACAGGCTTTTTTGGAGCGAAAAATTCTTTCTTCTTAGTATCCTTCTTTTTAAACTCATATTTCCAATCTCCCTTAAAATAAACGGCATTTGTAAGAATCAAACGGGTGTCTTCAGTAATGGTCCCAGGTGGGATTAAGTCTTTGATTTTATTCTGAGTCTGTTTATCAACCCATGCGTTTATGGTACTTTCAGAAGCGCCAAACTCTATTGGTGCATTGTAATACTTACTGTTAATTTCTAAAAACTCTTGCTCAAAAGGCGAAGGTCCAAACCCCCATAGGCGATTGGCTAAATTCCATTGTACATCGCTCAAATTATCCTTCAGCTTGCGCTGAGACATACCATTATGCTCGTGAAAATCCCCCTCAGAGCTGGTAAAGTGCATCACTTTTTCAAATTCTTGAGCTGTCTCTTCTTTTGCTCCTGCATATGTCATTGCCATTGCAGTAGAAATACTTAAAGGGGAAATAAAGTAGTTCCCTTCTTTTGCCTCATTCAGGTAATCCACACCAAACAAATTGCTTGCTTGCCCAATGCTATTATAATTACTTTGATTGACTGATGACATTAAAACTAGCGTTGAGAATGCGCTAACAATTATTGACTTTGCTTTCATTGCTTCAAATTTTCTTAGCTAAACCCAATAACAATGCCAAGCTTCTGTTTTTATTTTGTTACTCAATAATTTATCTCCCTAAGCGTTATTATTAAAAACTAAACCTTAACAACGTCTCTAAAACGTTTCCACACCAAATAATCAATTAAGCATCTTCGCCATACATTCATAGAAAAACTTAAACATCTAAGACATGCAAAAACCTCTAATTTTTACCCTCGGACTCCTATTCTCTGTTTGTGCCTTTTCTCAAGAAAAAATTGATGTAGGCTTGAACTTTAACTTTGCTTATCCAACTTCAGACTTTGGGTTTGGCGATAAAGACAGCCCATTGTACTTGCCTCCCGGAATGGGTTTTGGTGCTTCACTCGAAGGTAACTATTGGTTTACAACCAACTTTTCAGCAGGTTTAGAGGCGGGCTATCTCATGTTCATGGACGAAGTGGAACAAATAAACGGTGAGCCTGTCACAACAAGTGCTACCAGTATTCCGATTCTAGCAAAAGCAACTGTTTACTTTGGACGCGGCATTGTGAAACCGTATTTTGAACTAGGTGCTGGCTATAGCATTTACACGCAAAAGCAGTCCTACACTCAGGTCATAGTCGACCCAGTTCTTGTTGAAACCCAATGGGATCAAAGTGGTGCTATCGTTTCACCACGTTTAGGTTTAAAAGTTAATTTTACAGACCAACTCAGCATGAAGATTAACGTACAATACAACCAAATGTTCAACAAGGTAGATGGTGACAAATCTGTTGACATAACCATTGATGGCGAAACAATGAACGAAACAGCAATGGGGCTTTACGCAAGCAATGTTGCCTATTTAGGTGTAAATATCGGAGTAACATATACGTTATTTGATTACTTCGGCAGATTCTAAAGTTGTCACTTCTTAAACTAAAGTAAGCCTCAGTGATGAGGCTTTTTTATTGCAATCGGCTCACTTCAAAATCAATGATTGCTCCATTGCTCACCCGAATTGAAAACTCCATAGGGTTGCAGCATACCTGACAATCTTCAATATATAATTGATTTGACACACTTGGATCCACTAAAGTCTCAATCGCTTCAAAACAAAAAGGGCATGTATACGTATGTTCTATTTGATTCATACTATTATTTGTCGAGAATAAATGCTACCTCTTACTTTTTCTTAAACTTGATTTTCCCGGGCACTTCCATTTTAGGTTTGTCAAACATGAGCTTGAGGTGTAAATCGAATATTGAACCCATTGTCTTGACGTCTGAGAATTCATTCGTCTTGTGATACTTGTTTAAATCTGTGGCAAGTGATTGTATTTTTTCATCTGAAGACAGCTCCTCATTCACCATACAATCTATCAATTTGTGCAAACGGTATTTTGCTACTTCGTAGCGCTTTTTTATCTGCGAACGCTCTTCATACTGGTATTGGTAAATCGTTTCAGGCGGAAGTACCTTTGAGCAAAATTCAACAATGTTATTGTTCTCTTTATAAAATTGTGGCAGGTAATTATTCTTGCGGCCCTCGTAGCAGAATTGATCAAAATCTATACAACGCGCGCGGTACTGGCGCTTGTCAAAATCTGGAGTAATATTGATGACGTAGTTGTACGAGCGCATGTCGCCCAACAAGAGTGCGAAGCAACGTTCGTTAAACTTGATAAACTCCTTGGCCAGACTTACCTCTTGGTAATCGGGTCGCTGCAAATGCGAATCCACAAATTGGTCACATGGAATACCCATGATGTGTTCCTCGATAATAGTATCTGAATCTATGATATAAATGATTCGGTTAGGACTTAAAATGTGCTCAACCTCCAAACCAAAAACACGAGAAGCATCCGCTTTTTTTACATAGAAGTAATCGTGTACATCATTCGACAGGTTTCTAATTTTTACGCGAAAAGGATTTGTGTTTCCGAATTGACAAAAGTCTATTTGCGCTACGGTTAGGTGCTCAATTACCTCCATGTTACCACCCGTTTTCATCAAACCGTAAATCTCAGTTAAGGCCAAGAATATTTCGTCTTGTTGATGAGGTGGGTAGATTACGCTACGCCACAGAGTGTCTTCTCCAGCGGAGTTGTAAACTGGTATTGACTCTTGCCAATCTAATAGGTCTGTATACTTTATTGGGATTTTTTCTTCTCGACCATATTCTGATAAATACGCAGCAAACTCTTTACTTACGGGATAGGCTGGCTTCTTTTTAGACGCGTCTATATGGTCAATATCAGCTTTTGAATAGTTCTCTGCTTCGAAATCGGTTTTCCGCATGTACTTAAGAATTGTTATGGAAAGATAGGGAATTGATAAAGCCACAATTTAAAATTGCCGCATAAAAAAGCGCCAATTGAATAAATTCAGATTAGCGCTTTTGAATATGGCTCATTTGAGTAAAATACGATTAGGGCCTTTTAAAGAAAAATCAACTCTGATCCAACTTCTTCACCATCGTTAATATCGTAGCAATACCAACAGTCTCATCCGTTTCATCATAGATGTCCACCAAGAACTTTACTATGCCTTTGGCAATATCGTCTTCACTCCTCTTTTCTTGATCAATTTTCTCTTTAACAGTGAATTTAACTCCAATGGTCATACCCGGGTACACTGGCTTCGTAAACCTGCATTCGTCAATACCGTAATTTAAAAGGACAGGTCCTTTCTTGGGGTCTACAAACATTCCCGCCGCTTTGCTTAATATGTAATAGCCGTGTGCCACTTTTCCCTCAAAAATGGTTCCTTCCAAGCTTGTAGCATCAACGTGGGCATAAAAGTTGTCTCCACTTACTTGGGCGAAACTTGCAATGTCTGCATCCGTAACTGTATGACTGTGTGTGTAAACAGTATCTCCTACATTGAGTTCTTCAAAATGTTGCCTGAAAACATGGGGGTTCGCCTCCGGCCTTGCTGCTCCATTTTGATATTGTTCTGTAATGTTGGTAATCGTATCAGGATGGCCTTGAATTGCGGTTCTCTGCATGTAATGCAAAACACCTCGTTTTCCACCCATTTCTTCTCCGCCACCAGCTCTACCCGGACCGCCGTGAGTTAGCATTGGCATTGGAGAACCATGACCTGTACTTTCTTTAGCACATTTCTCATTCAACACGAGAATTCGTCCGTTTGTATGTGCGGCTTCCACCACAAATTCTCGAGCTGTTTTATCGTCAGCGGTCACGATTGACGTCACCAAAGAACCTTTGCCCATGGCTGTTAGCTCTACAGCTTCGTCAACGGTTTTATAAGGCATTAATGTAGAGACTGGACCAAACGCTTCGATGTTGTGTACATCGGTTTTATTGAAAGGATCGTCATTTCTAAACAACACCGGACTAAAGAATGCGCCTGCATTTTTATCGGCTCCGCTTACGCTGAAGTTTTCTAAATCGCCATACACCATTTCTTGAGATGCTGCTAATTTTTCAACATTTTCACGAACGCGGTCTACTTGAACTTTAGTGGCCAACGACCCCATTCTCACGCCTTCTTCTTGTGGGTTCCCGATGGTGGTTTTTCCCAAACGCTGACCGAGTGCAATTTGCACATCTTCCATCAGGTTTTCTGGCACCATGATTCTGCGAATCGCAGTACATTTTTGTCCGGCTTTCACGGTCATTTCTGCTTGCGTGGCTTTTATGAAAATGTCAAATTCTGGTGTTCCGGGAACGGCATCCAAACCTAAAATAGACGCATTTAAACTATCGGCTTCCATGTTAAAGGGAACCGACTCTTCTAGTAATCTCGGGTGCGCTTTCAACATTCTTCCCGTTTGTGCGCTTCCCGTAAACGTCACCACATCTTGGCTCATAACATGGTCGATAATACCGTGACCTTTACCTGTAATCAACTGCAATGCACCTTCTGGCAAAATCTTAGAATCTATAATTTCTTGAACTACGAGTTCTGTTAAAAACGAAGTATACTCAGATGGCTTTACCACACATGGCACGCCAGCCATCCAGTTTACTGCCGCCTTTTCTAACATGCCCCATACAGGGAAGTTAAACGCATTAATGTGAATAGCCACTCCGCGTTTCGGCACCATAATATGGTGACCTATAAAAGATCCGCCCTTGCTCAAACCAACGGCTTCGCCATCTACGTAATACGGTAAATCTGGAAATTGCCTGCGCAAAGAAGCGTTGGTAAACAAGTTTCCAAAACCGCCTTCGATGTCAATCCAACTGTCAACTTTAGTTGCACCTGTGGCCCACGATAAATCGTAAAACTTTCGTTTCAATCCATTTAAATGAAGAGCCAAAGCCTTTAACATGCGGCCGCGTTCTTGAAAGGTCATCTTGCGCAAAGCTGGTCCACCTACTTTTCTACCATAGTCCAAAATGGCAGCATAGTCCATTCCAGCACTTGAAACCTCAGCGAAATCTTCTCCAGTAATGGCATTGTGAGCAACGTATTCTACCCCTTCACCTGCGGCCCACTGACCTTGTATATAGTTTTGAATTTTCTTCATCGTAGTCAAAAATTAAGATTTCAAATGTAAGGAAGGAAGACGTGTCAATCGAGATCTAAATCATAGGTTGTTCTAATCACTAGGTTCTTCAATGATTGTTTTACAACTTCCGAATTCTTTACATAGTACAAGTGTGACTTTAAACCCTTCAATTCAGGCTTCCTCAACCCTTCAATCAACTTAAATGTATTGAACTCACTTCGGTTAGAAATGACTTTAAGTTTTTTCTTGTTTCTTAGAACCATAAGACCTTCCCGTTTCGTTTTTGAAGGAGACTTTTTTGATTGATCAAATTCAAACAATGCATCTAAATTGGTTATCTCTTTTTTTTGTGGACCAAAAGATTCAACCGAAAGTTCTCCATCAGGTCCTTTTTGACCTTTAAACAAAAGGCCAAGGCTATAACTTTTTACAAAAAATGATTCCGAGTCTTTTCTTTTTCTGTAATAGCGAAACTCCTCAACATTTTTATAAGTCTTAGAAATTACTTCATCCTTGTTATCTCGTCTTTCGCAATACTCTTCAAAATCATCCAGCATAAACCCCTCTTGCCCACATACCTCAACAGAATCTGCCCAAACCGTTTTTGTGATTTTTATGTTGAGGTAAGTTGCAATCGTTTGGTCGCCTTCTTTGTGCCAGGTCATTAAGGTGTCGCCTTCCGTTACCAAATAGGCGATTTCGTAATCTAGCGCTTCCGCAGAAATGCTTAGAAAGTTAGCGGGGTCTAAAACCATTTCGTTCTGCCCAAAAGCAAAATTTGCCGAAAGGGAAATAACCACTAAGACAATACATTGTAAATCGTGTTGCATAAAGCAATAAAACCTTGAAATATAATAATTACGCTATCACTATTTTTGCACCATGCGGATTGCGATTGTCATAGCTATAGCACTAACGTTCTTTTCTTGTAAAAAGATTGAGGAGCCAGACAATAGTTTTGACCCCATTGCCGAACAGTTGAATTTACCGACTACTCCTTTTAACTACGCAAACCAGCCTTTACCCGCACACATGGTGATCAACCAACTTCTAAATGTTGACAATACACCAGCACACAACACTGTAACGGACCATGGCGCTACTCTTGGCAGGGTCTTGTTTTATGAAAAGGCCCTTAGTAAAAACAACTCTGTTTCTTGCGCCAGCTGCCATAAACAGGAACTTGGTTTTTCTGATAATGCAACTTTTAGTGAAGGCTGGAACGGTGGGAAAACACATCGCCACTCTATGGGTCTAATCAATGCCAAATATTATTTCTCTGGAAAGTTTTTCTGGGACGAGCGAGCGTCTTCACTTGAAGAGCTGGTATTAATTCCAATTCAAGATTCAGTTGAAATGGGCTTGACTTTGTCTGAAATGAAAGACCGCCTAATTGATTTACCTTACTACAAACCTCTTTTTAAAAATGCCTTTGGCAGCGATGCGATTACAACCGAGAAGGCTGCTTTTGCATTGTCACAATTCATAAGAAGTATTGTAAGCTATCGCTCAAAATATGATGTCGGTCGCGCAGAAGCCACTTCGCTCTTTGATCCATTCTCGAATTTTAGTGAAGAAGAGAATTTGGGTAAAACGCTCTTTAATAGTTATCAAGACGTACGCTGTAATTCTTGCCATGGTAGCGATGCTTTTGTCGCAACTGGTGGACGGAATAATGGCCTAGACTTAACCACTAAAGATGGTGGCATTGGAGATGTGACAGGTGCACAAGAAGAGATGTCTTTGTTCAAAGCTCCTTCTCTAAAAAATATAATACTAAGAGCCCCTTACATGCACGATGGTCGCTTTGCTACAATCGAAGAAGTGATAGAGCATTACAATTCTGGTGTTCAAAACCATCCAAACTTAGATCAAGATCTTAAGGATTTTGATACAGGTTTACCGAGGCCCATGAATATGACCAAAGAAGATAAACTTGCTTTAATTGCTTTTTTACACACCTTAACAGATTCTGCACTAATTGTTGACGAAAAATACGCTGACCCGTTCAAAAGTTGAACTCATTAATAAAATCAGAACGAAACTGCTTTATTCAGCAGTCCTAACGCCGCTTATTTCTCTTGGGCTTTTTGCTCAATCCCTTTACGATATTAATACTGTTCAAGACATTAAAATAACCTTTGCCAAAGCAATTGGGATGCGCTT
>ERZ1048686.1748-NODE-1748-length-16047-cov-4.302901_pt1 | contig 16047 bp, 14 predicted proteins | sample MGYA00383099_ERZ1048686 | MGnify/ENA primary metagenome ERZ1048686 (study PRJEB29581, sample SAMEA5548369) | metagenome | biome: marine; feature: coastal; material: water | depth 25 m | study: Short-term variability in the microbial, nano- and picoplankton... | reverse complement strand
CTCGGTATGCACTGATCTGTTTTGTAACCCACGTCGAAACCGGGTCAGCCCCAAAACAAGTTATATTATACTACTTTCCCTTGTTTGCTGCGCTTAGAATCTGCTTCTTCTCCCTATTCCAATCTTTTTCTTTCTCTGCTTGACGTTTATCATATTGTTTCTTGCCTTTAGCAAGTCCAATTTGACATTTTATTTTGCCTTTAGAAAAATGCATATCTAAGGGGACTAATGTAAAACCTAATCGCTCTACTTTTCCAATTAATTTTGCAATTTCATCATGATTTAAAAGTAATTTCCTAGTACGGATATTTTCTGGATTAATATGATTAGAAGTATTTCCCATTGGAGTAATATGACAACCTAAAAGAAAAATCTCGCCCTTTTGAATAATGACATAAGCTTCTTTAATATTGACACGTCCATCCCTAATAGCCTTAACTTCCCAACCTTCAAGAACAATACCAGCTTCATACTTATCTTCAATAAAGTAATTATGAAACGCTTTTTTATTTTGGATAATGCTCATTTAATTTTTCATAATTTAAAAGTATAATTGTACGCTATCTACAATATTATCATTTCATGATTACAATCAAAAAACATGCATTAGTTCTTCATAATAAAGAAAAAATGTTTACTCTTGTTGATCGGGTTGAAGATTACCCAAATTTTCTGCCTTGGTGTAGTAAAACCCAAGTTATTAAACGTTCTGAAAAAATAACTAAAGCTACAATTTTAATTAATTACCATAATATTAAACAATCTTTTACGACTGAAAATGTTAAAATATTCCCTACAAAAATGAATATTAATCTTATAGATGGGCCTTTTAAAACATTAAAAGGTGAATGGAATTTTATTGAAATTGAAAAAGATACTTGTAAAATAGAATTTGAGCTTCAATATGAATTTAGCAACCATATTTTAGACAAACTTATATCCCCTGTATTTAATATGATTGCAAATACATTTATTGATAATTTTGTTGCTAAAGCTAACAAGGATTCTAATGCCTGATAAAATAATGATTGAAGTTTCTTATGCTTTACCAAAAAAACAAATTATTATTCCTGTTTTAGTTGCTAAAAATATTTCAGTTAAAGAAGCAATTGAACTTTCAGGAATTCTTAAAAAATTTAAAGAAATTGACTTAAACCATAATCAAGTTGGTATTTTTGGAAAGCTTACAACATTAGATAAAATCTTACGGGACCGTGATCGAATTGAAATTTATCGCCCTCTTATTGCTGATCCAAAAGAAATAAGAAGAAAAAGAGCTGCTGAAGGCAAAAATATGAAAAAGGGTAATTAATTTTTCTTTTTACTCGATTTCAATCTAACTTTTCTGTATAATCTTGTTTTGCGCGATAAGGAAAATATATGCGTTTATCAAAACAAGCTCTAACATTTGATGATGTTCTTTTAGTGCCTAATCATTCAAATGTACTTCCAAAAGATGTGTCATTAAAAACCCAGTTAACAAAAAAAATTAGCTTAAACATACCACTAGTTTCCGCAGCGATGGATACAGTAACTGAATCTAATTTGGCTATAGCATTAGCTGAAGAAGGTGGATTAGGAATAATTCATAAAAATCTTTCTCCTGAAATGCAGGCAAGCCATGTAGCTAAAGTTAAAAGATTTGAATCTGGTGTGGTTAGCGATCCAATAACCATCGGACCAAATATGTCAGTTGATGAAGTTATGTCTATTACCCGAAAACATAAATTTTCTGGGCTTCCTGTAATTGAAAATATGAAAGTTGTTGGAATTGTTACTAATCGAGATCTTAGATTTGAAACAAATCTTAAACAACCAATTATGAATGTTATGACTCCAAGGGATAGATTAATTACAGTAAATGAAGGTGCTTCAAAAAAAGAAATTATTGGTTTGTTACACCAACATAGACTTGAACGACTTCTTGTTATCGATAAAAAAGATAGATTAAAAGGACTTATAACAGTTAAGGATATACAAAAATCTACAGATCATCCCAATGCATGTAAAGATGAACATGGAAGACTTCGAGTTGGTGCAGCTGTTGGAATTGGTGAAGATACAGATCAACGTGTTGAGCTTTTAGTTGAAGCAGGTGTTGATGTTATTGTTGTTGATACAGCTCATGGTCATTCTCAAGGAGTACTAAATCGAATTAAATGGGTTAAAAAATATTCTCCAAAGACTGAAGTTATTGGAGGAAATATAGCAACAGCTGATGCTGCACAAGCTCTAGTAGACCAAGGTGCTGATGGAGTAAAAGTAGGTATTGGGCCAGGTTCTATATGCACTACTAGAGTTGTTGCTGGTGTTGGTGTACCGCAGATTACTGCCATTAATGATGTTGCTAACGCATTAATAAAAAAAGGGATACCTTTCATTGCTGACGGTGGTATTAGATATTCTGGTGATATAGCTAAAGCTATTGCAGCTGGTGCACATTCAGTTATGTTAGGAAGTATGTTTGCTGGAACAGAAGAAGCGCCTGGTGAAGTTGAGTTATATCAAGGTAGATCTTATAAATCATATCGAGGCATGGGGTCAATTGGTGCTATGCAACAGGGATCTAAAGATCGTTATTTTCAAGATTCAGAAAATAATTCTGAAAAACTGGTACCTGAAGGAATTGAAGGACGAGTTCCATATAAAGGCCCAGTAATAAATGTTATTCATCAATTAACAGGTGGACTTAAAGCATCAATGGGTTATGTTGGTGTTAACTCAATTAAGGCAATGCATAAAAAAGCAGCTTTTGTTCATATTACTAATGCTGGAATAAAAGAATCACATGTTCATGATGTCCAGATTACTAAAGAAGCGCCTAACTACAGAGTTGAGTAATGAAAAAAAGATTAATTAATACCATTCAGGGTAATCTGTATGGATAAAATTTTAATACTTGATTTTGGCTCACAATACACACAACTTATTGCACGACGCATAAGAGAATTAAACGTTTATTGCGAAATATTTCCTTTTGATATCGATTTTAAAAGCATTAATGATTTTAAAGCAAATGGAATAATTCTTTCAGGCGGTCCCAATTCAGTCTATGAAGAAAAAACCCCTTTAGCTCCTAAAGAAATATTTAGTCTAGACGTCCCAATTTTAGGTATTTGTTATGGTATGCAAACCATCGTCAATCAATTAGGAGGTAAAGTTCAAACTAGTAATAAACGTGAATTTGGTTATGCTGAAATACGTGCACATGGACATTCAAAATTACTTGATAAGATTCAAGATAAAAAAAACGATGATGGTCATGGCTTACTAGATGTATGGATGAGCCATGGTGACAAAGTAACGACTCTTCCAAAAGGCTTTAATATTATTGCGAGTAATCAATCAACACCAATAGCTGGTATTGCAAATGAAGATAAAAATATTTATGGTTTTCAATTTCACCCTGAGGTTACTCATACAAAACAAGGAAAAAAAATAATCCAAAGATTTGTAATTGATATTTGTAAAAGTAATGCAGATTGGAATATGCCTGATTACGTAAAAACTGCCATTAACGATATTAAGGAAAAAGTTGGCGATGATGATGTTCTTCTTGGTTTATCAGGAGGAGTGGATTCATCAGTCGCTGCAATGCTTATTCATAAAGCTATAGGTGATCAATTAACTTGTATTTTTGTTGATCATGGCCTACTCAGGTTAAATGAGGCAGAAACCGTTCTGCAAACATTCAATAAAAATTTAGGGGTAAAAGTTATACATGTAAATGCCACAAAAAAATTTATGAATGATCTAAAAGGAATCCATGACCCAGAACAAAAAAGAAAAATTATTGGGCGAGATTTTGTTGAAATTTTTCAAGAGGAAGCTAAAAATATTCCAAATGCTAAATGGTTGGCCCAAGGAACTATATATCCAGATGTTATTGAATCAGCTGGTGGTAAAACTAAAAAAGCACAAAATATTAAAAGCCACCATAATGTTGGAGGTCTTCCAGATACACTAAACTTAAAACTCTTAGAACCATTAAGAGAATTATTTAAAGATGAAGTTAGAGAATTAGGAGTTGCTTTAGGGCTCCAAAAAGATATGGTCTATAGACACCCCTTTCCTGGCCCAGGTTTAGGGGTAAGAATTTTAGGTGAAATTAAAAAAGAATTTGCAGATTTACTTCGACAAGCAGATGCTATTTTTATTGATGAATTAAAAAAAAGTGGTTGGTATGATAAAACTTCGCAAGCTTTTACCGTATTTCTTCCCGTTAAATCGGTAGGTGTTATGGGAGATGGAAGAACTTATGAATATGTAGTTTCACTAAGAGCGGTTACAACAAGTGATTTTATGACAGCAAATTGGGCAGAACTTCCTTATGAATTATTAGGAAAAGTGTCAAATCGTATTATTAATGAAGTTAAAGGTATAAATCGCGTTGTTTATGATGTTTCTGGCAAACCTCCTGCTACTATTGAATGGGAATAAATTATAATTGGATCCATTAACACAAGGCGTATTAGGCGCCTCTTTACCACAATCTATTAGTAAAAAAAAATCACTTGGAATAATTGGATTAATAGGATTTTTATCTGGATTAGCTCCAGATTTAGATATTTTTATTCGATCAGAAACTGATCCACTATTATTTTTAGAATATCATCGCCAATTTACACATTCACTTATTTTTATCCCATTTGGCGGATTCATTTGTGCTTTATTGATTTTCTTATTATTTAGTAAAAAATTTGGTTTTAGCTTTAAAGAAACATGGTTATATTCAACCTGTGGATATGCAACCCATGGCTTACTAGATGCGTGTACTAGCTACGGAACACTGTTATTTTGGCCATTCAGTGAAACACGAATAGCATGGAATAATATATCAATTATTGATCCATTATTTACAATCCCCATATTAATATTAATACTTTTAGCAAGTATTAAAAAAAATAAATTATTCTCAATATTGGCGATTATTTGGGTAATTAGTTACCTATTTTTAGGTATATACCAAAAAAATGAAGCTCTAAAAGTAGCTAAAAGTATTGTAAGTAAAAGAAATCATGAAATTATACGTATAGATGTTAAGCCAAGTATTGGCAATTTATTGCTATGGAAATCAATATACGAAACTCAAGATAAATATTATATTGATGCTGTTCGACTAGGATGGAATAAAAAAATATTTTATGGTGAAAGTATTGATAAAATTAATATTCAATCATCATTCCCATGGTTAATGATAAAATCTCAACAAGCCAAAGATGTTGAAAAATTTAAATGGTTTAGTAATGGTTATATAGCTATTAATCCAGAAAATAAAAATCAAATTCTTGATATTCGCTATTCAGGAATGCCAAATAAAATTGGAGGACTTTGGGGGATAGAATTAGATAAAAATAAAGATAATAGTAAGCATGTTAAATATATAACTAATAGAAGTATATCGAAAGATCGATTAAATATACTTAAAGAAATGTTATTTAAATAATTAAATAAAATCAATATTTTAAATAAAATACTTAAATTAAAATATTAATAAAATAAGAATTAATTTAATGCTAAATAAAGGAAATATTTATGATTGCCTGTCTTGATCTTGAAGGAGTATTGCTTCCTGAAATATGGATTAAATTTGCAGAAAAAACTGGTATTGATGAGCTTAAAAAAACCACCAGAGATATTCCGGATTATAGTAAATTAATGAAAATGCGTCTTCAAATTCTTGAAAATCATAATTTAAGAATAAATGATATTCAAGATGTTATAAAAACTCTTAAACCTCTCGAAGGGGCAAAAGAATTTTTATCATGGCTCAAATCTGAATTTCAAGTAATCATACTATCAGATACATTTTATGAGTTCTCAGGACCATTAATGAAACAATTAGACTTCCCTACTCTATTTTGCCATCAACTTATTATTGATGAAAAAGGTAGAGTAACAGATTTCCAATTAAGACAAGAAGATCAAAAAACAAAAGCTGTTAAGGCTCTACAAGGATTGAATTTTAAAGTTATTTCAGCAGGTGACTCATATAACGATACCGGCATGCTTCAACAAGCAGATAGCGGAATACTTTTCTGCCCTCCAGATAACGTAATAAAAGAATTTCCTCAATTTCCAATTGCTAAGAATTATCAAGATTTTAAGGCGTTATTATTAAGTGCGCGTGAAAAACTGCTAGGATAGGATTTAATTAAAAATAAGTAAAAAAATGAGCCCAGAATTTATAGAATCGGTGAAAAGTGCTGAAAATTCTAACGAAGAATTTTTTACAGTTAATTTTGGCCCAACTCAAATCAAAATATTTTTTGAAGAAAGTGCTTGTGATTGGGTTTGGAATTACAAATATATATATCAAAAAGATGCATTAGATATTAAATCACAACTGAATTCATCATTAAAAACAAATAAACTTGCACTTATAAATTACTTTCATACGTTTATAATTACCGATATTTCTAATCTAAATAGCCATATTTCACCAGAAATACGATCAGTTCTAGATATTGGTGCAGGAATAGGATTATTTGACCTACTTTTGAGTCAAATTCTAAATCATAAGGTATTTTTTGATTTAATAGAGGTAGAAGAATTAGATAAAATAGAGCATGTTACAAACAACCCAGGAGAAACTAAAAGCCTTAATAATGACATTCAAATTAAACCTGTTGATATATTAAAAAAATTAATGCTTACAAATAACGCTGACAATATTAATATTATTGAAAGTAAATCAATCAATCAATATTTTCATAAAAAATATGACCTAATTTTATCATTCAGATCCTGGGGTTATTTATATGATCTAAGCTTATATGAAGATTTTGTAAGAAAAACACTCAATCCAGATGGAATAGTAATAACTGATTTATCTATATTTGATAACAGCATAGATAAATTTTCTAAATTATTTAAAGATGTTACTTTAATTAATGAAGCAGCTAATAATAAAAGATTTATAGGGAAAAATATTAAATAATCTATTTATAATTAAGTAACATTAATCTATAATATACATTAATATATATAAATAAATATATGATTTATATGGTATAAATATGAGTAGAGCATTTATAAAAGAAAATGATTTAGAACACGCGGGTATTGATATTCCTGAACGCCCTATAAGTCTAGAAACAAATTATGTGACTCCAAATGGACTCCAACAATTAAAAAATAAACTAGATACTTTAGATTTAAAAAGACAATCTCTTACAAAAAATGAAAGCTCGAATTCTAAACAAAAAAAAATGCGTATTGAAAGAGACATTAGATATTTTTCATCAAGACTTAAATCTGCAATATTAGTAAATCCATTAAATCAAAATAAAAATATAGCTCTATTTTCAGCAACTGTTGAAACTTTATCGTCTAATAAAAAGAGATATCAATTTGAAATTGTTGGTGAAGATGAGGCAAATATCAAACTAAATAAAATAAGCTACATCTCACCTCTTGCAAAATTATTATTAGGAAGCCAAATAAATGATGAAATTATTTGGAATAAAGCTTCTGGAAATGAAATTTTAACCGTAACTAATATATACTACTGCAGTCAATAAATCCCAATCAATTTTTAATATAAGAAATTAAGGAAAATTTGTGCTAATTACCAATAGCATTACTATGCAATATGGTTCCAAACCATTATTTGAAGATGTTTCTATTAAATTCGGTGAAGGTAATCGATATGGTTTAATTGGAGCTAATGGCTGTGGAAAATCAACATTTATGAAGATTTTAGCTGGTGAAATAGATCCAACAAGTGGAAATATTGAATTAGATAAAAAAGAACGCATTGCATGGTTAAAACAAGATCAATTCGCATACGAAGATTTACTTGTAAATAATGTCGTCATGATGGGTCATGAAGCAATGTGGAAGGCAAATGAAGAAAAAAATAGACTATATGCTAATCCAGACGCAACTGATGAAGATTATATTAAAGCTGCAGAATTAGAAACAATTTATGCAGAATATGATGGTTATACAGCTGAATCTCGTGCTGGTGAGCTTCTAAATGGAGTAGGAATACCAAATGAACTTCATAATAAGTCTATGAGCGAAGTTCCTCCAGGTTTGAAATTAAGAGTTCTCCTAGCACAAGCTCTATTTGCTGATCCTGAAATACTTTTACTTGATGAACCAACTAATAATTTAGATATTAATACTATAAGATGGCTTGAAATGATTCTTAATAGTCGTAATTCAACAATGATTATTATTTCTCATGATCGACATTTTCTAAATCAAGTATGCACCCATACAGCAGATATGGATTATAGAAAATTAACTGTTTACCCAGGAAATTATGATGAATTTATGGAAGCCAGCACCCTTGCGAAAACTCAACAACTTAAAGAAAATGAAAAAGCTAAAGCACAAATTGCTGAATTACAAGAATTTGTTAGAAGATTTTCTGCTAATGCATCTAAAGCAAAACAAGCTACATCAAGAGCTAAACTAATCGATAAAATCAAGGTGGAAGAAATGACACCATCAAGCAGACAATATCCATATATTAGATTTGAATATGATGAGAAAAATAAACTTTACAGACAAGCCCTAATTGTAAATAAATTAAGTCATGGTTTTGATAAGCCTCTATTTAGCAATGTAAATTTTATGGTTGAGGCAGGTGAAAAAATAGCAATAATTGGTGAAAATGGTATTGGAAAATCAACTCTTTTAAAAATTATTGCTAATACAATTAAGCCTAATGAAGGATCAATTAAATGGGCTGAAAAAGCAACAATATCTTACTTTTCTCAAGATCATTCTGAAGATTTTGAAATAAATACTTCTGTTTTTGATTGGATGGGCCAATATGGAAAATCTAAAGATGATGATCAAACTATTCGAAGCACATTGGGTAGATTATTATTTTCAGGTGATGACTTTAAAAAGAAAGTTAATGTTTTATCTGGAGGTGAGCAAGGTCGAATGCTATTTGGAAAACTAATGCTCTCTCAGACTAATATTTTACTTCTAGATGAGCCAACAAACCATATGGATATGGAATCTATTGAATCTCTAAATACTGCACTTGAAAAATATAAAGGCACTTTATTTTTTGTAAGTCATGATAGAGAATTTGTAAGCTCTATTGCAACTAGAATTTTAGAAATTAAATCTGATAAAATTATTGACTTTACTGGTAATTACGAAGACTACATCAATACTTAAGAATAATTTAATCAGTCTTCGCAGCTCTTTTTCTTTCGTGTTCAATGAGGTGACGTTTTCTAATTCTTAATGACTGAGGAGTTATTTCTACAAGCTCATCATCATCAATAAATTCAACTGCATATTCTAGACTCATTAGTATCTCTGGAACAAGTCTAACAGCTTCATCTGAACCAGATGATCTTACATTAGTTAATTGCTTACCTTTAATAGGGTTAACAATAAGATCATTGTCTCGACTATGAATTCCAATCACCATTCCTTCATATAATTTCTCACCAGGTGAAACAAACATTCTTCCTCTATCCTGTAATTTCCATAATGCATATGCGACAGATTCTCCTTTTTCTGAAGAGATTAAAACGCCATTACGTCGTCCAGGAATTTCAGATTTGACTGGCGCATAATTATCAAAAATGTGAGACATTACACCCGTACCTCTTGTCATTGTTAAGAACTCGCCCTGAAATCCAATTAAACCTCTTGCTGGAATTCGATATTCTAATCGAGTTCTGCCCAACCCATCAGATTCCATGTTAGTAAGTTCGCCTTTACGCCTTCCTAATTCTTCCATAACAGCACCTTGATTATCATCATCGATATCAACAGTTAAATTTTCATAAGGTTCACATCTTTTTCCATCTATTTCTCGAAAAACAACCCTAGGTTTACCAACTGCAATTTCAAAACCTTCTCTACGCATATTTTCTAATAAAATAGTTAAATGCAATTCCCCTCTTCCTGATACTCTAAAAATATCTGCATCTGATGTATCTTCAACTTTAAGTGCAACATTTACTAATAACTCTTTAGTAAGCCTATCTTTAATTTGTCTACTGGTAACAAATTTTCCTTCTTTGCCAGCTAAGGGAGAACTATTAACCATAAAATCCATAGTTAAAGTTGGTTCGTCGACTGGAATAATAGGAAGCCCGATTGGATTTTCAATATCTGATAATGTTAAACCAATACCAATATCCTCAATACCTGTAACAATTATTATATCTCCAGCTTGCGCCTCTTTGACCGAGATTCGATCAAGTCCTTTGAATCCAAAAACTTCATTTATTCGACCCTGATGAATCTTTTTATCACCAGACATTATTGATACATTCATCCCAGGTTTTAAAATTCCACTATGAATTCTTCCTATACCCATTCGTCCTGTATATGAAGAATAATCAAGTGCTGAAATTTGAAATTGTAATGGAGCTAAAGAATCTCCTTTAGGTGGACTAACATGCTTTAATATAACCTCGAAAAGCGGTGTCATATCTTTAGATTCTTCATTTTCATTGAGCTTTGCAAAACCATTTATTGCTGAAGCATAAACTATAGGAAAATCTAATTGTTCATCCGATGCCCCCAAGTTTGCAAATAAATCAAATGTCTGATTTATTACCCAATCACATCGAGAGCCCTGTCTGTCAATTTTATTTATTAAGACTATTGGTTTTAAACCAAGCGCTAAAGCTTTTTTCGTTACAAATCTAGTTTGAGGCATTGGCCCCTCAACAGCATCCACCAAAAGAACTACACCATCCACCATACCTAGGACTCGCTCAACCTCTCCTCCAAAGTCTGCATGGCCTGGCGTATCGACAATATTTATATGATTTTCATGATAAGTAACGGCAGTATTTTTTGCTAAAATTGTTATACCGCGTTCTTTCTCGAGCTCATTAGAGTCCATTACACGGTCATTTATTTGTTGGTGTTCAGCAAATGTTCCTGATTGTTGAAGCAGTTTATCAACAAGGGTAGTTTTACCATGATCGACGTGAGCAATAATGGCGATATTTCTTAATTTACGAGACATGGAGTACCAAAAAAATTAATCAGCGCGGATTTTAGCACATAAATTGTTAATATTTACTTAAAGAGACGCCAAATTACTTAAGCTTTACACTAAGAAGTGATTTGGCTTCATTTGCCTTTGATTTGGCTTCATCAACATTCCTACCTGTGGATAAAATGACGCCCATCCTTCTTTTTTTAAAAGATTCTGGTTTACCAAATATTCTTATATCAACACCATCGATAGCTAGTGCTTTTTCTATTTCATCATAAATAATCACATCAGCATCATATTCGCCATATATAACTGCACTCGCTCCTGATTTTGATAGTGATACATCTACTGGTAATCCTAGAATAGCTTTTGCATGTAATTCAAACTCTGATTGTTTTTGTGTCGCCATTGTTACCATTCCGGTATCGTGAGGTCTTGGACTAACCTCAGAAAACCATACCTTATCTTTCTTGATAAATAACTCAACACCAAAAATTCCAAGACCTCCTAAAGCTTCTGTGACTTTCTTAGCTATATCTTTTGATCTAACTAAAGCCTTGTCTGACATAGCTTGAGGTTGCCAGCTTTCTACATAATCTCCATTTTCTTGTCGATGACCAATAGGTTCACAAAAATATGTAGAAATTTCCCCATCTTTATTTTTTGCTCTTACAGTAAGTAAAGTAATTTCATAATCGAAATCAACCTGCCCTTCAACAATAACTATGCCTTGATCTACACGGCCAGATTTAGCTGCATGCTCCCAAGCTTTACTAATTTCATTTTCTTTAACTACTCTTGATTGGCCTTTTCCAGAAGAAGACATAGTTGGTTTTATAAAGCACGGAAGTCCTATTTTTGAATCTATAACAGATTTAAGTTCTTTATAATTTTTAGCAAATGCATAAGGTGATGTAGGTATATTTAATACTTCTGAAGCTAATTTTCTAATTCCTTGCCTATTCATAGTGAGCTGAACCGCTTTAATGCTAGGCACTATTATTAAATCATTTTTCTTTTCTATTTTAGCTAAAAGATCTGTATTAATTGCTTCAATTTCTGGAACAATGTAATGAGGTTTCTCTAAATTAATTAAAGATTCTAAGGCTTCTGCATTCGTCATATCTATAGAATATGATCGATGAGCAACTTGATGACCAGGGGCATTTTTATAGCGATCTACTGCAATTACTTCGACCCCTATCCTTTGGAGAGAAATAATAACTTCTTTACCTAACTCGCCGCTACCTAAGAGCATTACTCGAGTCGCTGAATCGCTTAATGGAGTACCAATTTGCATATAAACTCTCTTATTTATTAATACATATTATAGCAACATGACAATAACTATAATTATAAATCGATAGTCAGTCCTACATTAAATGAGCGCCCCATGCCTGGTACTCCAATAGTATTTGATATTCCAGTCATCATTGTTGCACCTTGTCCTACATAATTTCCACCCAGAGGATCAATATAGTATTTATCAAACAAATTAGTAATGCCAAAACTTAACTGAGCTTTTTTGTAATCGTAGGTAGAAAATAAATTTACTAATCCGTAACCTGGGGACTTCTTCTCATTTCTTATTTGTGATAAATTCGATTTATTACTAACTACATTTCCCTCAAGGCGATTAGTCCATTGATTATACTTTTGCTCTAGTGCTAACTTAATATTTGCTGGCATTATTCTATAAAGATTATCATTTGCATCAGTATTCTCTCCTCTACTATAACTAAATGAACCTTTTAAAATGAGATTCCCATAGCCTTTAATATTTGTTATGGATTTATTTCCTGAAATATCTAAGCCATAAATCCTTGCAGTCTGATTATCTAAGCTAAGCGTTGAGAATCCATCACTTCTTGACATACAAGATTTACCGACTTCATTACATGCAACGGCATCTATATAATCATCTACATAAGTAAAATATGGAGTGGCTTTAAATGACCAGTATTTTTTTGTTTCATCATGCCAATCAGATGAAAAACTTAATGTGTGAGCTGTTTCAGGTTTTAAGCTAACATTTCCAACATACCCATTTCCATCACCATAAGTATTGTTCATATTAGCCGCCATCATCCAAGTAGACCAAGTGTATCTTTCATACAAGTTAGGACTTCTTGTTTTCATTGCGTACCCCACCTCATAACTTTGTCTTTTATTTACAACGTATTCACCTAAAAAAGATAAGTCTATATTATGGTCATTCTTTGAGCGATCTAAATTATTAAATGCTGTTGAATTCTTTAGTTGATTATGTGTTGTTGAGCCGGTTGTATTATCATTATTATATCCATGAACATTTCCAGAATTACTTCTAACATGGCCATAACGTAATCCTATTGAAGAATTTAAATTAGGCGTCCATGATTTAAGCCATTCTGCATAAACATCAAACCTATCTCGCTCACCGTGATTAATATTTTGAAACGTATTGGGAGACATTGGACCAGTTCCAGAATGAGTCCACCAATCGTCTAAACGATATCTTTGAAATTCAGAGCCAATTGTTAATAAATCTTTTTGAGATAATAAAATATCAACTTTCATATTAAATCCTAAATTATGCCCTTGAGCGTTCATAGGCATTCCAACAACATTCATTGAATAAGCTAATTGTTTATCCTGTCCAAAATTATGGGAGTGTTGAGTTTTTTCATTAAAAATTCTAGCTTCTAATTTTCCCCAGTTGTAATCATTTTGATACAACATATTTATTTTAATTATTTCATTTTTTGTTGAGTCCATACGTTGATTTGAGAAACCTTGATCTGGCGTATTTTGATAACCTACTTTAAGGTTAAAAATTTGTTTATTTTCTCGGGTAGCAAAAGTAAGCATATGATTACCATCTTTAAAAGCAGATGATCCCACTTCATCTCCACTGATAAATTCTCTTCCTGATGCTGCAGCACCTGAATTTTTAAAATGCTTAGCAGCTTTAAAATTTTCTGCATCGATATAACTACCGTTGTAATTAAATGAAAATTTATCCGAAGCGATACTAGTATTTATATTAATTCCTTTTGCTTTATTGTTAGTTCTATAAAATGTAGAAACTTTATTTCTTAGAAGTCTTTCTCCTGTTTTTGCAAATTCTGGTTGAGCAGAATTAATCACCACCGAACCCCCTATACTATCTCCACCCATACTAACTGGTGTTAATCCTGCAAATATTTTTATTGCTTCCACGTTTGCGCTATCAATTGAGGATAATGGAGAGTTCATATGATTTGCACAAGCAGATATCAAATCCATACCATCTACTTTTATTTTGATACGATCATCAGCCAAGCCTCTAATTACAGGCATACTTGACGCTCCTCCATTATTTGCACTATTAACCCCTGTAAAATAATCAAGTAAGGACCCAGTATTATTAGACTTAATCGAATTAAAACGAATAAGCTTATCAGCTAACGAGTCTCCAGAAATATAACTTTGTTCATTTATAGCTGAACCTGTTACATTAATCGGTAGAATTTGAATTTCATCCTCTGCCTGAATAACAGATGAAAATAAGATAAATGTTATAACTTTTAATATTTTTAAATTTTTTTTGATGCTTTTCATATTCATCAACCCAGTTTTAGTGCGCAAAAATATTTACTTTTAAAAAAAGTAAGGTGAAGTTTACTTAACTAAATTGATGGTGGTGCTTGTGGAGGATTACCTAATAAAAAGAAATAATCTTTCGTTGATGAACTTGCATTAATTAACTCAATATCTGTAAGTAAAAGAGGGTTTTTGTTTTTGTTTAATTTATTAAATATTACTTCGTCATCTATTGAAGAAGAGCAATAATTACAATGACTTATATTGCTATTAGGACTATCATTTGCTTCATTATTATCATTGATTAAAATTAATTTATGTCCATTTGAGGAACAGATTAACTGATAATCATTAGATTGATTTTTTTCAAATGCTTGAGAAATTATAGGCATTAGCGATACAAAAAGTATTGCTAAGATTGAAACCCAACCGCCTAAATTTTTTTTCTTCATAGTTTTAAAAATTAAAATGACTTACTAATTCCAATCCAACCTGCTCTTGGCGCACCTGGTATTACAGAGGCAACATTTCTCTCGTCATCAAAAGATCTATCGGTTTGAACCCGTGTTTCGGCTAATCGCCCTCCAGTTTCATACTCTTGATCGAAGATATTTATGAATTTAGCATGGAAATCCCACCCTGGGTGAAAATTATATTGAGAATCAAGATTAACAATCACATAACCTGGAATCTCACCTTGTAACCCTCCACTATCGTTATGTTGCTGATTTTCATTACCCATCATGTATGAGGAAGTAAAGCCAGTCAAAGTCGCCCCTAAATTCCATTGAGGTTTAAGCTCATAAGCTGCTCTAATTTTTAAATGATGTTTTGGTATAGTAGGAAGATAATCACCCTTGTTAACTTGAATTGCATCACCATCTGAAGAGCTATTTATCTCATTAGCTAAAGTAAAAGCAGATCCGTATTGCGCCCTGACATAACCATAATTAATATTTAATGCGAGCTTATCAAATCTTGTTGATACCCCAACATCTAAACCCTTACGAGTTGTTTCATCTACGTTGGTAAAATAACCAAGTCCATTTGATGCATTAGCAAATACAAATAAAATATCATCATGATTTGTTGCATGGTAAAGAGACATATTCCAATTAGTGTCAGCACTCATCCTTCCACTAACACCACCTTCAAAAGTTTTAGCAACTACCTGATTAAGTGGTGGATCATCTGCCATTTGTGTAGGAAGATTACATGGCTGTGCTTCATTCGCACAACCCAATTCAATACTAGTTGGCGCACGACTTGACTCACTATAAGAAGCGTATGTTGTCAAAATTTCATTTGGTTGGTAAGTAAGTCCTACTGTAGGGTTGAATCTTTCAAAATGATGTTTACCAGTTAAACTTGCGCCAGAACCAGGTGCATTAAAGGTATCTCGATTGTCCACTTGAACATGATTATAACGAATTGCTGTACTAATATTGAGCTTATCAGTATAAGAATGAGTATTTGTTACAAATGCACCGTAAGTCTTTGTCTTCCCTGTTAAGCCAGTTGACACTTCAACTCCGTCACCATCC
>ERZ1048686.1736-NODE-1736-length-16113-cov-4.401980_pt1 | contig 16113 bp, 12 predicted proteins | sample MGYA00383099_ERZ1048686 | MGnify/ENA primary metagenome ERZ1048686 (study PRJEB29581, sample SAMEA5548369) | metagenome | biome: marine; feature: coastal; material: water | depth 25 m | study: Short-term variability in the microbial, nano- and picoplankton... | reverse complement strand
AGTAATTCCTCCCACATCAAGTCGAACATTATTTCCGTTCAAAACGCAACGCGCGGACCATGCCTCAAGCAAATCCTCAAAATCCGATCCTATCTGGGCAAGCCTTAACTCTAATCGACGAAGACAACTAATGAGCACTTCCTCTCTGGAAATCTCCTCACCCAATTCGAGAGCAAGAGAAGTGGCAGGGTGGGAAATCTCATTTGGGAAAGCCTTCACATTCACGTTCAATCCAACTCCCACCACCACAAAACTCGAATCAGCCTCAACTAAGATCCCACAAATCTTTTTGCCTCCAACCCAAACATCGTTCGGCCACTTCACTCCAGAAGACACGCCAAACGAATCTAGCCCCTCTGCAATTGCGAGACCAGCCGCCAGCGCAAATCGTGACCATAAAGCCGGGACTTCTTTTGGCCTGAGGACCAAGGTGAAGGCTAACCCCTCACCTTTTGGACACACCCAAGATTGTCCTCGCCTACCCCGCCCGGAGGCCTGGTATTCAGTCAAAATTACGCTGAGATTGGGAGCACCTTTAAATGCAAGCTTTCGAGCTTCATCGTTTGTCGAACCACACTCAGGCAAAAAAATCACTCTTTCACCCCACTCGGGCGAGAGCTCGTTTAGGGTTTCACCGTCCCACTCAACATCACTTTCCATCGGACAACTCGGTAAATTCAAGAGAAAAATCAAGCGCTGTTGCTGAATGGGTTAAAGCACCGACTGAAATAAAATCCACTCCGGTTTTCGCAATCGCTGCGACTGTTTGCAAATCAACCCCTCCACTTGCCTCTAGTAAAGGCCCCTTCCCTTCTCGCATTTCTACAGCCTTTTGGAGTGAGTCATTATTCATGTTATCCAAAAGAATATAGTCCACCCCATCCAACTTCAGAAATGCTTCAACCTGCTCGAGCCGGTCAGCCTCTAATTCGACTTCAACTCCGGGCTTATCAACCCGTAATTGATTGATAGCCTTCTGCAAGGCCTCGATTCCCCCTTCCGCAACCAAATGATTATCCTTCACCATTGCTCGGTCATAGAGCCCCATCCGATGATTCGCTCCGCCGCCGGCGATCACCGCCGCTTTTTCCAAAGCCCGCCACCCCGGCGTTGTTTTTCGGGTATCAAGAATTTTTGCTCCAGTCCCATCAACCGAATCCACAAATTGGCGCGTCTTGGTCGCCACACCCGAAAGTCGCTGCAGAAAATTTAAAGCAACTCGTTCAGCTACCAGAAGGGAACGGGCTTTGCCCCGGACTTCTATAACGTATGCTCCCGGGCTCACGTGATTCCCGCTCTCGAGAAGGACTTTGACCGCATTTTCATCATCGATCCGTTTGAAAACCTCTTCGGCAACCTCCACCCCCGCAACCACACCTTCAGATTTTGACAAAATTAACGCACGCGCCTCCCGGTGCTCCGGAACAAAATAAGACGACGTCACATCCCCGGGGCCGATATCTTCTTCCAACGCCAAATCAATCAAAGTAGAAGTTCTCTCGTCCACTCCAAAACCATAGCGTGGCGCCCCACCCATACCAGCGTTTTGGTGGTGTTTTGTGACTGGTATCCTGCCACAATCCGACGCACATTGAGGCACACTTAAATGTTGGTTACTTTTTCAAAACTCCCCACAGCTCTTGCCATCGGACTTGCCGCCACTCTCGTCTCGTGCGAAGCCCTAAAAGGCCCCAAAGCAGTCAGCTCCAAGAAACTCGATTTACCCGGAGCTTTTTCCCAAGCGAAATCCGGGCAAAACGCAGAAATTTCAACCGGATGGATTAAGGAATTTCGCGACTCGCGTATGACCAAAATCGTTAAGGACGCCCTCGCCCACAATCAAGGACTTAAGGCCGCTGCTTATCGTCTCAAAGCTGCCCGCGAAGGAACTATTATCGGCCGTGCCAGCCGACTTCCCGCAATCAATGCCTCAACCTCATACCGTAAAACGGATAGCCAAGAAGTTTCCTCAAACGAAAACTATTCCATCTCTCTCAATGCCGTCTGGGAACCTGACCTCTGGGGGCGGCTTCGTAATCTCGATTACTCTGCTCGTGCAAATTACTCCGCTTCGATAGCCGACTTTCGTGGCGCCAGGCTTTCACTTGCAGCAAACACCGCAAAGGCTTGGTGCAATCTTGTCACCTCGGAACAACAGCTCGAACTCGCAAAAACCAATGTCGAGTCATTTAGTCAGGCTCTTATCGTTGTCGAGCGACGTTACAAGGCAAACACCCTTCGCTCCGTTGATGTCCAGTTCGCCCGTAACAATGTCGCTAATTCCAAGCGTAGTTTGAGCGTCCGGCAGCTCGGCCGCGACAACGCCGCCCGGAATCTCGAAGTTCTTCTAGGGCGATATCCAGCCGCTACTATCAATTCATCGATCGACCTCCCCTCCCTTTCAGAAAGCATCCCCATTGGCCTACCATCAAAACTACTTGAACGACGGCCTGACCTAGAAGCAGCCCGTTCCCGCCTCGTTGCCTCAGCCCAGAATGCTGAAGCAGCCCGCAAGAGCCTTCTCCCTAACCTTCGTCTCACAGGAGGCAGCTCAAATGGCGCAGATACCTTTCGCCGCGCCTTTGATCCAAATTTCTTAGTTTATTCGATAGCCTCATCGCTTGCACAAACCGTCTATCAGGGTGGTGCTCTTAGCGCACGAGCACGTGCTGCTCTCGAGCAGAACCGAGCCGCCATCGAAGATTACACCCGCCTTGCTTTGCTGGCCTTCCGCGAGGTCGAATCCGCTGTTGGAACAGACCGGTCACTCACTGAACAGGAACGCTATCTAAGACAAGAGGTCAAACAATCTCAGCTTGCCGTTAAACGCGCTCTTTCTGATATCAGCCTTGGAATTGATGGAGCCTCTTTCCTCGAATACCTTGAAGCCCAACGCCGAGCAGAAGCCGCCGGCATCTCCTTAATTCGGCTCAAGAACCAACGACTTCAAAACCGCATCGATCTCCATCTGGCCTTAGGCGGTGACTACTCGACAAAATAGCGTTGAATTGGCCTTCCTCTCGCTCATCGCGACGCTAAAAGACGCTTTATTATCCTCTGTAGAAAACGCCTTCGAGGACAGCCTTTTTGGGCCGACCACACAAAATTCTGGGAGATTTTTCTTGATAAGGCTCTTCGTTAACACGACTTATTTGCGACCATGAAGGTGCTTCATATTCTGGCTATTTCCGCAAGTCCCCTGCTTGCAGATATTAGTCTTGATCCCACTTTTCACTTTAACGGGGTCATTGGGGACACCTCAGCTGACTCGCTTAGCGAAATTGGAGGCCATGCCCATGATCCCAATGATAACTTCGCGGTTCAGGGCTTGGAGCCTGGACTAAACCTCCGGGTCGATGACTGGCTTGCAGGTTTCACCAACATTAACGTGTTTACGGATTCGAACCACGAGATTGATTGGGAACTAGAGGAAGCTTTCCTGAAATTCAAGAATCTCCCTGGAGGCTTTGAACTTCGTGGCGGTCGTATGCTCGCCCGAATCGGTCTCCAAAATAATCAACATCTCCACGCATGGACTCTGGTAAACTCCAACCTCACCACTTCTCAGTTTCTAGGCGAGGAAGGCTTAATGAGCGAAGGAACCGAGCTAACCTGGCGAAAAGACTTCGATCGGGGATTCTTCGCAATCTCATCCAACTTCAGTAATACCGCTTCCCATCATCATCACGGTGATGATGATGATTTTGAAGGAGAAGAGGACAATGGTGATGAAGAAGGCCACGGAGAGGACGAGCATGGCCACTCATCCGAAGACGCCTTTATGGAAGACCGCGTCTTCGTGACTCGTGCACTCCTCAGCTACAACTGGAATGATTTCCATCAAAATCGTCTAGGAATTAACACTGCATGGGGAGAAAACGGCTATGGTCGTGACACCTCGATGCACTCAATCGACTACATCTATACTTGGCGAGAAAATGGTATCGAGCTAGGCGGGCGGGAATTCTCGATCGGCGCCGAATACTTCTATCGCGACGTCGAGTGGATGAGTGAGAACGACCCCACACTCCAAGGAGCAACCTCACAGAACAGCTTAATGACCTACATCAATTACCGCTTCCACCCGCAATGGATTGCCGGCCTTCGCTACGAATACCTAGAAGGAGCCAGAGGTGGTGCCGATATTCACCTAGGCGAAACCGAATACGCTTTCAAGTCCACCGAGCGTAAACGCCTCACCCTTGCCCTGACCCGCGAATTCCGCCACAGCGACATCATGCTCTCTACGATCCGGCTGCAGTATTCCCACGACGACCTCGAGGACGAAGATGCTGATTCTATCTGGCTACAATTCGGCTTTCATTTTGGTGGCCCCGAGATCCGCTAGACGATTTTTCAAGCTTCCTTCATTTAGCTTAAAATAAGGGTCTCAACCACAAATTGTTCTCTGGGGGGCAAGATCAAGATCTCTTGGTGAATCGTGATTCATCGGATAATCGCTAAGATTACCAATCGCATAGAACGAAAAAAGCCCCTTAGTATTTTATACTCCAAAAAGCACCGGGGCGGGATTTCTTTGATTTTCGATTGAAAAAAGCCTCGCGGGCCTTTCTTCTCCCGGCCTTATGAATGTTTCGCTCACTTGGCTCAAAGAACGCCTCGATTTTGGCTCCCGCTCGCTCGAAGAAGTCTGCGACCTCCTCACCTTTGCTGGCATCGAAATCGAAGGCCTCCAAGAAATCGGTGTCAAGAGCGACCAAATTGTGGTGGCCGAGATCAAGGAAGCAGTTCAACACCCTGACGCCGACCGCCTCAAGGTCACCCAAGTTGACGCTGGTGAAGGATCGCTTCGTCAGATTGTATGTGGTGCCACTAACTACAAGGTCGGCGATAAAGTCCCCTGCTGCCTCCCCGGAGCCGCTCTCCCCGGCGGATTTAAGATCGGCGAAACCAAAATGCGCGGGGTCGAATCTAAAGGCATGCTCGCTGCCGGATCCGAAATCGGTCTCACCGATAAGGAAGATGGTCTTCTCATTCTTGATGCTGATTTTAAAGTCGGAACTCCGGTAAAAGACCTTTTTGATTCTGATACCCTTATTGAAGTCGAGATCACACCGAACCGTCCCGACCTCCTCTCCCACTCCGGTCTCGCCCGTGAACTTGCCGCGCTTCTTCACACCAAAACCAAGCCGGTCGAAAAATCACTTCCCACCGAACTCGCCGAAGATTCCAGAGTTGTCACTAGCGATTCCGCGACTTGCCCATTCTATTCGGTCCTTAGGATCAAAGGAGTCAAAGTTGCTCCTAGCCCGGATTGGCTCACCAAGAAGCTCAAAGCCATTGGCCTACGCCCCATCAACAACATCGTTGATATCACAAACTACGTCCTCCACGAAATCGGCCAACCTCTTCACGCCTTCGACGCCAGTAAAGTCGATGGAGCTATTCACGTTCGCCAAGCCTCCGAGGGCGAAAAATTTAAAGCCCTCGATGAAGAAACCTACGATCTCAAAGATATCGATTGTGTCATCTCTGACCAATCTGGCACACCCCTCGCCCTCGCTGGAATCATGGGTGGGCTTGACAGTGGAGTGACGGACTCAACCAGCGATATCCTCCTCGAATCAGCTTACTTCACCACTTCCGAGATTCGCCGGAGCTCGCGTCGCCTCTTTCTGACATCGGATTCCTCCTACCGCTTCGAGCGCGGAGTCGATCCGCAACAAATCTTGCCCGCCTCGGCCCTCGCAGCCGCCCTCATTCTTGAAATTGCCGGCGGTGAAGTTTCTCCACGAACCGCAACTGCTGGACACATCCCCAAAGAGCTTCCATCGGTCAAACTCGACGTAGATCGTATGCTACAACTCATGGACAACAGTATCTCACTGGAAGATGCTGGAACTATTCTTTCTCGCCTTGGTCTTTCTTCATCTGATCTTAAGACTTGGAAAATTCCAAGCTGGCGAGGCGATCTGGAACGTTCCGCTGACCTTGTCGAAGAAATCGCCCGCACCCACGGACTTGACAATATTCCATCCCGCACTGGCGGGACTGCGGTCGATGAAAGTAAAATCGACCTCGAATACGATCGCCTCCTCGATTTCAAAAAGAATCTAGTCGCATTGGGCTTTCACGAGAGCCAAACCATTAAACTCATTGCAGAAAATCAACTCCGTGACTGTCTTCCACTTCGGCCTTTGCAGGACGGCGACCTCGTAAAAGTAGCACGGCCACTCAGTGAAGATCACGCCATTCTGCGCCCCTCACTCACTCCTGGACTTCTTGCCACGGCCGAAAACAATCTCCGACAAGGCGCCAAAACCCTCCGCTTTTTCGAAGCCGGACGCCAGTTTCGAAATGTCGGTGGTGGCAAAGCCACCGATCTCGAAGCCGATTCTATCGCACTTCTCCTCGGTGGAGAAGCCAGCCCTCTTTCTTGGACTCGTGACGAAAACCGACAACTTGACCTTTATGACCTCAAGGCCGCCATCCAAGCCGCGCTTGGAAATCGTTCGATTCAATTCACGACCCGTGCTCGCGAAGGCTTTCTCCTCAGTGGCGATATTCAACTCAGCGGCAAACCAATTGGTACTTTTGCCCAGATCATGCCCTCCCGGGCTCGGGAGATCGGCTTCAAAGCTCCCATCTACCTCGCCGAACTCGATCAGAAAAAGGTCCTTGGAATCAAACAAGATATGTTCCAAATCGACTCCCTCCCTCAATTTCCGGGGTCGAGCCGCGATATCGCAATGGAGCTCCCCGTCACAACCAGTAATGCTGAAATCGAAAAAGCCCTCGGTAAACACAACGATCCTCTGCTGGTTTCCGCCATTTGCTTCGATCAATTCCACGATCCGTCTGGGAAGAAAATGCCGGCTGATAAACGATCCATCGCCTACTCATTTGGCTATCGATCTCATGTGGGCACGATGAAGCAAAAGGAAATCGACACTGCCCACGACAAGCTCCGGGCTCACCTCGAAAAGTCACTCCCCGTGACCTTCCGCTAAGACCCATATTTCGCATGGATTGGCCAGTTTTGGGAAAAGCGATTTCCATTTCGGCAAAGAAATAAATCGACCATCCACCCTTTAAGCCGAGATCCCCTTGAATAAGGGGTCGGTTAAGGTAGCAAAATTCAGATTACCACTGTTCCGAAAGCCACAGAGGATACGAGTATTACTCTCCGTAGCGGTAATGCCCCTTAATCGAGTAATCAAAGAGCTTCTTCTCCCACTGAGGACCATTCCCTATGTTATGAACGACCCACTTCTCGGTTTTTTTGGCACCCGGACCTGGAACGACAATCCCAATATGCTTGTTCCCATCTAATAATTGCCAAATCACAATATCACCAAATCCATAATCCTGTGAATCTTGACTCACTCCTAAAACCTGCCCGTTACGAGTGAAAAAACGCTGAAGGTTCTGAACCCGCCGATGGTCGATATTGGTATCGGGCCCTTTAGAACCAAAAATCTGTGGATAGGAGTAAAAGTTCTCTCTCAAATCGGCGTGAACATCGACTTGGAGGTCAATTTCAAGACTCCGATACGCCCTTACGATCAAATCCTCTGCTTTCCCACGATTTGGAGCAATATCTCCGTTGGGAAAATCAATTTTAAAATATGAACCATCGTAATTAACCTGAGCCTGGGTCCTTTCAAGAGCCGCCGCCGCCAATCGGGAGCCAAAGTCACCATCTGATTCAAGGGTCGTGATCGATTCACGAACATTCGCGGGGGAGGTCAATTCAGTTTGAGCGCGCAGAAAAGGAATCAAAGGGCGGAGAAAAAAACCGCCCAAAGCGACCGCAAAGGCAACGAGAAGCCACCCACCAAATGAGCTTCTGCGCTTTTTTTTCACCGGGGCAGCCCCGATATACTCAATTGGTCTCATTAAACTTTTGTTTGATACTAAGAAGTCTCATATTTCTACGGGTGTGACGAGTGAAAATCTGTCGTTCTTCTTGAGAAAAGAGATGTTTTTTCATCTGATAGGATACGTGGAACAGATCCCGGTCATTTTTGCAGAAAGAACCCCAACTTTTTTTGAGCTCGAGCGCCACGGAATAGTTCTTTTAACGGATTGGTCGGGCTCGAAAATTACAAAATTCCCAAAATTCCTTTTCTGGATTGATCAAACTCATTTTCACTTTCTCGCAAGCCAAGAGGACACTCTTGGCTTAAACCATCCGGACAGCCGACCGGGGCAGTATCAGCCCGAACTTTGGAAATATGATGTCGCTGAATTCTTCCTGCTTTCATCAGATGAAAACCGATATCTCGAATTTAACCTTGCTCCAAATGGCGGATGGTGGTCGAGCGCATTTTGCGGCCCGTTAATACCTGCTCCACGCGAGCCCTTGCCTATTCCTAATGTGAAGACATCAGCGGAAGTGAATCGCAATGGCTGGCGCGCTCGCGCCAGTATTCCATTGTCATGGTTACAAAAAAGCTATGGCTTCAGTAAATCGACATTCCTAAACGCCTGCTTTATCCTGAACTCACCGGAACAAATCTTTGTCAGCGCAGGTAATCTTGGCGATGGGGATCCCGATTACCACCGCCCGAAAAGATTTCCTCCGCTTGATCCGATCACTCTCGCGTGACATCTCACCTCATTCCCCCTATCTTGTCCTCATGCCCGAAACGTCTCAGGCCGTGCTTTCCCAAGATCGACCTTACCTCCAGTTGAACGAAGGTTACCTGGCAATCGCTTCACCAGATTCTATTGCGGAGGCTTGTTTTAGTATTCCTGCAGTTCGAGGGATTCAAGCCGTTCGGATTGTAGTCGTTGCAAACCATGAAACAGCTCCATTATGGCGCAAGGTTGACGAAGTCAGTCGAGTCGTTGAGCACTCTCGCTCTGATTCTGCCCGGAAAATCAGTAATTTAATCAGAGAATCTAATCTAAACATTGAATCTTCGATTGCGTGGGAGACTAGCTCCGCAGCGCAGGCGTTTGCTAAAATTGGAGTCAAAAATCGCTTAGGCTTCCCTAATGAAAAGCTGGTCAGATATCTCACTCAGCCTGTAAGGATCGCCCAAAAGCCAGGCCCCATCGTGCATCGCGTTCAGAGCTATCTCAACTTTGTCAAAAAACTGGGATTTGACCCTTTTCATGCTGCTTATTTCGCCCCTCCAACAAGACCTCGCGCACCAGAACTTCCGATTCTTGCGATCTCACCTGGATCCGATTTTGGAGATGCTGCCGAGTGGCCGATTGATCGTTTTACAGAATTAGCAAATGAGCTCTCCGGAAAATTCGATCTCGCGATCATTACGCACCCTGATCGACCAGAGCCGGCTCTCGCTCTTGCGAAGTCTCTCGGCAAGCAAGTCTGCTCATCCGAAGGCACTGAGCTAATCGATTTCCTAGCGACCTGCCACGGACTTATCGCAAGCGATAGTTCCATCCCACACCTCGCTGCTTTCGTAGGCACACCCTCCCTTGTCTTCTTTGGCCCCAACGAACCCGAATGGCGACGACCTCTCGGTAAAATTCACCAAGTTATTCACGAACACGTTGCCTGTAGCGGCTGTCTCCTTAACAATTGCCCCTTAGATCATCGCTGCATGACTGAGATCACATCAGCTAAAGCTCTGGCCGAAGCTCGCTCTCTTTTCGGCGAATAAGGATGGAGATGAGATATCCAGAATAGCTGGCTACACTGACAGCTTTCTAATCAACCATCACATACTGAAGCAACAAGCCCTGAACGTGGCTGTAAAAGTTGTTGCGGAAGTAAGCAGCGCGCGCTGAGGGATCTTCAAATATTTTTGGATCTACTTCCTCACGGGCCCCGAATTTGTATTTGTCCTCAAGAGCCAGCCGAGCCTGATTCAAGGCACCATACCAGATATCGACGCTACCCTTCAGAATATGAATGTCACCATCTTCTTCCTTAGCTCTCATCACCTCCTTCACTACTTGGATTCGCTGTTTTGAGAATTCCTCGGCCAGTTCAGGCACCACGATTTCATCCCACATCGAGTCCTCATCCATCAATCCAGCAAGCCTTCCCGCCAAATCCGAATCACTATCTCCCGCGATCCCAATCAGCAGCATCCAATCGTGCTCTGTTTCGGGCACTAGCTTCAATCCACCAGCAACTGTTGGTCCTACTGTCATTCTGCTCTATCAAGAGTGGCATGCAGTTGGGCACTATGAAGTTGGTTCACATACATTTCCGCTTTCTCACGATTCCCAACCCAAACAACGGCCCTACCTTTTTGATGCACTGCCATCATCAGCTCCTTCGCCTTCTCCGTTGAGAACCCAAAAATATTCGTAAGGACACGACTCACATACTCCATCAGGTTCACCGGATCATCTAGGACGACCACCTGCCAAGGCTTATCAGATTTTTTCTTAGTCCTCGTTTGGCCCTCGTGAGCCGGGGCATCTACCGCATTCATGGCCTAAACTTCGAAAACTTGTTCTGGCGCATCTACCCAGCGTCCATGTTCACGAATTAAATCCTGCAGCCTCTCAACCGCTTCAGCTTCTGGGATATTAAATTTTACGGCCTTCTTACCGACATAAAGGTTGATTTTACCCGGAGCTCCACCGACGTAACCGAAGTCAGCGTCCGCCATCTCGCCAGGCCCATTTACAATACATCCCATGACTGCAATTCGGACTCCTTTCAAATGCCCGGTTGCTTCACGGATCTTCTGGGTCGTCTCTTGAAGATTAAACAAGGTGCGTCCACAGCTTGGGCAAGCTACGTAGTCAGTCTTAAAAATTCGGGCGCCTGCCGCCTGAAGAATATTATAGGAAAGTCGAAGTGATTGCCCTGGAGCTTCTTCGCCCTGCACCAGAATCGCGTCTCCAATTCCATCGCAAATCAACGAGCCCAAATTCATCGAGGCCTTCAATAAGGTAGGAAGGAAATCAGCCGCCGTATCATTCGATGGAGCGAGGGTATCCTTAAGCAGAATCGAATGCCGGGCGTCAGCCTTTGCTGCTAATAGGCGGAAAGCGGAAATGGTAGGAAGGCCCAATCCATCTTTTACCGTAAGCAATCTCGACTCATCCGCTTGATTAATTTCAAAGATCACCTCGTCTTCCCTAGGATCAAGCTCTACCACACCTGAGTCCTCGCTTACAATTTCCGGCTTAAAATCGCCCATCTGGTCAATCTTGTGAGCCACCGAATCCCACTTCTTACGGGAAGTGAAAACACGCATTAATTCCGTGCCCCCCAAAGACAGCCCGGCCACACGTTGAACCTGACTCTTCCGGCGCTCGAATTCGAAAGAATTCCAAGTTTCTTTCACTCCAGTCTCACATCCTCCCTCCGGAATCGCTCTCACCAAAGCCTTCGCCACCGGAACCTCATGCACTGCATCTTCGGTCAAACTCACGCGAATGGTATCTCCGATTCCGTCCGCCAGCAAACTCCCAATGCCAATCGCACTCTTAATTCGGCCATCCTCACCATCACCTGCTTCCGTCACCCCTAAATGAAGCGGGTAATTCCAATCGGAACCTTCCGCTTCTAGTCGTGCCACCAACAGGCGATAAGCCTCAATCATAACCTTTGGATTCGAAGCCTTCATCGAAAAAACAAAATTATGAAATTTCTCGTCCCGAGCGATCCGAGCAAACTCCAGCGCGCTTTCCACCATTCCAAGAGGAGTGTCACCATAACGATTCATGATACGGTCGGAGAGCGAACCATGATTCGTTCCGATTCTCACCGCACGGCCGAGGTCTTTGCAAAGAGTGATCAACGGTGTGAATTCCTCCCGAATCCGCCTCAGCTCTTCCTCGTATTGCTCATCGGTATATTCCCGGATCTCAAACTTTTTCTTATCCGCGTAATTCCCTGGATTAACTCGCACTTTTTCCACCCACTTCGCAGCCTCAAAGGCCGCATCCGGCTTAAAATGAATATCCGCGACTAAGGGAACCCCGCAATTAGCAGCCCGAACTCCATTACGGATATTCTCGAGGTTTTCAGCATACTTTCGTGTCTGGGCCGTAATCCGAACCACCTCACATCCCGCATCCGCTAGCTGAAGCACCTCTTTAACACAGGCGTGGGTATCACGGGTATCGGAGGTGATCATCGATTGCACCACGACGGGATTACCGCCACCCACTTTCACGTTTCCAACAGTCACCTCCCGCGACTCGCGACGTGAGTAATTGAAGAGATTTTTGCAGTAGCGTAGTTCAAGTGCCATAAGGTTGTGCGGACTTCTAAGGTAAAAATGTCCCGCCCGCAACGCCCACATTCCCTGATTGTGCTCATATTAAGTTTATCAAATGATCTCACCATAACGCTTCTTCCCCGATTTTTAAGCGATCGCTCGCCCTTTGACCGTGAACACCCTTTCAAAGGGTAGCTTTTATATAAAATCGAGGAACTTAGAGAGTCTTAGCATGAGCACTATTTTTGAGCTGATGCCTCCCGCGCACCATGCTCACCAAAGCCTGCCGGACAAAATCCGCCGCTCGGGCGGGATTCTTAGTTAAGATGAGGCTGAAGCGATACAAAGTCCTGCCATATTGCTCCACCAAATCAGTAAACTGCACCATCAAGTTAATAATCTGATGTTTTGAGAAAACTGTCGCAGAATTATTCTCACGATTTCCCTTCTTTATTTTTCGCGCGGAAAAGATTATCGATCTCTCGCTATGAAATCGACTTTTCTCCTAATCACCGCCCTCCTCGCTCAATCCGCGTTCGCCGGCTTTCGTCAGGAAAAGACCGACTCCTCCCTGAAGCTTTTTGACGGTGACACCCTGATCACGGAATACCGAACCGACCATCATCTACCTTACCTCTATCCTCTCGTAGGTCCCACCGGAGTCGGTCTCACTCGAAACTTTCCCATGAAAAAAAACGTTGAGGGTGAGCAACCAGATCACCCCCACCATCGCTCTTTTTGGTTCACCCATGGCGATGTCAACGGACACGATTTCTGGCACTCAAAAGATCACAAATCAAACATTGTTCACAAGTCCTTCGGAAAATCCAAAGATGGGACATTTTCAGTCAGCCTTGAGTGGCAACAAGACAAGGAAGTGCTTCTTAAGGAAAGTCGGACCTACAAATTCAGTAAACCCAGTGAAGAATCACTCGCGGTCGAAGTCCACTCGACCCTGACCGCAGCGACCGAAGTGAAATTCGGTGACACCAAAGAGGGCTCCTTTGCCCTTCGCGTTTCCCCTACCCTACGGCACGAAGGTAAGGTCGCAAAAGGCCACATTGCCAATTCTGAAGGCCAGACCGATAAGAAAGCTTGGGGCAAGCGCGCACGCTGGGTCAGCTACTACGGCCCCGACAGCTCCCTTAAAGACGTCACAGTTACCATGATGGACCATCCTTCAAACCATAATCACCCCACGTTCTGGCACGCCCGCACCTATGGCCTTCTCACGGCAAACCCCTTTGGCGAAAAGAGCTTCACCAAAAACGGAAACGGTAATTACACCCTCAAGAAAGGTGATTCGCTCACCCAGAAATATGGCCTCTTGATGCAGACCGGAACTTTTAAAAAGGATTCAATCGAAAAGGCCTACCAAGCCTTCGCCAAATAGCTTCAAGGCTCTGGTCACAGAATACTCCCAACTGTAGTGCCGCCCCAAAAATCGGCACTTGTTGCCTTTTTTCGCCAAGTGGGAAAAAAACACGATGAAAATTGTCGCATCATCGTCATAAAAGAACAGTTCCTGCACAATGTTACCTCCTGAGGATAAAACGAAAGAATCTCCAGTGCCCCATCGGCGTTGGAGAAGGCGTGTTTTTTACCCTTTCGTTCTAATCGCCGGCCTCCTGACATGGGGAAACGGACCCGGTTTTCGTTGGGGATTCGAACAGGTTATTTCACAACAATTGGAGACTCAGGACCTTTCGGGAAACTTCATACTTGAGGGCTCAGCACTCTCGGGAATCTCGATTCGTGATATCTCCCTTAATGGAACCTCAACCATCCAACGCTTTGAATCCGATTTAATTAAAGTTGAATGGTCACTCGGATCATTGATTGATCTAGAACTCGAATCTATCGCCCTCAATCGAATTCATATTGTCATCGACCCAGAGGCGCCCAAAACAGAAATTTTTTCAAGCGACCGAACCCAAGGCCGGGCCTCCGACTCCAAAACCTCTCTCAGAGAGGTCCTGAGTCTAATCAAGGATATTATCCAGCCGACCAAAATTTCGATGAACAAACTTAAGGTTGAAATCGATGATATCACCCAATTTTCGCTGGGATCCCTAACTCATACCTCGGGTGAGGATTACTATCTCATCTCGGATCTTCAATCACGCGACCATCTCAACCAAAACATTTACAATCCTGAGTCCATCCTAACTTGGAATGGAGATGGCATCTTCATCGACCAAATCACCCTTAACTCGCAGTTTTCGATTCGAGACATATCCTTCAAACCAGAGGAATCAGCTTCAATGATTATCTCAGTCGCCGGCAGCGAAGTCCTTGCGGAATCAGACCTAGAATCTTCCCACCGAATTTCACTTGAATCGCCTTCTTTATCGATTCCTAGTCTTATCGGACTCGTAAAACCCGGCCTTGAATCATCGGGCGAAATCACAAAGCTCGAAATTAACACCGCAACTGGCTTGATCGCCTTTGAGGCTTGTGACCTGAGATATGAAGATCAAAAAATCTCGCATACCTCAATCGAGGCAAGCACAGCAGATCTCCTCTCACCCTTTGAAAAGCCAGTCGAAATTTATATCACGATTGATGATAAAATAAAAGCTGAGGGAACTGTGGTCCTAGACCGCCAAATTCTTGATTCCTCAGCCGAGCTAGATCTCACCGTTGATTGGCCCAAATTCCCTACTATTAATGCCGAACTTCATTACGATTCACGAGAAGCTCACGTATTTGCCTCAACTCTTGATCACCTGCGAGCCAGCGCTCAATTCCAGGTTGATCCACAAACCTACCAAGCCAAAATTTACTCAGAGATCAATGACGCAGCGATTCTCAATGAGAATCTTGAAGGCCCTCTAAACTTCACCTCAACAGCCAAGGGTAATTTCAAAATAGCCGAGCACTCAGGCTCGACAGACCTATTTGCTTTGGGCTTCCATCCGCCCAACTTTCCGCAAGTCGTCACAAACGGGAAGGTCACCTGGAACTGGCCTAATAAAATTGCGGTGGAGCACCTCAAACTAATGACCTCCGAGAGAGTCGCTGAGACCAAGCTAAACTGGTCGAATGACACTCTTGAAGTTGACTACATTAAAGTTTTTGAAAAAGAGGATGAGCTTCTCACCATTAAAGCAAAATTTCCAGCACCTCTTCCAACTCGCTCGCTGGATGACATTTTAGAATCGAAAAAAGAGATCTCATTGAAGATTAAATCTAAGCCTCTCACCCTCGAACTACTCTCATCATTTTTTCCTGTTCCAGCCGAACTTTCCGGGATTTTTCATGCTGAAAACTTTGACCTTAGCGGCACTTTTACCGATCCATTACTGAATGGAAGGATATCCCTAAAAGATTTAAAATCAACGACTACCCCAAAAATCCCTCCTGCCGAAATGGTAGTTGATCTACGAACCGACGCTGAAAAACTTATGGTAGGCGTCGAAGCAAAAGATCCCGCAGGACAATTACTCAAATTAGACGGAACTTTCCCATTTCTCCCCCGGAAATGGCTCACTCTAAAAATGATCCCGCTTGATTCGCCTCTTACCCTAACAGTCAAAAACGACCAACTGGACCTCCGCCGCATCCAACCTCTCACCCCCTCCATTCCCGATATCAAGGGCACACTTAATCTAGATCTAAGATTATCGGGCTCACTCATGGAACCCCGGTTGGACGGCAATATTAATGCAAATAATCTGAATACTAGCCTTCAGCCTAACCTTCCGGACCTTGGTTTAAATCTGGAACTTAAGACAACCAATCAAGAACTCACGCTTAATGGATCAGCAAAAAACGAAAATTCCAACTTTATGACAATTTTCGGAAATCTACCTCTACAACCAAAAACATGGTTGGGACGTCCAGAATCAGAGCCTGAAAAAGAATTCCTACTCGAAATAAAGGATGCCGAAGTCGATCTAAGCCAAATCCAGCCATTTGTCCCTATAGTCAAAGATGTTCAGGGAAGTTTAGAGCTGAATGTCAAAGCGATTGGAACAATTTCCAA
>ERZ1048686.1735-NODE-1735-length-16114-cov-4.774457_pt1 | contig 16114 bp, 19 predicted proteins | sample MGYA00383099_ERZ1048686 | MGnify/ENA primary metagenome ERZ1048686 (study PRJEB29581, sample SAMEA5548369) | metagenome | biome: marine; feature: coastal; material: water | depth 25 m | study: Short-term variability in the microbial, nano- and picoplankton... | reverse complement strand
TGCCTTCCGAGAGTCGCTCGAAGCTTTATCGGAGGATCTTTCGTCCTTTTTAGGGCGGTCAGAGCGTTCCGGCCGGGTTCGTTTTGGTTTTTCAGAATTGCTATCTCCATTGGAAGAGGCATCTGAAGCTGGCTTTGCTGCGGAGCGTGTTGGTTGCAGCGCCTGAGCATCGAGGATCTGATAGATCAGGTCTTGCTTTTTCAGCTTGTCGTATTTGGAAATTTCTAGCTCTTTGGCTATTTCCTTCAAGTCTGAAACCAGCTTTTCATTTAGTTCAATAATGTCGTACATATAAATTTTGAGTTGTGTTCTTGACTGTTCTAGTCGTATTCGAATTCCGATCTGTTTATGGAATGAATACCTAAGTAAGAAGATGGGAACTGAAGATCGGGTGACCTTCGAAGTGCAATATTAATAACACTTTTTGATTTAGGACTCGTTTGATTTTCAATTTTTGCACCCAAATCACGTTCGATGCTTCAAAGAATACAGACGATTTACTTAGCACTCGCGTTGCTTTCACAGCTCGCTCAGTTCTTTCTGCCATGGGTTGAATACTACGTAAACGGCACTGAGACTGGTGTTTCAGCGCTTGAGCTTGATGGAAGTCATTTTACAGTAATGCCTCTCACCTTTGTTCTCTCATTGTCTTTGGGATTGGTCCTCGGATCCATTTTTGGGTTTAAGAACAGAGCTAAACAGATGAAAACTGCTCGAATGGCCTTGATTTCGACATTGCTTGGGTTTTTGGCCTTCGCTTTCATTCACTACATGAATATTCAAGCCCTCGATGAAATGGGAGAGCTGATGATGACCTATCAGTTAACGACTGTTCTTCCACTGGTGTCTGCCATCCTGATTTGGTTGGCGATAAAGGGAATCAAAAAGGACGACGATCTAATACGTTCAGTGGACAGACTTCGTTGATCGCTGACCCAGCTCCACCACCTTTAAATTCTTCATTTCACCTTCTGCGATTTCGAAGGTAATGAGGGTTCGAACCTTCTGAAATCCCACATTTCCTGCGGCTCCTGGATTAATATACAATAGGTTGAATCGAGTATCGTGCTTCACTTTCAGGATATGTGAGTGGCCGCAAACCAGAATATTGGGATTGTGCTTTTGAATGAGTTCCCTGACTTTCGGATTATACCTGGAGATCGCATTGGCGATATGAATCAACAAGAACGTAATGCCTTGAATTTTAATAATCCCAAATTCTCTCAGTTGAGATCTAACCTCTGTTCCATCGATGTTGCCATAAACACCTCGAACCTTGTAATGTTCGGTCAGCGGCTCTAAGCATGAGGCTTGCCCAACATCCCCTAAATGCCAGACTTCGTCACAACCTTTTAGGTGATGAATGATGCGATCGTCCATGTAGCCATGCGTATCGCTAATGAGGCCAATTTTTATAGGTTGGTTTTCCACACTTGGGTTGTCCACAACTCTTGAATGAGTTCATTCAGTTGAGAAGGTGCAATCTTACATTTGTTTACTGACTATGGAGCCAATCGTAAGCATCCGCAACACAAACATCTACATCGACAAGCATTTGATTCTTTCGGATGTAGATTTTGAGATCAACAAAGGAGAATTCATTTACCTCATCGGGAAAACTGGAACAGGAAAGAGCAGCTTGCTCAAAACTTTGTATGGTGAGTTTCCGCTCAAAGAAGGGGAGGGTTCGGTTGATGAGTTTAATTTAAAGAAGCTCAAACGCAAGCAAGTCCCATACTTGAGACGCAAGCTCGGTGTCGTTTTTCAGGACTTTCAATTGCTTTCGGATAGAACGGTTGCCGAGAATCTCATCTTCGTCATGAAGGCAACAGGTTGGAAGGATAAGGTGAAGATGAAGGAACGCATCGAAGAGGTGTTGTCCAAAGTTGGATTAGAGACCAAAGGATTTAAAATGCCGCATGAACTTAGCGGTGGAGAACAACAACGCGTTGCCATTGCAAGAGCTTTGATCAACGATCCCGTACTCATTCTTGCTGATGAACCAACTGGAAATTTGGACCCAGAGACATCAGACAATATTTTACGCTTGCTATACGATATCAGTGAGAGCGGTCGTTCTGTGCTCATGGCGACACATGATTATCAGTTGATGAGTAAGTATGGAAATCGCACCATTAAGTGTGAAGGTGGAAAGGTTATAGACTCGAAAAACTCGGCTTTTGCGACTCCAATCGAGCCTCCTGGTGAAAACGGCCATTGAGCATGCTAAGCATCCTCATTCCCATTTACAATTTTGATGTTCGACCCTTCGTAAGAGATCTTAGCGACCTCTGTTCGAAGATGTCTGAACGCTGTGAGATCATTTGCTTGGATGATGCAAGCGATCAAGCCGTTCACATTCTAAACAAGGAAGTGTCCATGTTGCCTCACGTTCAGTATGAAAGAAGCGACACGAATCTTGGCCGAAGTGCTGTTCGGAATGCGCTGGTGGAGAAGGCTGAATTTGAAAACCTTTTGATTCTTGATTGTGATGGCAAGGTGCTGAGTGATGATTACTTGCAACGGTATTCGCGAGCAATGGATGATTATGACGTGATCTACGGAGGCCGAGAGTATCAGGCAGACTCACCTCCAGATAGAGAATTGATGTTTCATTGGTTCTGTGGAAAGGTCAGAGAAGCCGTCATGGTGGAACGGCGTGCCCAAGACCCGTATAAATCCTTTATGACGAACAACTTTCTCATCAGAAAAGAGGTGTATGATGCTGTGAAGATGGACGAGTCAGTTGTTGGGTACGGTCACGAAGACACCTTGTTCGCGATTGAATTGAAAAAGGCGGGATTCAAGGTCAAGCACATCGACAATCCTCTAGAGCACATTGGCCTAGAAACATTTGATGAGTTTCTCAGAAAGTCAGAGAATGGGATTCGAAATCTGGCTCTTTTGATTCAATCTAAGAAGGTGGATAGCAGCATTAAGCTTGTGCGCTACTATCAACGCTTAGAATCCTTTGGCTTGATATCGTTAGTTAATACTCTTGTCGCTAAGTACGAGCACCGCATATTCAAAAACCTCCGCAGTACGGCTCCCTATCTCACGTGGTTTGACCTTTGGAAGCTGTCTAAGCTCGACTTCTATATGAAGTCTACTTCCTAATCATCACCGGAAAGCTCGTCATATTAAGAAAAATGGTGATGTGATTTACCAGCCACCGCTGGCACCACCACCGCCGAAACTTCCGCCGCCAAATCCTCCGAAGCCGCCGCCGCCGCCACCGAATCCTCCGGAGCTTCCGCCACCAAAACCACCACCAATCCATGGAGTGCCGTAGTAGCGTCGTCCGGAATGACCGTAACCGGTATATCGCCGTCGTCCACCGAAAATCCAGAAGATGCCGATCAGAATTACAATGATTGGATAGAACGGAACTCCTTTCGATTTCTTCTTAGGAGTTGCGGTATACTCACCAGCCAATGCAGAGATCATCGCCGATGTAGCGTTGTCAAATCCCCCGTAGTAATCGTTTGCCCGGAAGGCGGGCTTGATTTCATTCTCAATAATGCGTTTCGATATAGCGTCGGTAATGGCGCCTTCAGTGCCGTATCCAGTATGAATACGAATCTTTCGGTCTTGTACCGAAATGAGCAGGAGAATGCCGTTGTTGTTCTCGCTTCCACCAATTCCCCAAGAGTCAGCCAGTCGCTGGCTGAAGTCAAATAGGTCGTCGCCTTTTAAACTTGTGATGGTAACGATGGCTATTTGAGTTCCTGTTGTGTCGTTGTACGATCGCAGTTTGGACTCAAGCTTTTGTTCTTCTGAACTGCTGAGGACCTCTCCGTAATCGCTCACCAAACGGTTTGCTTTCTCTGGAATTTCTTTGGCGATGGAACCGAACGACATCAGAACGATTCCAAGCGTGATTAATAGGCTATTCTTCATCCTTCCCATAGCTTATGTCATCACTCAATTCATTCACATCATCTGCAGCATAGGGGAAGTACTTTTTAAGTTGTTCACCTGCGTCAGAAACGCCCTCGATTATCCCATCCACAACACGTCCTTCTTTGAAGTGTGCTGTCATTAAATCTTTGGTTTGTTCCCAGAAGTTTTCAGGCACTTTTTCGTTGATTCCTTCATCGCCAATGATGGCGAATTTGTGATCGTCCAAGGCTACATAAACCAACACGCCATTTCGCAATTTGGTGTTGGTTAGTTTTAGTTTTTCAAAAACTTGAACTGAACGACTATAAGGGTCTGGTTTACAATGTTTTTCAACATGTATTCTAATCTCGCCTGATGTATTCAATTCTGCTTGTTTAACGGCCTCGACGATTTGCGATTCTTCGCTTTTTGAAAATGGTGGTTTTTCAAACATTAGAACTGGACCGTTGGAGCGTTTTCTGTACCAGCATCTGCTTCGAAATATCCCTTCGTTTCAAAGCCAAACCAACCGGCATAAATGACGCGTGGAAACTGTCGGATATACTTGTTGTAATCCTGTACCGATTCGTTGAAATTCTTCCGTGAAACCGAGATGCGATTCTCCGTTCCTTCGAGCTGAGATTGCAGTTCTAAAAAATTCTGATTTGCCTTCAGATCGGGGTAGCGTTCCACAGTCACTAAAAGTCGAGAAAGTGCACCAGAAAGTTGGGATTGCGCCGCTTGAAATTTGGCGATGTTCTCAGGAGTAAGATCTCCAGCAGAGATGTTGATGCTTGTCGCTTTGGAACGAGCTTCAATTACTTGGGTAAGTGTTTCTTGTTCAAAGTCGGCATAACCTTTCACGGTATTGACGAGGTTAGGGATGAGATCCCCTCTTCTTTGGTACTGAGTTTCGACGTCGGCCCACTTCTGGCTGATGGTTTCATCCTTGTCGACCATGTTGTTGTAGCCACAAGATGATAGGAGTAGGGTTAAAATAGATAGGTAAAAAGGAACACGTAATGCTTTCATTAATTGTAAGTATTGATTCGGGAAAGGTATGATGGAAAATCGTTCCAAAGCTTGAATTGATGGTGGGAGGGGCCAAAATGTCAAGAAAGCTATGAGCTGTGAGTTGCGAGCTGCGAGAATGTCATGAGTCGCGAGGATGAGGTTGCTTGTTTCTCGTAGCTAGAGACTCGAATCTCGAGACTAAAAAAGCCCCGACAATGTCGAGGCTGATATTCGAAAGGGTTCTTAAATGATGCGGCAAAAATATTATTTGGTGCACAGCCGTAAAAGGCCGAGTTCACGAAACCCCGTTTTGAGTTCATGAACGAGTCGAGAGCTGTAAGCTACGAGCTACGAGTTGCGAGAAGCGAGAAGCGAATTTAATGCTTGATGATTCGTTGGACTTCATGAATTCCATCTCCTTTGGCGGTGAGGCTGTAGATTCCAGATGCCTGTGGAAGCTGAATATCAATCTGTTTATTGATTCCAATTTGCTTGAAGACTAGTTGACCGAGCGAATTGTGAATTCGCAAGTCTACAATCCCGTGGACTCCTGCAAGCGTCACATTTCCTTGAGTTGGATTCGGGTAGATTGAAATGATGTCTACGGCCACTTCCTCAGATCCAACCAATTTGCATTCTTCTGTGATTGCTTCATGGTCTATGCAATCAATTCCGTTGGAAAACACGATGTTGTTTGTACTCGGTTCGTTTGAAAAAACATAGACGCAAAAGTCTTTCTTTAAGTTGATTCATTTGCACGGTTATTTTTGAACTCTTCAATAAAACCTTGTTTATATGAAACTCATTTCCTGGAATGTCAACGGCATTCGCGCTTCGATAACCAAAGGATTCATCGATAAACTCACAGAGCTCGATCCGGATGTTCTCTGTCTTCAGGAGACCAAGGCTCAAGACGATCAGGTCAAGGAAGTGCTCTTTGGAATCGACTACCATCTCTACACAAACAGCGCGGTTAAAAAGGGATATTCAGGAACAGCGATTCTCTCCAAAAAAGAACCGATCCAGGTCATTTCAGACATGGGAATTGAAGAGCATGATCAAGAAGGGCGGGTTTTATCAGCGGAGTTTGAAGAGATTTGGTTGGTGACGGTCTACACGCCAAATTCAAAGAGTGAATTGTTGCGGTTGGATTATCGTGTCGAATGGGATAAGGCATTTCTCACGCATCTCAAGAAATTGGAAGAATCGAAGCCCGTTGTGGTTTGCGGTGATTTGAATGTTGCTCATAAGGCGATTGACCTCAAGAATGATAAGTCAAACTACAACAAGACTCCCGGATATACGCAAAAGGAAATCGATGGGCTGGACAATTTAGTCGAAGCTGGGTTTCTCGACACGTTTCGCATGCATTACCCAGAGGAAGTGAAATATAGCTGGTGGAGTTTTCGTGCAAATGCCCGTGCGAATAACGTGGGATGGAGGCTGGATTACTTTTTCGCAAGCGACTCATTGAAGGATCGAATCTTTGATTCATTCATCTTAAATGATGTCGAAGGAAGCGATCATTGTCCAGTTGGAATTGTCTTGAGCGAAAGCTAAATACACACCGAATCTCCGGTCTAATGGGTGGATTCTTATATTAGGCGTCCTCAAAATACAAGCATGACCGATTTAGAGATAGCCAGACAGTACACTACGAAACCGATTGGAGAGATTGCAGAGAAGTTAAATCTCCCAGTTGATGAACTCGAACCATATGGTCACAACAAGGCCAAAATTCCGTTACATCATATAAACCATGATAAGGTCGCTCAGTCCAAAATGATACTGGTGACTGCCATTTCTCCAACTCCTGCTGGAGAGGGGAAGACGACAACCTCCATCGGACTGGCCGAAGGCTTGAACCGCATTGGAAAACAAACAACAGTTGTTCTTCGTGAGCCATCGCTTGGACCAGTCTTTGGAATTAAAGGCGGAGCTACCGGCGGCGGATACAGTCAGGTGCTTCCCATGGAAGACATTAACCTTCACTTTACAGGAGATTTCGCTGCGATTGAAAAAGCGCACAATCTATTATCTGCGCTGATCGACAACAACCTTCAAAGCAAGACACGTAATTTAGGAATCGACGCTAGAACTGTTGGCTGGAAGAGAGTGATGGACATGAATGACCGCGCTCTTCGTAAGATTAATGTTGGTTTGGGCGGTCCGACAATGGGCATTCCGAGAGAGACAGGGTTTGATATTACAGCCGCTTCGGAGATCATGGCAATTCTTTGCCTTTCTAAAGACTTGGAAGATTTGAAGACACGCATGGGCAACATCTTTATCGGATACACCTTCGATAAGAAGCCGGTTTATGCGAAGGATCTCAATGCTCAAGGAGCGATGGCAGCATTGATGAAGGATGCCATCAAGCCAAACTTGGTGCAGACTTTAGAAGGGAACCCCGCGATTATTCACGGTGGTCCATTCGCGAACATTGCTCAAGGAACGAATTCGGTTATCGCCACCAAAATGGGAATGTCACTCAGCGACTACGTAGTCACTGAGGCGGGATTTGGAGCAGATCTCGGAGCGGAGAAGTTCTTAGACATCAAATGTCGTGCTGCTGGACTGAGCCCACGAACGGTGGTTATCGTTGCTACAATCCGTGCACTGAAGTACCACGGTGGTAAACCGCTTAAAGAATTGAACGAGCCTGATGCGGAAGCTGTTCAGAAAGGAATCGTCAATCTTGAGAAGCACCTCGAAAACGTGAATCAATTCGGTATACCAGCCGTTGTTGCCATCAACAAGTTCACGCTTGATACCGACGAAGAAGTACAAGTGGTTATGGACTCTTGTGAGAAGCTCGGAGCCAAAGCAGTTGTCTCGAATGTTTGGGGACAAGGAGGGGAAGGAGCTGAAGAATTAGCGCATGCCGTTGTAGAAAGAGTAGACGCTTTTGAAGGAAAGTTCACCCCGATGTATGACTTGGAAGATGACATCAAGACGAAGGTTGAGAAGCTCGCCACCAAAGTGTATGGTGCAGCAAATGTTGAATTCATAGGGAAGTCAAACCGCGATCTGAAGCGCATTGCAGATCTTGGATTGGAAGGACTGCCGATCTGCATGGCAAAAACGCAGAAATCACTTTCTGATAATGACAAGCTCATTGGGCGTCCAACTGGATTCACTTTGACCGTGCGTGAAATTGAAATCGCAGCGGGAGCTGGATTTTTGGTTCCAATAACTGGTACGATGATGAGAATGCCTGGCTTGCCAGCAACACCGGCTTCTGAAAATATTGATATAGATGCTGATGGAAATATCAGCGGTCTGTTCTAAAGGCTAAACTAAACCTACCTGAATCCTGCTCGATGAATTTTGAGCGGGATTTTTTAATGCCTTTTTTTCCTGAATGGTTTCTTTCCTCCTCGGTTGCCACCACCTCGGAAGTTGCCTCTACCTCTGCCTTGCTGAGCGGTAGGGTTCCATTCTGGGCTTTCGCCGATCTCTGCTGGAATTGGAAGCTTCATCACCTCTTTCTCGATCAGGCGTTCGATTCGCAAAAACTTGTATTGCTCCTCATTGTTGATCAGTGTGATCGCAATTCCTGTGGTGTCCGCACGTGCGGTTCTACCAATTCGGTGAACGTAGTCTTCTGCATCGTTTGGAACATTGTAGTTGATGACCAGGTTGATGTCTTTGATGTCAATTCCTCGACTTAAAACATCAGTGGCAACGATGACGCGAATGTTTCTAGCCCTAAAACGATTCAGCACATCTTCTCTCTGTGATTGATCGAAATCTGACGATATTCCTTCTACCACATATTCTTTGTTTCGAAGTGTACGAACGATGTCGCCTACCTGTTTTTTGGTAGAAGAGAAAATGATAATGCTTTTACATGAAGGCTTGTCATCGATGAGCTTCTTGACAAAATCAGCCTTCATTGGATCGTAGCACATGTATGCCGCTTGAAGAACTCCTTCTGCTGGCTTGGAAATGGCTATGCTTATTTCTTTTGGGTTGGTTAGAATCGAATTAGAAAGATCTCTAATCTTAGGTGGCATGGTGGCGCTAAACATCAGGGTCTGTCTTTTCTTCGGCATGTGCCCAACAATCTTCATGATGTCCTCATGAAATCCAATGTCGAGCATTCGATCTGCCTCATCAAGAATGACATGTTCGACTTTGTCCAAGTCCATGTAACCCATGTTCAAGTGAGAAATAAATTTTCCTGGAGTGGCTACGATGATGTCCACTCCTTTTAGAATGGCCTTCTTCTGTTCGCTCCAATCATCACCGTCGCCACCGCCGTAAATAGCAATCGACTCGATCGATGAGAAATAGGTAAATCCTTGAATCTGCTGATCAATTTGAATCGCGAGTTCTCGCGTCGGGCAAATCACCACGGTACTGATATGATCCTTATGGCCACGCTCCAGTAGCTGATGTAGTATCGGAAGAACAAAGGCTGCTGTTTTACCGGTGCCCGTTTGAGCACAGCCGATTAAATCTTCTCCATTAAGAATCGAAGGAATGGCTTGTTCTTGAATTGGGGTAGCCTTGTTAAACCCCATGTAACTGATGGACTCAATAATCGAGTCGTTCAATCCTAGCTCGTTAAAATTCACGGTCTAAAGGTGGGGATTATAATGAAGCAACGAATTTGGCAACTTTTTGTTCATGCCAAAAGACTCCTCTTAGTCGATTGTCTAGAACAAAACCAACATGGCCACCTAGCTCAGGTGTAAGAAGGTGCATATTGGGGATGTCATGAATCATTTGAGGGAAACTTCCAGGAGTGAGGAAGCTATCGTTCTTGGCGTTAATGATGAGGGTTGCAATGCGAATCTGATCCAATTCATTCAAGGCGGAAGCTTGTCGATAATAATTTTCAGCTGTTCCGTAACCATTGTAAGGAGCGGTATAGGCGTCGTCAAATTCGCGAAAATCTCGAGCCGCCCGAATGATTTTTGAATCTAGATTTTCTTCCGGGAAAAGTCTCCCTTTTTCTAACGCTTTGCTTTTCAATTGGCGCAGAAACCGCATCAAATAGAGGCTGTTGTGAAGCTTCCCAAGCTCATCAGCCGAGCCCGCCAAATCCAGCGTAACAGAGACGGCTACGACTGCTTTGATTCGAGGATCGAGTTCAGCGGCATGTGTGCCTGCATATTTCAATGCGACATTGCCGCCGAGACTGAATCCAACGATGATGATTTCATCATACTGCTGGAGTTGATCAATGAGGTGTGCGACATCCTTCGTAAAACCGCTGTGATAGCTGGTGAACTTTCTATTGGGAGTTCCGCTGCATCCCCGATGATTGAGAGCAACCGCATCATAGCCAATGGAATTGGCAAGTTTGGACATGCCGAGCATGTAAGTTGATGAGGAGCTGCCCTCCAATCCATGCACAAGAATGAGCGCCTTCTTGCTCTTGATTCCAGCGATGTCAATGTCGTAGAAATCACCATCAGGAGTTTCGACAGTTTGACGATCATATTCAACTCCACGAACTCTCCTGAATAGATTTGGAAAGATCGTGCTCACGTGAGCGTTTTGGAATAGACGAGGGGTGGAAAAGTCACTCACCCGGCGAATATAGTTTTCGGATCGATGCTATTCTACAACTGTAAGGTCCATCCCACACACTGGGCAGGTATCTGCCTCTGAGTATGTCTTTCCATCCTCACAATCCATTGGACAGGAATATGCGCCTGCAACTTCTGTATCTGAATGCTCATGTCTATCACCGCCATTGCAGGACGTGAAACTTGCAATGCTAAGAGTGGCTGCTAAAATGAAAGATGAAATTCGAATTCTGCTCATATCGTTAATTATCAAAAGGACTAGAGAAACGCTCATCCGTGGCGATCGTTTCATCTGTCAAGGTTTTAAGAAAGGCGATGAGGTCTGCTTTGTCTTGAGCTGTAAGCCTCAGTCCTGTAGAGGTTGTGTTTCTGAGTGCGGGATCTAAAGATGGAGATTCAGCGATCCCATGATCATAGTGATCCACCACCTCTTCCAAAGTTTCAAATCGACCATCATGCATATATGGGGCTGTTAGTTCAATATTTCTAAGAGATGGAATTTTGAATTTCCCTTTGTCCATGGCTTCTCCGGTCACCTCCATTCTTCCTATATCTTCAATATTCGCCTCTGCATCTAAACCATTGTTCATATAGTCATTGTCAGCAAAGTTGTTTCCTCCATGGCAATGTTGACAATCCGCTCCAGAGAACTGTGGGAAGAATTGATCGTACTCTGTAAAGTAGAGCATTCGACCCCTCTCTTCGCTATCCGTGAATTGTGCCTCTCCTGAAACCCATTTGTCGTACTTGCTCTGATTAGAGACGATAGTATTCATGAATTGCTCAAGAGCCAAAGAAATGCGCTCCTCAGTCACATCTTCTGTTCCAAATGCACGCTTGAACTGATCCCTATACACATTTCCAGTTTCCAGCTTGGCCACAACAAGTTCAAGTGTAGTATTCAATTCCAATGCATCTTCTATTGGTTTAAGTGACTGATCTCTCAAGAGGTGTGCTCTACCGTCCCAAAAGAATTCATTCGTGTGCCAAGCAGTATTAAATATTGCCATGGCTTGTCGCCCTCCAGGTAATCCTTCGATTCCAATACTGAACTGCTCTGGATCTGAAAAAGCGTTGTCTTGCAAGTGACACGAAGCACAGTTCATCGTATTGTCACCACTGAGCACATTATCATAAAACAGCATCCTACCTAGTTTCACTCCCTCGACGGTTAAAGCATTATCTCCAAAATCCGGCTCACTGAAGTAGCCTATGCTAAGATCGTACGGTGTATCGTCGTAGTTTATTTCTTCGTTAGATTCCGTGGGTATGATTGTTTCGGTGCACATAGCAGCGACGAGACCAATCAAGAGGATTGTAACGATGGTTCTAATCCGTTTGGTTATCGTTTTCATAGAAAAGTGGGTTGTTTGTAAATTTTTTGTCCGTCAAGGATCTTAGGAATGATTCTAAGTCCTCTATTTCTTGGTTGGATAGATTGAGTGGCTTTATTAAACCACTCTTGTGTGGATGAGATTCCCCTCCTTGGTTGTAGTGATCCAGCACTTCTCGAAGTGTTGAAATTGATCCATCGTGCATATAAGGCCCCGTTAGCTCAACATTTCTCAAGCTCGGCACTTTGAATCGAGCAATATCGTTCGTATCGATCGTCAACCTAAATCTGCCGACATCTTCATACGATTCGTACAGCCCGTTATTTTCAAAAGTGTAGTTAGTGAAGTTGAAACCCGAATGACAACCGGAACAATTAGTTCTATCGGCTTCAAATAGGTCTTTCCCACGAATTGCATCTTCGGAAAGACCAAACCCGGACTGTAAGTACAGGTCGTAAGCACTATTTCCCGAAACAAGTGTTCGCTCAAAAGTTGCAATAGCACGAGTAATAACATAGGCGTCTGGTTCCCTTCCGAAAATTTCCTGTGCAGCTTCAACGTATGAAGGGTCTTCGCTCATTCGTTCTGCCACCTTCACGATGTTGAAGTTGAACTCATCATGTTCCTGGATTGGAATCAGAATTTGCATTTCGAGCGTTGGAATGCCTCCTTCTCTGGTGAAATAAGGATGGTAGGCGACATTGGCAATAGAAGGAGAGTTTCTCCTCCCTTCAATTCCACCCACGCCCAAGCTGACAGCTTTATCATCACTGAAACCGAGTTCTGCATGATGACATGAGCCACACGAAATGCTAAAGTCCTCTGAAAGTATTGGATCATAAAAAAGGCGTTTACCAAGCTCCCATTTCTCTTGGGTGAACGCGTTGTCCTCCGGAAAAGGAATTTGTGGAAATCCCCATGGAGGTTGAAGTATTGGAGAAGGCCAAGGAGTTTCCACCTTGCTGCATGCGACTGCGCACACTAACAACAGTGTGAAAACTCCAAGCTTCATTTATTGTACTTGAACTTTCGAAACGGCGATTATATCACCGAATTCGTCAGTAGCTTTAACTATATAGAACCCTTTTGCTAAGTCTGTAAATTCAACAAATCCTTGGTTTGTAGTTCGGTAGGAATCTTGAATTCTTCCGCTCAGGTCAACCAAGTCAAATTGAACTTCTGAACTCAAGGGTTGCACCAAGGATACTTTTACATAACCGTCGATCGATGGATTGGGATATATAGATAGAGAATTGAGGTTCTCAACGGGATTAATTCCTGTTGACGTATTAGTAGTATCAACAGGTACTTCCATTCTTCCGTCAAAAATCCCAAAAACCGGCTCAGTGGTAATATTGACCCATAAGTTTGGAATCGGAGTCGTAGAACCGTGCACTGAAGGGAACATCGAGAGATTGATTTCATTGAAAAGCCGTTCATAGTATCCGGTAATCCATACTTCCAACTCGTCATCTGCATTAATCATGCTATGCGCATCAACACTGATTTTTTTCACAAATTGATCTCCGACCATGTGATATTGAAATATCAGGTTGGGCGTTCCATCTCCGTTATCGTCAAAAGTGCCATCTGCACGGATAAATCTGTATCCTGCATTCCATCCCCAATGCATCGTTGGGTATTGTGGTGCTAGCGGATGAGTTGATAAGTATTGCCCAGGATCGGCATGGTTTGCATCCAAAGAGACGCCCCAGTTAAATATCACCTTGGTCACTGAGTCAGCACTCCAGTCTCCAATTCCGTATTCAATTTCTTCTGCGTCTATCAAATAATGTTCTCCAGTTGCACCATTTTCTTGCTCTTCCACTATAACATTGCATGGAAGAAAAGCCCCAATCTTGTCTTCTTTTTGTAAAGCCGTGTGGGCGTAGTTTGGATTACAAGCTCCTAAAATCGTGTATCGTTTAAAATCCACTCCGATTTTTTCTTTGAGCGTGCTCTTCATGTCAATATTAGTCAAAATGCCAAAGCCTTCAACCTTCAATTGGTCGGTTACATCGTCAATCGCTTCCTCGAAGCTTTTGTCCGTGAATACTTTATTGAAATAGTAGCTCATAATTATGATTTAAGTCGATTTATTAGGAAGGTGATAAACAGCAAATCAGCGTCTGAACCACCCTTTAATTCTAAAGATATGATAAGCTCGCAGCCCAAAATTTTGATGGATTAAACCATGGATCTAAAAGAATGATATGCGTCAGATTTCTTCTTCCAGAATCAGGTGCCGCTAGGTGAAAAGAGGCAATTCGACCTTCACCTTATCCCAGTCATGAGTGGCCTTTGACTAAATGTCAAGATCAGGTCTCATTCTCGTATCCAGGAACCAGAAAACTGAGAAAAAACAGTAACTTAATTTCAGCCAAATATGGCCTCATCGCTGACCTAAATTTGAAGCTCAGTACACCAAGCTTGAGACAATGGAATTAGAGATTAAGACATCAACAGTAGCGGATGTAGTCCGTAAGGATTACAGGACAGCAAAAGTGTTTAAGAAGTACCGAATTGATTTTTGCTGCGAAGGTGGTAAAACAATTGATCAGGTCTGTATTGAACGCAAAATTGAACCAAAAGAATTACGGAATGATCTTGATTCAATCCTAGCAGAAGAAGCTCCAAAGATGATTGCATTCGATACCTGGCCACTAGATCAACTTATCGATCACATCGAAAAAAAGCACCATCGCTATATTGAAGAAACTGCTCCGCTATTGAAGCAATATCTCAAGAAGGTTGATGCGGTTCACAGCAATGGAGCTCCTTATCTCACAGAATTGTATCGCGTGTTTGATGAGTCTGCTGGAAATCTAGCTGTGCACATGAAGAAGGAGGAGCTAATACTATTTCCATTCATCAAAGGAATGGTTGAGGCAGAAAAGAATGGAACTCCATTCACACCTCCACCCTTCGGAAGTGTCGGAAACCCTATTGACATGATGCAAGCGGAACATGATGCTGAAGGAGAACATTTTAGGTACATGGAAGAATTATCGAACGGATATGAAATTCCAAACTGGGCATGTAACACGTTCATAGTTGCAATTAAAATGCTGCGTGAATTTCAGGATGACCTGCATGCACATATTCACCTAGAGAATAACATCCTTTTTCCAAAGGCTCTCGAGCTTGAAAGCCATGTGTTGAGTCCGGCGTGAATCCAGAGAAAAGTGCTTAATAAGTCTCATGATTCGACGGCTGATCACAGAGTCTAATAATCAATTGTTGTTACAGATCAGGTACTGGAACTTACCTCAATGATTCAAATCATATTTCTAAGCCTAGTGCTAGATTATATTTGGCGTTATATTCTGAAGAATACAACGAAATGTCAGAGTCTTCCTTTACAGTAAAAAGCAGGTTGTGGATGGTCAGTCAAAAGGGGCCATACCTCGGAGAAGGTCGTGTTCAGTTGCTGTCGGCAATAGACGAACTAGGATCTATCTCGAAGGCAGCTCGCTCAATGAATATGTCATACTTAAAGGCATGGAAGCTCATTCACTCAATGAATGACGTTGCCAATGATCCGCTGGTATTGTGCTCATCTGGCGGCAAAGGAGGAGGAGGAGCGAATCTGACCATGGCTGGTAAAAGGGCCATTGTACTGTATCAGAAACTAAGCACCCGATGTCAGGAATTTCTTGACACAGAGCTTGAAGAATTAAACCGTGGGTTCAACGACGAGGTAGACCAAGTCGCTCAACAAAACCAATTCAATGAAGATTAAACTCACATATTATGGAGTGGTTTCTGAAATCATAGGAGCCGAAGAAGAATGGATGGAGGTTGAATCTAATCTTGCTGTCGACTCGCTTTGTGATATGCTGGAGAAGAGATGGTCTAAATTGGAATCTGTGCAATATAAGGTTGCGATAAACCACTCTGTTTCAAATATGGCTTCTGTGTTAGAGGAAAATGATGATGTCACAATCCTTCCACCTTTTTCTGGCGGTTGAACGAAATTCACAAGATGAGCAAAGCACAATTCACAGAACGAGAACTAACCAGATACAGCCGGAATATCCTACTTAAAGAAGTAGGTGAACAAGGGCAGCATAAGTTGAAAGACGCACAAGTCTTGGTTATTGGCGCTGGTGGCTTGGGATGTCCTGTGCTTCAATATCTCACAGCCGCGGGGATTGGGACGATAGGAATCGTCGATTTCGATATTGTGGATGAGAGCAACCTCCAACGCCAAGTGCTTTTCGACACAGCTCATATCGGAATGAATAAAGCACGAGCCGCTAAGGATCGCCTGACGCGCATGAATCCACTTATCAAGGTTGTGGTCTATACAGAGAAACTCGATCAGCAGAATGCACTTGA
>ERZ1048686.1719-NODE-1719-length-16222-cov-3.933197_pt1 | contig 16222 bp, 10 predicted proteins | sample MGYA00383099_ERZ1048686 | MGnify/ENA primary metagenome ERZ1048686 (study PRJEB29581, sample SAMEA5548369) | metagenome | biome: marine; feature: coastal; material: water | depth 25 m | study: Short-term variability in the microbial, nano- and picoplankton... | reverse complement strand
CCATCACCTTCACCAGAAAAGCTGCGGCAGAACTCAAGGCCCGAATACGCCACCGTCTTGCTCAAAGCCGTGCTCAGCCACCTAAGGAAGAAGACATTGAGGGGATTTTTGACCCGAGACTCCGAGATGACGCTGATGTTGAAATGCTCTTGTCGAGCCTCGACGAGGCTCCTATCTCAACGATTGACGCCTTCCTCAACCGATTGGTACGACCGTACATTGACACCGTCACCCTCTACTCATCAAGCGACCAAGTTCCCGAAGAGCGAGCGCCGCTCATGCTTCGCGACACAATGCATGCTGTCTGGCGAATACGAACAACGGACGACGCATCCGATGCCGGTGTGCTCAACCATCAACACGAATTTATTCAATCACGTAACAGGCTGGTCACGCGACTGGGTGGGCAAGAACCCGCAGAAGTGGTTCTCAACGGACTCCTCAATACATCTCTTTTCGTTGAACAATCCCACCGTTCAATGATTCAGCGGGCTCAAGATGTGGGCATCCCATGGAGCGGTCGAGGCCCCGCTCCTGTCTCGCTGCTTTTGGACCCGGTCGCACAACCCATCGCTGCCGAACTGCCTGGTTTCATCAATCAATTTGCACCAATGCTGCACAGTTGGGTCAGCCTGTTCTTGCCTCATACAGAACAATGCGCTGAACCCATTGAAGAAGAGCATGACACCGTTCTCACCCGCTTCAACCATCTTGCCCGTTTGGTTAGCGCCCCTCTTCCCGACCGACCAGCAGACCAATTGGTTTGGATGTGGAAAGCCATGATCGGCATGGCTGGTTCCTCAGGCCTCAGCAAAAATCCCTCCACGTATTTCCCGCGCAACAATCTTCCATCAACGGATAAATGGCAGGGCGGATTGCTGGCGAAGGGGAAGGTCAGAGGAATGAAAGGAACCGATAAGGACGCATTGTACACAGCCAGCGTAACCTTGCAAGGCGAACTGAGAAACGAGCTCAATTCACCATTGGGCATCTTGATTCGCCTTTTGGCTGAATCCGCTTTCTTGCTCAATCCAGGGGACGGTTATGATGGAATGCCTCTTGATTCTCCTCTTCGTCTTGTTCCTCTCCCCCCATCCATCGGGCCAACGCCGGTTGAAGGAGGGACCTATGTCTCTGCTGATTTACAAATGGAAATTCTCAGCGACCTCATCACGGTTCACCGGGGATGCCATCAAATTCTTGCTCGTCGGAAATCGCTTGAAGGCATGCATGATTTCGATGACATTCAACGCTTTGCGGCCGACCTTCTTTTGGCCCGATGCCCGGATGTTTGCCGCCACCGTTACCCTCCAGAAGTGATTGACGCATTGGACGGGTTAGGCGACAATCCATGGAGCGATGAGCACGTCTCCCGAGCGATAACCCTACTCAATGACCAACCTGCCCTCCAAGACGACCTTCACCGGAGATTTGCGGTTTTGGGAGAATTACGACGTCAGTTCCGAGCCTTCATCATTGACGAATATCAGGACACTAACCCTTCCCATTACCGATTGCTTGCACGGCTGTGGGGTCGGAGAGCACGGTCCAGTGACGACCCACCTCGGCCGAGAGGATATTGGGACCCAACGGTTTGTATCGTTGGCGACATGAAACAGAGCATCTATCGTTTCAGACAAGCCGAAGTATCGGTCATGCGACGAGCGGTTGCTGCTGTGCGAGATTGCAACAGAATCGAAGCCGATGAAAGCAGCCTCAGCCATTTGCGCAAAAACGGAGAAGGAAGGGACCCGCGGCCAATTGGCGCCGGAGGAGAAACAGGCTCATACACCAACGAGCACGATGCGGAAGGTTCAGCCCCGCACAGCTACGTTCCCTACGCGTGGGAAGATGGGCAGACGACCTCCACCATCACGGGCGAGCGGCTTGAGCGAAGACAGGAAGGGCACATTGATTTGACCTCAAACCATCGAACTCGCCCAAGTTTGATGGAATCAATGAATGACATTTTCGATGAAGTATTTTCCCCCCGCCATCATGCATTGCCTGGCGACTGGCATGCTGAAGCCCAGCGTTTGCATCCTGCAAGGCTGACGGAAGAACCAGGGGTACTGGAGTGGCTTCTCCCCGTACAAGGGGCACTGCAACATGCTTCGTATGACCTTGATATTCCGCTCAACACCTTTGAGAACCCAAACGCTTCCAATGTTCAACTTGAACATGAATTGCTCGCAACCCGCCTGCATTCGTTGTTGAATGGAGAGGTGTCCCGCGTATGGGATTCATCTGAAGCGGATTGGAAAGAAGTCACAGAAACAGGGCCTGAGGTCCGGCCCGAGGATGTCATGATTTTGATCAATTCACGCAGGCACCTTCCTGACCTGCTGGAACGTTTGCGGGCGCGAGGGATTCCCGTCATGGCTGACCGGCAAGGGTTGTTGCTCATGCAGCCGGTTGTTCAGCCGCTGATGGCGGTGCTGGAACTTGTGGCCCACCCACATTCTCGGAAAGCAGGCATCGAGTTGGCCCGCTCTGCAGTGGTTGGAATGAGTGAATCTCAAGTTCATGCCGCCTTTTACCGCCTTGCTGAAGAGCGTACTGCGTGGGATGCCCTCCTTGAACATGCACCGAGTGATGCGATAGAGGCCTTACTTCAACACCTCCATTACCTTGCCTCTTTGGGGGCCATCTACGACGTGTTGGATGCAGTGCTCGACCATTCCGACCTTCTCGTTGCGTACAGTGAAGATTCTCAGCGGCAACATGCAGAGGCATGGCTCGGCATGATTCACAGCATCGGAAATGAAACAGGCCATTCAGTTACGGCAATTTATCGTCGCTTGAACGAATTGATTGGACTTGAAAAGAGGGGTCCACAAGCCATCAGTAAGCCCACGAAAGCCGCCGTACAAATCATGACGATTCACGGTGCAAAGGGACTTCAAGCCCCGGTTGTGGCTGTTTCAGGCATCTTTACAGCGGGCATGGCCGACGTTACGACTTCGGTAAAAGACAACGTATTGGTTACGCCTCAAGTCGTTGCTGGAAGGATTCAACCCTGGCATGCGCACGCTCGTCCTGTTGACGGTCTGTGGGCATTTGCAAGTCAAATGAACACCGCTCAAGACAAAGCAGAATTGCGAAGAAAATTCTACGTTGCACTCACCCGTGTCAAGGACCGCCTCATCGTTACCGGTAGACCGACGGACACCTCAACTTTCAATGCTGAAACCGGAGAACTCTCCCTCACCATAAAACCCGATCCGAGGACCATGGGGCGAATGTGGGTGGAAGGATTACGGCGTGCGTCTTGGTGTGCTGGCGATGAAGATAGCCCCTGGCTCCTGCCCGGAGACATGGGAGTTCATTCCCTCCCCCCATACACGACCTCCAAAGTACCCGTCGCTCTGAATCCAGCCATCCTCCTGGAACATCACCCTCTTGGAGCCGAGGGGGTTTCAGGAATCCGGCTCTATCATCATCCCGATTGTTTCCATCAAACGACACCCTCCTCTCCCCAACAACGTCTCCGAATGCTTGAGAAGCACCTGGATGCAACGACGTTGATCGCTGACAAGAATCCGATTACGCTCCAACCTTTGCGAGAGACCATCAAGGGCGCAGCCCACCACTTAGATGCTACAGGTGCCTGTCCCCGAAGGTATTGGTTGGAACACATGAAAGGGTGGGCATCCGAACCGTTCAAGATTCCAAACGAATTTACAAAACCCAAGAAAAAGCGCTGGCCTCTACCGACTGAATTTGGATTGATGATGCACCGCATTGTTGAGATTGGACTTCGTAATCCCCTTCAATTCTCAAGCAGCACTCCGAAGTTACCTCGTGATTGGCACCACGCCAGCGATGGAGCGCTGGCCTCTGAAATTACAATTGGAAGGGTCATGGCCGAATTTGGATACGGTGAAACACAACGGAAGGACAGTACAGAATATCAGTGGAGGGAACGTATGCTTCATTTGAGTTCGCTCATCGATGCTGGACTCCTTGGGCAATGGGTAGCGGGTAAATCGCTTCACGGATTCAGCGTCGAAGCGGTCCGAACCGAACTCCCGTTCATCCATTCCTATCCAATTTCAGTGGATTCGTTCAAACGAAGTCGGTTTTCACCCAACGGCCCCGTTGAGCAAGCAACGGTTGATCGAGTTGATATCAATTTCAACGGGCGTGCAGATTTGGTGTTGGCGCTTGTTGATGAAGAAGGACAAGGATGCCTCCAAGTGGTTGACCTGAAAACCAAAGGATGCATGGGTCCGTTTAACCCCACTTTTGCAGAGAAAGGCCATGTGTTGCAAGCGGTCGGTCCGGAGACGACGGATCCGTTCCCGCAATCTGAAGCGGAAACTGAAATTCTCTACGAACACCGCCTTCAATTGACACTTTATTCCGTCGCTCTCGAAGCGATTGAGCAGCTTAAGCCAGAGGGAGAGCGTCGACGCATACTTCCGCCAGCATTGCTCTTGGGTGCGAACGGACGTATCGTACAAATGACGGTGGAAGAGTTCGCCGTCGCAAAGGCTGACCTTGAGCAACACCTTCACTGGCGCACCATGATGCACCTCACGAACGGCATTGATGAACCCGAGCGTTTGGATTCGGATTCTACCGTTTGCACAGGTTGCCCGTACTACAAAGGCGACGTCCGTCGTTGCGGTCCAAAGGGCGAAGTGCTCGGCTTCATTGAGGACGCTGAGGCTTAGTCCCAGATAGAACAAGCGTCCCCGCCCAGTCCTCTTTCGCTCCGGTCTGAATCGCACTTACCTTCTCAAATCCTGCGTCTCGCATTCCTTGCAACCATGCCTGAATTGAGAGAGTAGTCATGTGCACGTTAAGGGACTCTGGCCAATCGTGACTGGCCGGATTTTCCTCATAATGGTCCACACCCATCCCAAGTTTGCCTTCTACCTTCATCCAATCATCGTGTATGATTTGGAGGAAGTTCAACGGGTCATGCAGGTAGTACAAACATTCCATGGTGTGGACTCGGTCAACGGGTTGCTTGGGCTTCCATTCAGGAAGCTGGCCGTGGTGATAACTCCCGCTAGGGTCAATGTCCAGCGCTTTTTCAATCATAGCGACGGCTCCGTCAACTCCCGATGCATTGGTACAGTGTTCATGACTGGAAAGTTGTCGAACAACCCATCCATTTCCACAGCCAATATCAATGGCTGAGAACGGTTTTGATGCGTTGTCAAGGAGAAGGTCAAGCATCACATCTACGCTTGCAGCATGGCCCTTTTCCATGCCCTTGTCTTTGCCTTTTTCAGCCCACTCATGAAAGACATCGGTCGCTTTCCTTTGGTCCATAATGCCGGTTGGATGAACCCTGTCTTTGAAGATGTTCATGACGAAAAGAACATTCATCACCTCTTCTTCGGCAGTTCATGCTTGACACTGTGACCACGCTCAGCGATGTTCTTTACGCACCCTGTGAACCTTATCAAAAAGGAACGCTATCCGTTACTGACCTCCATACCATTGCATGGGAAGCCAGCGGTAATGCCGATGGAATTCCTGTTGTTGTCATACACGGCGGTCCCGGCGGAGGTGGACAACCATCGTACCGTCAATACTTTGACCCCGAAGCGTACAATATCGTTCAGTTTGATCAACGTGGATGCGGTCAGTCAACACCTCATGCCGAACTGGAGGACAATACAACTCAAGCATCTGTGGCGGATATTGAGACATTGCGGCAACATTTGGGAATTGAATCATGGCATGTGTTTGGAGGTTCCTGGGGCTCAACCCTTTCGCTGATTTATGCCCAAGAGCACCCAAATCGAGTTGAAAGTTTGATTCTACGCGGTATTTTCATGTGCAGGAAAAGTGAACTCCAATGGTTCTACCAAGATGGAGCAAGCCACATCTTCCCTGATGCATTTGCTCCGTATCGGGACCACATCCCCCTTGAGGAACAGGGCGATTTGATCAAAGCATATTATCAGCGACTTACCAGTACCGATGGAGCAATCCGTCGCGCTGCAGCCAAGGAGTGGACGCGATGGGAGATGGCGACCAGCCGTTTGTTCCCTGACCCCAGTTATCTTGAGAAAGCGGAAGACCTCGACTTTGCTGTCGCCTTTGCTCGTATTGAGTGCCACTACTTCATCAACGGCATTTTCCTTGAAGAAGCGCATATTTTGAATCACGTATCCTTGATTCAATCGATTCCAACGGTCATTGTACAAGGGCGATATGACGTTGTATGCCCTGCTCGCAGTGCTTGGGAATTGCATCAAGCCCTACCCAACAGTACTTTGACGATCGTTCCCGACGCAGGACATTCAATGGGAGAAGTCAGCATTGCCAGAGAGTTGGTTGCAGCAACCGATGCTCTCCGCTGAGTAAAAACCCCGTAAGCCCCATATTTCTGGACCCGTACAAGCGTCGGCTTGATAGGGAGGAGAGGACTCGGGGAGAATGGAGGCTTGCCTCCGGGTGAGAAGATGACTGAAGGAACCATCACGCCAGAGGTACAAATCCAACAATTGCAAGACTCCCTTGCGACCGAGACAGACCGTCTTCAGAAATTGTTTGCTGCATACGAAACCCAAGAGAAAGACTTGGTTGACGCACGTGCTGAAATTGAAGTTCTGGAAAAGGAAATCATTGACCGAGAAATCGACAAAGAATCTCTTGAATCAATTATTTCTCAGAAGGAAGTCCGAGTCCGAGAATTGGAGATGAAGGCTACCAAGGCATCCAAGCGTGTTGAACACTTGGAGCCCGAACTTGACAAGATGGAAGAGAAATACTCTCGTGAAAAAGACCGCTTGGGTAAGGTATTCGGTATTGCAGAAGAACTTGACAACGACTTGCGTCTTGCTGTTACAGAAATGAAATCTCGTGACGACTGGTATGTTGCTCACATGCAAATCTTTGAGGACTTGAATAAGGCCATCAAGGAGCGCTATGAAATGATTGAGCGTGCCGTTGAAACCGAACGCAAGTCCCAACACATGTCGAGAGCTTTCAATGACCGCATGGATGAAATGGTCCAAGCACGAACTGAAGAAATGGCAACTCAGGAAGCAGAAGCAGAAGCAGCGAGTGAAGCAACAGCATCGATTGAAGTTGTTGAACCGGCACCAGAAGAAGTTCCAGAAGAAGAAGCCCCTGAAGAAGAAGCCCCTGAAGAAGAGGCAGCAGAAGAGGATGAATCCACTGATGAAGCCCCAGCAGCATCTTGGGGCGATGGCGAAGACCCCTGGTCTGGACAGTAGGTGTTGACATGGCTGGTTTGGCCCACGGCGGCCACGGCCCGGTTTTCATGATGACTGCAATGGGTGTAAGCGCTCTGTTTGTAGGAGCGTTGATTGACCCAATTCTTGGACTTGTGCCTCTTTTTGGTATCTCATGCCTGATGTTTGCAGCCTTTCTTGTCAATTTCTGGCGTGATCCTGACCGGCCAATACCCAAGGAAGAAGGGGTCTTGGTTTCTCCAGCTGACGGACACGTTATGTTTGTCCGTAGAGAACGAGCAACAGGGCGCCGACCTTCGAAGGCTGAACGTGAACAAGGACCGATCGAGTCCGATTCACTTACCGGGGATTGGTATCCTGAACCCCTTCAAGAACCACTGACCTTTGCTACGGAACAACGGTACATGGCGGTGGAAAAGGGCGAAGAGCACGACACGGACGTGATTCGAGTTGCCGTTTTTATGTCGCCACTTGATGTTCATGTTAATCGCGCTCCAGGGAAAGGTACCTTGGAACGTTTGGAACATCGCACTGGAAAAGGGTTGAAGCGCGGACCTTTCGCCTTTGCCTTCAAAAAAGAGAGTCAATACAATGAACGGGTTCGTTCTGTGTACCGTTTGGAGGATGAGACGTTGGTTGAGATGACACAGATATCTGGAGCATTAGCACGCACGGTCATCCCTTGGATTGGAGAAGGTGCGCCCGTTCGGCGCGGGCAACGCATTGGAATGATTCGCCTCGGTTCACGGGTCGACGTTCGGGTCCCAGCAAACCGATTTTCCTGCGATCTTATCTCTGCGGAGTCAAATGATTCCTCTCAGCCGAAGGGCGCCTTTGTCCAAGCCGGTTCAACCGTGATGTTTCACCCTAGAGGAGATGAAGAAGAATGAGTCGATGGAAACGAAGCATACCCGCCATACTAATTCTGCTCATATGCAGCATGCCGATTGTCTATTACCAGCTAGGAAGTTTGGTTTACACACAGGCTGCAGCGAGCAATCTGGAATGTTCTGACCATGCGCCGTACAATACCCCTGACAACTTCACTCCGCATCTATGGGACGAAGGATTGGAAGAAGGGATTATGGAAAAGAATGCTACGATCGCTTCGGATATGGAATCGTATTGGTTTGACCAATGGGATAACGCTACAATCGATGTGCCCGATGAACCGATCACTCTGGCCGCATGGATTATGGAAACCAATGCATCCCAACCTTGGGTCATCCTCGTCCACGGTATTCGTTCCTGTAAGGCCAATCACGAGGTATTGATTCCTGCGGCCATGCTGCACCAAGCAGATTTCAACGTCATTCTCTTTGATTTGAGGGACCATGGCAACAGTACCGTAGAAGACGGACTGGTTTCAGCAGGTCAACGAGAGTATCGCGATGTTCTCGCTGTTTGGACATGGTTACAAGAGGAGAAAGGCGTGCCTGCTCCATCAATCGGAATTATGGGAATCTCTCTTGGAGCAGGAACAACCGCTATCGCTTTTGACCAAGAGCGAGACATTGAGGCGGTGTTCTTGGACTCACCATTCTCCTCTATGGACCGAATCATATCTGAAGAATTGGAATTTGCAGGATTCCCGACCTTCCTCAAGGATGCCGCAGTGTTTGCTGGAAAAATCCAGAGTGGTGATAACCTCGTCAAATTTGAACCCTTATCGGGTGCAGAAAACATCGGGAATCGCTCGATGTTTATTACGCAATCAAACGATGATTACCGTATCAAAATTCACCACGGCAATTCCATGTGTGACGCAGCCAAGGACAACGTCATGGAAGGAGGCTTCGTAGAGTGCTGGTTCGACAATTCATCAATTTCCCATCAAGATGGGGATGAACCTGGAGTGCTTTCACACGTTACGTTGATGATGACTCAAACGGAAACCTACCGGCAGCATTTGGTGTCCTTTTTCGAACATAGCCTTACGCAGCCCGCTGCGGTGGTTTGAAACCTCAAATGCCGACGGCAGGTCAGTGGAGCACATGTCGGAGCCGTCCAACCTGCATCTTCTCGGTCAAGGCAAGAAGGGCTTGCGCATTCACGATCTAGTCAAGGCCCCAGCCAATACTCCATGGGCAAAAGCGCGCCAACAATCTTGGGATGCGAGCGAACCTGCTACAGTATACACTACGCCTGAAGCGTTGCCTGACGGCACTCCATGTACTGCCGCAACCGTCATTCTCCGAACCAAGGGCTGCCATTGGTGGTGGTCATCAGGATGTACCTTCTGCGGTTACTTTAACGACACAAGGGACGATGTTACCAACGATGACCTTCATTCGCAATGGGCCTATGCAAAAGAGAAACTAAACGGTTTTGAGGAACACGCCATGGTGAAGGTTTACACTTCAGGTTCTCTGCTCGAAGACAGAGAAATTCCAGTCGAATTCCAAGAAACAGTTCTTCGCGATTGTGCTGAACTCGGAAAAGAATTGATTGTAGAAAGTCGATGTGAACAATTGACAGAAGCTAAACTCAAATGGGCCACATCGATCAACCCATCGTTTACCGTAGCGATTGGACTGGAGGCCTACGACGACGAAGTGCTCCGATTCCACGTGAACAAGGGGTTCTCAACAGCTTCGTGGGACCGAGCCGTCACCAATCTTGAAACCTTCAATCTCCGAGTGAAGACCTACCTCATGTTCAAACCCCCGTTCATGAGTGAGGCTGACGCCTTGGATCACAGTGTCAAATGGATTGAAGCCGTCGCAGAACGCTCGGATGAAATTTCCGTCAACCCCATGAACATTCAGCGAGGAACCGTCATCGACCGCTTGCATCGTCACAATGAATACCGGCCTCCGTGGTTGTGGTCCCTTGTCGCCATGATTCAACGGGCCCACCCTTTCATTCACCCCAAAGGCGGAATGAATGGAGAAGACGACCAAGTTTCACGATTGATTGTTCATCCGACTGCCGGGGGGAAAATTCGTGGATCGCACAATTGCGGTTCATGCGATGGCGAAGTTGTTGCAGCCATTGAACGCTATGCGGTCTCAGGCAGCCTCTTGGAATTTGAAGGATTGGAGTGCGACTGTCAAAAGAAATGGGAGACTGAGTTGAAGCTTGAGCGTCAACTCCCGCTTCCCTTGGGGCTCTCAAAGCCTCGTCGAGCCCCAACTCTTGAGACGTTGCGCTCACCTTGATTTCTTAGACTACAGGTACTCCTTTTCCTTGGCCTTTGGTGGTGAACGTTTATGACCGCCCGGCAAGTCGGAGGAATGACCCCTAAGGGGTCAATTTGAGGTGAGGCCCGTGTCAAATTCCACAACCCTTCCAGATACAACCGTCGGAACAGGAGAACCAACATCAAGTCGCGTGATTCTCACGTTGTTCTTTGTTGGCCTTTTGGGCCTCTATTCTTTGTTTGCAAATGTCTTCGGATGGGACAACCTTCCGTTGCTCGGGGAACTCGTTCCTTTGGTACAGAATTTGGGAGGTAGCGGAATCTGGTACTACTTGATTGGATTCCTCGTTGGTGTTGGTGCAATCGTAGCAACACTCGTGGGTGAGGTACTCGCAGAATGATGGAGGTGTGATGTATGGAAACTGTATTTATCACCGGCACTCTTCTGATTGCAACGCTCTTTTTCCTTTCTCAAACCCTAGCACGAGGTGCTGGGAACGTGGGCGGGGCGCTCCAGCAAATCGGGCTGTTTATTCTCAGGAAGAACCCTCCTGGCCTTGTAGACATCTTTGATGACAAAGACGGCAGTGGTTCACGCACATGGATGAACTTCGGAATGCTTTGGTTCGTCTTTGCAGGTATTCTTGGGTTTTTGGCCGCCTGGCATAACTACGACCCAAGGTCTCTCGATTCCCTGGCCAGCATTGGTTGGTCCTACGACGACGGTTCCTCCCTTCGCGACGCTACACAGAGACTTCTTGGCTTGGCTCTTCTCTACGGTCTTGTCGGAGGAGGTCTCGTTGCAGTATCTCGAAACGGAAACGGGCGTCTAGCCAGCGAAGCAAATGCCTCAATGGTGGCCTTGTTGTTGACGGTCGTTCTCATCGTGAGCGTTCTTCTTCCGTTCATTTTTGGTTTCCTTGATGTCGACACAGAATCCACCGCCATCTCTACTCTCCTGCTCAGTTTGGAATCGCTCGCTATCGGTTTGCTTCTTGTTCCGGTGCTCATCAACGTCTTGATCACCTCTTCTACTCGGGGAGAACAAGATCTATCAACCAGCTCTTGGTTCCTCATTATGGCTCTTGTTTCCAAGATCTTCGCCATGATTTACATCTTCATCGGCGAAGTTGCAGACTCGACACAAACCGTTTGGCTTGGAGAGCGTGTCTCAAACGGCTGGGTTCCTCTTGCCCTGATGTTTTCAGTTGGCTACTATACCGTCCCTATGGCTGCTAAGCAACCCATCTGGTCTGGCTCGATGCGCTCAGCAAGCATGCTGCTGCTCTTTGTGACCATCCCGCCTTTCTTCATGACAAGCGCAGTAGGTGGCAACGTTTTGGTCAACTTCGGAGCCATTCTTCTCACCCTCGGATTGCTTCCTATCTTCGCAGCCTCTGTTAACATCATCATGACGGCAAATTCCGGAATGGATTCGGTGGTCAAGAACCCCGGATCAATGGCTGGTTTGCTTGCTTTCGTTCTCCTTCCGTTCTTTGCTATCGGCGGATATTTCACAGCAATGGACATCTTTGTCGGAACTGGAGAACTTGGAGCCATGGCGCACAGCGTTGACATGGGAATGATGTTCACCGTTGGTGGACTTCTCATCCTTTCCTCCGTGTTCAACAGTTACCCAATGGCGATTGGAAAACCACTCGCCACTCCATCAACCGCTAACCTGGCGGTTTGGATGGTCCTTGTTGGTGGTGTGACCTCTACCGTGACCTTCCTCGTTGGGGACTTCACAACCAATGCAATTGCAACCTCCGGCATCGAAGATGCTGTAGCCCCATCGGGTGGCTTCTTCCTCACTGGAGCGGCCATGTTTTACCTTCTTGGAATCGGAACAATTCTCGCAACCCTTGTGACCATACGAACCGGCATCTCCGCAACAGGTCGCTCGGTTTCCTCTGAAACCGTTTCAGATGTGAACACCTACACATTGGTAGCTGGATCATCAACCACCATCCGCACTCTCATCGGTCGCGGTGTTGGCGTTGATACGGAATTGGTTGTTAGCCAAACTGAAGATACAGAAGGTGGCTCCACCATCATTGCGGTCGATTCGTCACTCCACAACGACGAGATCACAGAGTTCCCTTCAAAGGCCCCCACAGAAGCCATGATTCAACTCGTACAGTACCTCGCAGACAGCGGACAATCCGTCTTTGACCTGTTCCGAAGTATGGATTTGGACGCTTCAGGAAAAGTCGACGAAAAAGAATTCCTCACCGCCCTTCAAGCAACAGAGATTGATGCTCTTTCCTCCGTTGATTCGGGAGAATTGATGGAGATTATGGACCTTGATGGGGATGGAGAACTCAACCTTCCTGAACTTGACATCGCCATCGCTCAAATCAAGCGAGACTACGACATCACTCCCTCGGCAGGTTCCGAGGAAGAATGAGGGTTTCCATCGGGCGGGATGACGGTGCGCATAGGCCTCGTTGGCAAACCGAATGTGGGAAAGTCTACGTTTTTTAGTGCGGCAACACTCGCCCAAGTTGATATTGCAAACTATCCGTTCTGTACTATCGACCCCAACGTAGGAGTGGCCTTCGTAGAAGCACGGCTTCCCTGCCCATGCAAGGATCTGCGAGAGAAATTGGAATCTGAAGGACGCCTCGAAGCCGCTACAGCAGATGACCCTCGACAAGGCAGTCTCTGCCAACCGAGAACAGGTTCGTGCGTAGGCCACCGTCGTTTTGTTCCCGTAGCCCTTGTGGATGTGGCTGGCCTTGTACCAGGGGCGAGTGAAGGAAGAGGACGAGGCAATGCCTTTTTGTCAGACCTGGCCAATTCGAACGTTCTGATTCAAGTCGTTGATGCTGCTGGAACCACCGACATAGAGGGGCAGTTTCAAGGGGGTGCTTCTTCCAAGGAGGATGCACTTCATGGACTGAGGCAAGAGATTGCGTTTCTGGAAGAAGAACTTGATGCGTGGATTGCTGGAATTCTCAACGAGGGCTGGACCCGCGGTGTCCGTCGAGTCCAAGCGGAGGGAGAGAAGGGTCTGGCATCCTTTGTTCAAGAGCGATTAAGCGGCTTAGGGGCTACGACTCAACTGGTTTCCCAGTGCATGCTGCAATTCCAACAAGAGCAACAACCTGAAGGGCAACCTTGGGATTGGAGTGAAGAAGTTCTTCGGACGATGGCTGCGACGCTTCGGCGGGGATTGTTCCCTATTGCTTACGCAGCGAACAAATGGGACATTGCTCCAGAAGGGGTGATTAACGACCTTTCTTCGTATTCGATTGAACCCTGTATGGCCGACGTTGAACTTGCGCTTCGTAGAGCAGCCCATGCCAATATTATCTCCTACCATCCCGGAGAGGCAACGTTTACCATCAACGATTCTTCCTCGTTGAATGAACCTCAAACCAAAGCCCTGGCTCACATGCTCGCTCGTATAGAATCGTCAAATGGGACTGGAGTTGCCCGTTTATTGGACCGAGTGTTGTTTGAACTTCTTGAACAGATCGTGGTGTATCCCGTACAGGATGAAACCCATTGGGTTGACGGTGATGGCAAAGTTTTGCCCGACGCCTTTGTGGTCTCATCAGGAATTCAAGCCAAAGCATTGGCTTACCACGTTCATACAGACTTAGGGGACGGTTTCATCCGGGGCGTTGACGGAAAAACACGACGAGTTGTTGGCGCAGACCACGAATTGTCCGATGGCGACGTCCTCAAGATTCACGCTAAATCGTGATTCAGTGGCCCTTAGGACGGTCGTAAGCTGGACTCAAGCGAGCCATATCTCCAGAATAACGTCCGCCGCGATAGATGAAGATGACCGGTGCGAGAAGGGTGAGGACAATCAACAGGCCGAGGAAAAAGAGCCCCCAGGGCTTGATGTCAGAGAGAGTGAATCCCCAAAGCGCCCACAGGAACGGAACATAAAGGAAGATACTGTAACGTCGTGCTACGGTAGAAAAACGGGCGTTAGCAAGCTGATTTTCAAAGAGAATAGGAACTTCTTCCTTGGTGACCAAGCCTTTGTCTAAACCGCATTGTGCACACACCTGCGCACGAGGTCCGTTCCCATGAATGAAAAATTCACGTGGGTAAGTGCTTCCACAATGTCGGCATGCTGGCATGGTGTTCCCTCAAGTTGTCCAACGGCAAGGGATTCTTCAACCATCCGATGGATTCAGAAGAAATTCTTGAATGATAGCCCGTCCTTCTGGTGAACCAATCGACTCTGGATGGAACTGGACGCCATGAATGGGGTGCAGGGGGTGACGCATAGCCATCACCAACTCCGTCCCCTCTTCCCGGGCGTTGATGATGAACGATTGACCGTCATGTTCGTTGACGATCAGAGAATTGTATCGGGTAAAGGCTTCAGGCGACGTCGACGTTGCAAAGAGGCCCGTACCGTCGTGCTCAATACGAACAGGAACGCCATGAACAGGGCCACGGGGAGAGGGGAGTACTTCCATTCCGTCTGCAAGAGCAAGTGCCTGATGGCCCAGACAAACACCCAACACGGGCACCGTTAGTTGGCCTGCTAGGGCATGATGAGCGAGGGCCATCGTCAATGGCGCATCATCAGGCGTGCCTGGGCCCGGGCCAAGAACGATGTGGGTCGGTTGAAGGCGGTCAAGAAGGTCAAAGAGCGAGGTAGGGTCTGACAACAATTCTGCCTTTTTGTTACGCCCTGCAAGGACGGTAACATCGTGTCCTGACTGTGCAATAGCATCTGCAACATTGAGAGAAAATGAGTCCAAATTGTCAATGAAGAGTACGCCGCAAGCACTGTTGTTTTCGATACACTGTTGTAAGGTTTGAACCGAAGAGAGAGTTCCAGTAGCGGTTTTTTGCTTTTCATGACCGATGGGGTGAATCTCAAGATTTCCTCGGGGAACTGGGCTTTCGTCGGCTTCCATCCATCCCGAAGCAATTCGCAATGCAGCACCTTTCCAAACGGCTTCTGAAACTTCCTTAGCTGCGTCTGAAGCAATGGTAATTCCTCCACCAGCCCCGATGCTTCCGTTCCATCCCGATGCGGTTTGATGCGCTTCAAGGGTTCGGATCAAGATGTTCCACGATGAAGAACCGGTGTGAACATCAACCCAGCCGGCTGAACCGGTCCAAAACGAACGTGGATGCTGTTCGAGTTCATCGATCACAGCGCAAACCATCGTTCTGGGACACCCCGTGATTGAACCCCCCGGGAAGATGGACTGAAAGGCAGTCTTTCCATTATGCTCGGTTTTGAAGGTCCCGGTGATGTGGCTGACAAGGTGCTGAACGTTGGAGTATACTTCAACATCAAAGCGGTCAATGTCCACCGAGCCAACCTCACATACACTGGATAAATCATTTCGCATGAGGTCAGCCAGCATGCGATGTTCTGCGCGTTCTTTTTCATCCTCAAGCATTGCTTTTCGCAGGACTGCGGCATCTTCAGCCGTTGACCCCTGCAAACAGGTTCCCTTGATTGGAGACGAGCGGATGTGTTTTTCATCACAATCCAGCAGAGATTCCGGTGACGAGCTGGCCAGTGCAAATCCAACATCAACCGCTTCAAGGTAAACAGAATACGGGGCAGGATTGCTCTGTGTAAGGTGTTTAAACACATCAAAAGGATGACCAATTGGCCTCTGCCAGTGCTTTCCTACATTGACTTGATACACCTGCCCAGCAACAATTCCTTGGCGAACGCGTTCGATGTTCTCCATATGAGTTTCATCATCGTGAGTTGTTGTTTCTACTCGTTGCACTGAGGGTTCCTCAATGATTTCAGAAGGGACAGCATTGAGTGCTTTTTCGGCCTCTGCAGCCCATGGTGATTCAGCGCCAAAAACGCTGATTGTGTCATTGTGGCGGTCGTGATAAACTCCTCCTTCAATCAGCCACATCACACTCAAAATCGTGCCTTCACGAG
>ERZ1048686.1717-NODE-1717-length-16238-cov-29.393252_pt1 | contig 16238 bp, 13 predicted proteins | sample MGYA00383099_ERZ1048686 | MGnify/ENA primary metagenome ERZ1048686 (study PRJEB29581, sample SAMEA5548369) | metagenome | biome: marine; feature: coastal; material: water | depth 25 m | study: Short-term variability in the microbial, nano- and picoplankton... | reverse complement strand
TGAGTGGCTAGATAGTGATGGTGATGGCTTCGGAGATAACGCCGATGTGTTTCCTGACAATCCAGCTGAGAGTGAAGATTCAGACAGCGATGGCATCGGTAATAATGCTGATGGATTTCCGTTCATTAGCCTAGGTGGACGAGCGGATAATGACGACGATGGTCTACCCGATGTTTGTGATATTGAATGTCAAAGTCTAGGTCTGATCGCAGATGCAGACGACGATAATGACGGTACTAACGACATCGATGATGCTTTTCCTTTTGATCCTACCAAGTCGGCTTCCGAGGGCTGTGTTGACCCATGTTTGTCTGTTTTAGACATTGATGCTAATGGTATTGTTACCCCGCTGTCTGACGGTTTAGTGCTTCTTAGATATCTATTTGGTCTAGATAGCGATGCATTAGTAAACGGGGCTTTAGGTGATGGCGCTGTGAGGACCGACCCGGATGAAATTGCAGCATACATTAAGATATTAGTGGAAGGCGAAGAGTGATTTCGACTTAAGGTCAAAACCCATAAGTGTGGCGTGCTTAAAATCATCATCAGCGCTAGTATCACGCAACCCGCATTGCCCTAAACAGCAGGACATAATGATGCGTAGATGTTTCGACAGACATTTGAGATAAACAATGTATGGATGAAGCCAAGTGCTTTCATGCCAGATTTTTAAATCTTCTCAGTGATTAACTCAACAGTCTGTAAACTAAAAAATTAGCGTCATGGCAGCCGGTGACTATCCATTACCCAGAAGACATTAGCCTAGAGCTTTTAACCCAAAAACCCCGAAAAGCAATACTTTTGCATCTTAAAAAAATGCTGTCTGTAGCTCTTATTCTCAGAGAAACGGGACCCTCCTTGGCAAATGTCAGTTGCGCGGGACATGCCAGATGCCTAGCAATACAGTGAACAGTTAGAGTCGGAGTTTTACCTAGACACGCGTGCCAGCAAGCGTCGCATCACCAAAAGCACCTAACTTGACATTGCCACTCATGTTGTCCCCATCGACCTCTGCTGTGAAGTCAAGTTCCATGGGCATTGGCTGTGTAAGCTTAATTTTCCATGCCAGTGCGTTACCGTCTGCTGTGCCACCCTCAAATTCCTGCTCTCCTTGTGGACCGGCAAACTTGCCTGAGAGCCCACCATTGCTGGTATCCAGTGTCAGCGTTGCTTCCTGTGCTCCCATCGGTGAATTAACGGTTACTTTCCAATCTCCATCCACACTCATCGTTTTTTCCTCTATGTAGTTGTTGGTTAAAACTTGCCTATCAACAGTAGCAAAAGTAACAGTTGCCAGCAAATGTACGCTCGTTTTGCAGGTTCAATGAAACCTACCGGCACACTCACTAACCCTGTAAATGCTGCATAAACCGAAATCCAGCGTCTCAGGAACTATTTGTTGTAGGCTACATCTGACATTTAGCTCGAATGGTTAATTTCGGCAACGTGTGAATAATAGGGAGAGAAGAAAACTTATGAAAAACGTAAAATTATTTGCAGGCAGCCGCTTTTACAGACGGACCATGGCAGGACTGGTAACTAAACTTGGTCGTTAATAATAGCTGTGCAGATCTCTTTATCAGCTAACTATCCACCCTGAACTTCAGAGCGCTCCTCACACAGAGCGATGTAATGAAGTCTTACGTCTCAGTTAGACCGGTAAAAAAAAGCGGTGTGACTCCAGAGAAATCCACCGCTTTAGTTATTACTTATTCATTACAATGGATTTAATCCATTGTAATGATTGAAGAAGCCTAGAAATTATAGCGACCTTCGAAGCTAAGCATTCGGCCCCGGCTGATGCCGTGAACCTGATCTTGTCGACCTGAAGGGTTTCCGCTGATATCTGCAAATGGTCGTGCGCCTGAACCAATTGTATACCTTTCATCACTAAGATTAGTGCCGATGATAGACAACTGCCATTTGCCATCCTGCGACACGATGTAAGCGGTAGCATCAGTAGTGACATATGAGTCTTGCACAAAAGAAGTTGAGCTATTGTCTGCATTGTACTCATCGGAGTACAAGAAGGCAGCGTTCAACCCCCATGCCATGTTGGAGTTGCCAATAGGCCTGTAATAGTCGATGACGAAGTTGCCTGCCCACTTGGCATTACCTGCAATCTGCTGACCGTTTAATTCATCAGTGCCATCAACAACGAACGAAGATGAGAATGGTGCGTTGGTGTAGGCGAGAGCACCACTCAATGTCAGTCCTTCAACATCTGTTGTCCACGAAGCATCGACTTCAACACCTTCAGAATCAAGCGTGCCAGCGTTGAAGGTCTGGAATTGAATATTGACGGCATCAAATTCCTGAACCTGAAGATCGTCATATTGGTAGGCATATATGGTGGCATTTAGTCTGAGAGAATTTTCCAGCAGCATCGATTTGATGCCAAACTCAAAGCCGTCAGCTTCTTCAGACTGATAAATCAGACCAGGCAGTGCTGTGGTTGAGAGGTTCGTTGGCAGGGCACTATTGTCAATACCTCCCGATTTAAATCCTGTTTTGTAGGCACCGTAAATCATCACGTCATCGTTAACGGTATAAGACAGACTCACTTCAGGCGAGATGTTGTCATCCTGGAAGTCGATATCCGGTGAAACGAAACCACTGGATACTGCATTGGGTAATCCAAGGAAGCCGAGGAAGAAGTGGACGAAAGGTGTTGAAACCACATTGGTCTTTTCTTCGTCTGTCCAGCGTACACCAGCTGACAATTCGAGATCGTCTGTAATCAGGTAATCGAAGCTACCGAATACTGAAACTGCTTTGGTATCAGTTGTGTGCACCTTCTTCCAATCATGAGTTCTGCCACCGTCAGGATCGGGGCCACCAAAAACAGCCAGACCAAAGGCTAACTGATCAGTGTCAAACACAATTTCTCGGTCCTGATAATAAGCACCAAGCAGGAAATTGAAGCGGCCATCATAGTCGCTCTCAATTCTAAACTCTTGAGAAAAACTGTCGGTCTGGTTCTTTGAAGTACTGTAGCCATAACCTGTGACATCGTAAGAGTAGGAGTCCCCTGCAAAGTCATCGAGATTGTAATAACCCGTAATGGAAGTGAGACGTATGGATTCACTTGCATCCCATCTCAACTGAAGTCGGGCTAGGTTGACATCCTGTTCACCAAACGGCACAAATCGCCCGTCAGAAAAGCCAGCTTGTAGTTGAGGTTGTGCGGCATATCCGTCTCCTCGCTGCTGAACATCATCGTACTGATTGCAATCCTGCCCTGAGGGAACCCCCGTAGCACCGGCAAAGTTTGTTCCCTGAGCAAGACCGCTGGGATTTACACACTCGATGTCTGAGTAGATAACCTGGCCGTCGTTTTCATAACGGGAGATTGCGTACTTGAAGTTGGCTGCCAACGTGTCGGTAATATCCGCTGTGAGGGTCAACCGCATATCGAGGCTTTCTTCACCACGTGTTGGGTTAACAACGCCGGGTGCTGAGTTTTGATAGAGTTCGTCGGTATCCTTATACTGAAAAGCCAGTCTTGCAGCTACTTTCTCCGTCAGGGGACCTGAAACGAAACCGGAAGTAAGCATCGTATCGTATTGACCTTCATAAGCCGCTGAAATGCTTGCTTCAAACTCATCGCCGGGGTTTTTTGAAGTAATGCTCAGCACACCTGCAGATGCACTTTTACCAAAGTAAAGGGATTGTGGCCCCTTGAGTACCTCAACCTGTTCAACATCCATAAAGCTATTTTGTACCAGGCGCATAGTGTTAGCCATGACACCATCCAGATTGAATGCAACGGCAGAGTCAAAAGCAGCACTGATCGCACTCGAGCCGACACCACGCAAACGCAGGCTCCCAGAAGAACCTGACCCTCCGGAGGTCACACGAAAATTAGGCACACGGGAAGCGATCTCATCGACGCGGTCGATCTGATATCGTTCAATGGTTTCGGAATTTAGTGCAGAGACCGTGACAGGGACATCCTGCAGACTTTCTGCTCTCATACGCGCTGTGACAACAACTTCTTCCATGCTATTTTCACTTGCCAGCACAACAGGTGTAACGCTCAAACTCGACAATGCAAGCAGCGCGATTAGGGCCTTTCTTTTTTCTAAAACAGGTTGACGCATTCCAATCTCCGGGTTAATTCGTTGTCCGACAGACAACTTGTGATATTGCAGGTTCATTACGCACTGCAATTATCCTGAGGATAAACGGCGAGCCATTTACACGTCAATGCCATTGAGTCGCTCAATAGTGTTATGCGTATATTTTCTAGCACAAACACTCACTTTTGATATCATCCCAAGAAGAAGGGAGAATGATATGACAGCAACAATCGAAGGTTATTGTGACGAGCGCTTTAGTGCGGTAAGAGATGTGCTTGAACAGCAAATAGAATCAGGTGCCGATCTTGGGGCCTCGTTTTCGGTGACCTACCAAGGCGAGACTGTGGTTGATTTGTGGGGAGGTTACCTTGACTTGGAACGCACCACGCCATGGCAAGAAGACACCCTCGTCAATGTTTACTCGACCACCAAGACCATGTCATTTTTGTGCGCACTGATCCTTGCTGATCGGGGCGAGTTAGATTTTGATGCGCCGGTCAGTCGTTATTGGCCGGAGTTCGCGGCAGCGGGCAAAAGCGACGTCTTAGTTTGGCATTTTATGAATCATGCTGCGGGCTTACCGGGTACCGATGAACCACTAGCCGGAGATGACCTCTATGACTGGGAGAAGGTCACCGATGTGTTAGCACGGCAAGCGCCATGGTGGGAGCCAGGCAGTGCAAGTGGATATCATGCATTAACTCAGGGGTATCTCATCGGCGAAGTAGTGCGACGTATTACTGGTCAATCCTTAGGCCAATTCTTCGCGGAGACCGTCGCAAAGCCGTTACAAGCAGACTTCTTTATCGGCGTGCCATCGTCTGAATTCCCAAGAATTGGTGACTTGGTGCCGCCTCCCTCTGCTGGTGTTCTAGGAAGGGGTGGTGATGCGGATTCGATCGCAGTGCGAACCTTTAAGAGTCCAAGAACACATGCGCTCGATAGTCGCACAGATGCGTGGCGCCAGGCCGAGATACCAGCGGCTAATGGTCACGGTAATGCTAGGGCTGTGGCGAAAATTCATACTGCTCTCGCCAATGAGGGCCGTGTGGGTGATGTTCAGTTGTTATCCCCTGAGATCTGCAAAAAAGTCACGGAAACGCGAATTTCAGGACAGGACCTGGTCTTTAACCAGCCGATGGCGTTCGGGTTAGGTTTCGGCTTAATTCCGGTTGCGCAAAATAAAAGAAACCTTTGCTTTTGGGGCGGTTGGGGTGGTTCCTCTGCGGTGATCGATCAAGACAATCGCTTGAGCCTCTCGTTCGTGATGAACAAGATGGCTGACGGTTTATTAGGCGACACTCGAGGGGCAAATTTATCGGCCGCCGTGTTTAAAAGTTTACCAAAGTAGCCGCCGACATGTTTACGGTGTCGCAAGGCGGGAGCGCTCACCCCCGTTGGATAAGGCGGTATCAACGCTATGGCGTCAAATAGGTTTTTCACCGAATTTGGTGTCGTTGGTTGATTCCTCTAGGATAAAGCCAAAAACGTGATGAACATTTTAAAAACACAGAGATACAAATAGTGGAGAATACCTAGTGGTCTGGAAATTGATTGACGGGCAGGCTTGAAGTAACAAACCACAACCTTCTACCTAACCTTTTGATCTCTTGTTTCTTGGTAGTGTTAATTTTTGCTTTATCCCCTTGTGCCTAGAGGCATCCCGTCACGGATTGGGCCTTCAGGCGTTGTTGCCAAAAATGGATCTGTTCGTTCCATTTCTTCACTCAACGCCTGTAGCTGGCTGCAGTTCATTCGTTCACAAAAACGGGCTCTTTTTTCTACAGCGAATTGCCAGAACACAGCAGCAGTAATTTCGGCTTGAGTAATTTGATTGCCAAAGAAGCGCCTATTATCTAGTTGGGCATCAAGCCACTTAAATCCATCCGTTGTCTGTTCATCACACATCTTTGTCCATGGTTTATACACCATGTCTTTGGGACGAAAATGAAACTCGTATAAGACCGTCACAAGTTTATCCACGGCAGCAGAGGCAATACCGCAGAGGTTTTGTATTTTTCGCCGTGCTGGCCCTGCTGAGGGAGTCAGTCGCGAGTCTTGTGGCACCAGCGTATCCAGATAATCTAGTATCACGTGGCTCTCGGTCAGAAACTCTCCATCGTCTAGCTCTAATATAGGTATCTTCGCCACGGGATTGATTTGCCTTAACCCTTCCTTAGCGTTGCCAAATGGAGTCACCTTCTTGATGTCGTGCCCAATTTCATAATACCTGAGTGTAATGGCGACGCGCCGGGTGTAGGGAGATGAGTACGCACCAATTAATTTCACGTGAAATACCTGAAGATCATTAACTTTGCCTTTAAGAAGCCTAACATACTGGTTTGCCAAGCATGAATTCTGTGCGCTGTTTATCGGCAGCTTACTGATCAAAACATCAGCGATCTTAGCGATTATCGTTGTGCTGACTCATTCTTAATTCGCAGAGAAAGCCGACCTCACTAATTTTTGGATTCAGCGTTTTTCCAGTCGGTACAACCAGACTTCTTCAAAATTCATTGGATCTCGCTGAAACATAGATGAGTTGGCCCAAATCGAGGCGAACTCGGAGAGTTCATTATCACTCATGACGCGAACCGCAAGTGCGGGATAGATAGCATCCTGCACGCGAACTCTAACAAGCGGGTTCTGTTCTATATGCTTTACCCAGTTAGTTCTCGTATCACCCGCGTAAACGTAGAACCGACCACCTAACTGAATATAGGTAAAGTTGATTGAATAAGGATCTTCTGGTCGAGTTTCCAATTGCGCGACAGCCGAGTCTTTATCTAGCTGCCAACTATCTGGCGTCTCTGTAACCGTGCCACTCAGCTCTCCACCCGATGCCAAAATAAAAGGGTCCTCACAGGCCGATAGCACGAGTAGAGATATTGATAGTAAAAGGATTTGAAATGTTGGTCGCATATTTAACCTCAATTATTAGGGACAATTCTAACCAGTGACCCGGCTTGGTTGTGCTCAATCAGCAGGTAAACGAAGCCATCGTACCCCATCTCAACATCGCGAATTCGCCCCAGCTTGGTCAGTAGTCTCTCTTTTTCGATCAGTTTTCCCTCTTCGATACGAATCCGGAACAATACTTGTGCTCGTAGACTACCTACAAGAAGGTCATTCTGCCAATTTGGAAACTGATCGCCATTGTGAAAGGTAAAATTTGATAGCGAAGGCGCGGGTGTGAAATCAACGACGGGAGGGATCGTTTCAGAAAACTCAAAGTCCAGCCCTAGCTCCTTGCCAATGCTAATGTACTCGGCGTTGTAGTCGAGCCCTTCAGTGTATAGCGGCCAACCATAGTTTCCACCACGTTGAATCAGATTGATTTCATCGCCTCCTCGCGGACCCATCTCAGTTGCCCAAATTTCACCTGTGCGTGGGTCCGTGGATAATCCTTGCGCGGTGCGGTGACCGTAGGTCCAAACTGTCTTTCGAGTGGATGTCGGATCACTAAGCTGTTTTCCCCGCCAGAATGGATTATCTTCTGGCACAGAACCGTTATTTTTGAACCGATGAATCTTGCCGTAAGGCGTATCCATAACATGGAGATTGTCGTAGGTACTCTTGCCGCCGACTGTGACATAGCCAAATCCCTGATGATCAAAAGCGAGCCTACCTGATGCCACTGCATCGGGCACCAATGTGTATTTGTTTTTATCAACCGACCAGATGACTTCAGAGTCTATCCAACGATTGCCTGCCAATCTTCCTCTGATAACACGCACCATAGAAATCGGCCAGGGTGAACCGCAGTCGAGCTGGCATCGGTCGCTGTGAGACAAATAAATCCATCCATTGTTGGCGTAATCGGGATGAAGTTCCACATCCAGCATGGACCCAAGCACCGCGAAACTTCCACCAACTTGTAAGATCTCTGGCCACACCTGGGGTGTCCCATTGACCAGCGCCCCCTGCTTACCCGAAGTATCGATCACTGACAAACCACGGACCTTTTCTACCAGTAGAATTCGTCCATCAGGTAACGGCTCAATCGAGTAGGGACCTTTGCCAACTTCAGTGATCAGTTCGACCTTGAAATCATGATGCAAAGATTCAACGACGTGTTCCGGAATTGTATGAGCATGGGAGTTAGTAATGCTGGGCAGCTCCTGTCGCTGCTCTATCACATAAAGTGCCAGCGCTTTGACCATCGGCTCTGGAAACTGTGCTGACTTAATCAGATCAGAATGCTGAACAAGTATGCGCTTGGTTAGTTCATCAGCAGAATCGTCAGTATGGTATTGTGTTAGGAGACCAGATCCGCCTTCACTAGCAGTATGGCAAGATGCACAATGATCGAGAAAAGTAACTCTGGATGGCTCACGCTCATGGCGTGTCTCCATGTACCAGAAGACGCCGAACACGACCACGGCGCCTAGGCTCAACAACCCCAGCGCGATCTTAACTGCCTTGAGCATACTTGTCTTTTCGCACTCGTTAGACCATCAACCGCACATTGCGATTCAGGGTTGTTTATGGATTATTTTGTTCGCAATTACGGTGGTGACATGTTGCATGGTGTATCTCGTCTGCCCTTACGGGGCCACTGGACTTAGTCAACTAAGAAAATGCAATTTGACAGAACACTAGTCAATTTTATTGCGCGTATCTAGCAATGCCTCAATCTTTCTTTTTAATCCTTCTATTTCCAGTTGTTGCATCTGATGTTGCTGTTGAATCGCTGTTTGATCAGCTTCTTCTCTGAGATATTCGGTTAGACCGACCGGAGCTAGAACCAGAAAAATAAAGAATGATGCCGCTTCAGCAAAGTGCCAAGAGGTCGCATTGGTTCTGTCAAACCTTGCCCGGCCGTTTATGAGCGAGCAGTAATAAAATAAAATATGCACAAAGGTGCCTAAAAATAACAGCCTTGCGATGATAAAAATATTGATTTTCGAGGTTTCAAAATTTGCCCCATCGGCAAACCAGAAAAGAATTCCAAGGCCAACAGAGACCAGCGTTGCAGCCACATTGGCATCAACTAAAACCGCAAAGACATCCCGTTTGGCCAAGAAGATAGCGAGACAACTCCAGCTTATAAAAAATGTAATATGAAACCCGTAGGTCCATATTGCCTCATACAAGAGGGCTAAGGGAAAGCGATTCACATAGGCATGGGCGATCACCAGACTGATAAAAATCACAATTACTCGCAAAATCTCAGCGACCGAGAGTTTAAAGTCGATCGTTTCCTTAAACGACTCATTCCTGAGGCAGAAGGCAAGACCTGTTAATCCAGCGCCATAAACCATAGGAAATAGAATATAGGTTACAGACTGATAGGTACCGCCAACAGACTCAAACTCTGCGATAAGGCTAAGTAGCCCTATACAGGTGCCACAGATGCCGACAATCAGTGCAACATCCAACAGCACCTTTGAGGCGACCTGGGTAAATAAAACCATGTGTTTAGTCTGGTCAAACTGTGCTTTGTTGGATTTGAAAACCAAAACAATGGTTGGCAGGCAGGCGCCAATCACCAAGAAAATCAGTAGGAATTGTGACCAGGTAAAAAGATAATCGGGATAATTGAACTTCATCGCATTTCGGGGTTATTTTCTAGTCAATGACATATCGCTTTACAGGACGTTCAAGTAGGTTCCGAGTGATTGGGGAACTTTCCAGATGCGTTGAGGTGAACAGAATAGACAAAATTTTCTGAACTGCAATAGGCTGTGCCTATCTCAACCGCGCGCTCATCGATATTTATACTGCTGCCTTCAATCATTATAGGAATTCCGCGATGGCTAGACATTACCCGATGCCATATGTGCGACGGCAACGCGCGGGTTATTGCCCTCATCATTGACCAAAACATAACCCAGATGATCCTACCCCAGAAGAACCTAACTCATATCGAAGCTTAATCACCACCGAGTAATCCTGTGACAGCTATCCAATCCTGAATCGCGACCGAATTAACAGGCTAAAATTGCCCTGCGTCGCTTAAAAATCTTCTCAGCGATTAACACTGCAGTCTGCAAGTCAGCAGGTTAGCATCGTGGCAGTCATCGACCCCAAAGAGAATTACCACCTCAGCGAGGTCTTAAATTTAACTGGATCTCAGCAGTGTAAGACTGTGCTGCCCGTGCTCCACAGACCACTCCGTGAATTTCATATTGACAATGATTCCTTTGAGGAAGAAGGTTGTTCTGCTGGAATAAAAAATTCAATTGCCCCTAACACCAAAGTGGTTGTAAACACAGGAGCGCGCCTTTTGAATAGATACCTTAAAGCAGTAATTGCCCTAACATGCTGGCTGTGTATGTCAGCCCAAGCAGGTCTAGTTGAAGTCAACACCTCCCAATACATGCGTGAATCAAGCCCGTCAGCGCGAACGTTAGAAGTGACGCTTGAGAATGAAGATGAGATCAGGATTTCTAACATCAACTTTCAGAATGCTGACATGAGGTTTTCTTACCTCAGTCAAGCCTACTAAAATACTGTCGTAAATTAATGGTTTAGGAGAAGAAAATGAATAGAATAATACCGGCTTTAACCTTAATTTTAATTGTCGTTATGTTTACAAATGTTCTAAGTGCGGCTGACGAAGAAAAGCGAGTTGCTGCCCAGGGACTCGTCTCATCTGATGTTTTCGACCTTGCAGGTGAGATGGATTTATATGTTGAGAAATATGAATCTTGTGGTCAAGCAGGCGGGGAAAGACATTATCATCCATATGGAACATTGGTTTATGTATTGGATGGTGAAATTACATCTAACGGTTCCGGGTCTTATGAGCCAGTTAAAAAAGATGAGTTCTGGTTCGAAAAGTCTAACTGGGTTCATGGCGGGGCGGATCCGGAGGCGCCTAGTGTCGACGATAACCAGTGCGGTAAGACGTTGATTATCCGAGTTGCAAAAAAAGGTAAATCTCCAACTGTATTTGTAGATTAGTTAGCAAATCTAAATAGCGTTAATACTCGCAAACTTCTTAGATCCGGTGCGCGACTCTTTCTCTAATAATTGATTAATTGGGAAGCAATCCGGGTAGCTGTCTTCTTTTGCAGGTAAAGCGCTGTTGGTGTTCTTCTGCGTGTGTCAAATACCCGCCTGAATTAACAGGAAAAATTCACATTGACCATCTAACGGATTACTGCGTCAGCGGTTCGCAAAATTTGAATAAACATCATGTTTACCGGACGAACTTCTGGTTAAAAGTCCCGACTAGGCATGGGAGACAGATAAAACTGCCTGATTTCAGTTTAGGGCTGAAAATGTGGTTTACTGTTTGACGTTGAGAGGAGAGAAATGTTTTGGACGAGATCAACGATTTAGCTGAAGGTTTGGGTGAACCAGATCGAGCACCGGGCGACTACCTCGACGAGCTGCGAACAAACGGCTTTGTGGTCGTGGATAACGTGCTAACCAGCGATGCGTTGGAGCGAATTCGCGAAGCCACGTACCGGGAAATTGAAAAACAGGATCCTGCGCCTGCTGAGTTTGATGATCGCTTTGGTATGCCTCACAGTATTACGTGGAGCCCAGATGTCTGTCGTGCGGTGACGCATCCAGTTGCGCTTCGGATCATTCGTGAATATCTGGGCACAGAAGATATCCATTTTTGCCATCAGCCCGCTATGACAATACTCCGGCCAACGAAAGAACTGCTGGGTACGTTTCCCGATTCCGGCTGGCACGCCGACTATCCTTACCACCCTGATGTATATCCTGAAGATCGTTGGCAGGATGAAAATATCTATGGTGTGCAATACAACATTTGCATAGACGAGTTTCGAACCGACAACGCGGCGACCCAGTATGTGCCTGGCTCTCACCTTGTGAAGTCGTTTCCTCCGAGAGGAATGAACGAAGGCGGCACGCGCATGGGAACGCCGCCCCATGAAAATGTTGAGCAAATGGTAGCGCCCGCAGGTGCTGCGCTCATTTATGATTCACGAACCTGGCACCGTGCCTGCGTTGAGCTAAACGAGAGTGGAGAAGATCGCCTGGCGATATTAAATGCCGTTTGTCCAAGGTGGGTTCGGCCGATGGTTGATAAGACCAATGGTTCGACAGTCTATTTCGAATCAAATGCTGAATCAGGGCTGGATGACCTCACTAGGGTGGAACTGAACCATTTGTGTCACTCTGACACTGCACCACACCCAGATGGTGTGCCGACGATTCTTGAAAAGCAGCCGATGCCACGGCGAATCAAAATCTAAATGTCAGTATGAGTAAACAGCGCTCTGCATCTTCACTGATCAACCCAACAATCTGTAAGCCAGCAGATCAGCATCGTGGCAGTCATTGATCGTCAAGAGAGTCACCGCTTCTGTCTTGGTTGACCTCGCTCAAGATCAGCCTCTTTAGAAGCTTCTTGCCTAGCGATGAAGCCTAATCTCGTGAGTTTCTTGACTCGATCAATTGAAACAAGACAACGACTCAATTTCGAAGTCAATACGCGCATATGATGAACAACAAAAGACAAATCTTAGTCCCAAGATTGGGATATAGTTTCGCCTTTGCGTTGTCTTTAGTGAGGGTTTTGTGAAAATTTTGAAAAGGTTGGGCGTTGTTGCGCTACTACTCGTCTTTTTTGCCTATGGCGCCTATTTGGGCAGACATGAACTGACGCGTATGCAGGAACAATTGCCATCATTTACGGCAGCTGCAGGGGAAACACAGCAAGTGCGGATTGAGATGCAGGACGGCGTGAAACTTTTCACATCTGTCATGCTGCCTGAAGGGGAGGGTCCTTTTCCATCGGTATTGCTCAGAAATCCCTACGCTCGTTTCACACCCATCATGCGCGACACGCTGTGTGGCCGCTTTATTCGTTACGGTTATGCCTGCGTACTGCAAGATGTGCGAGGGCAGGGCGAGTCGGAAGGTGAATGGAGTCCGATGGTTAACGAAGTCCGGGACGGCAGGGACACAATAAGTTGGCTGGTAGAACAACCGTTTCAGGACGGTAACATTGCCATGGTAGGGCCTAGCTACCTCGCGTCGGTGCAATACGCCGTAGCAGCGTCGGGCTTACCGAGTGAAGTGAAAACGTTGGTGCCTGCGGTCTATACAACAGACCTTTCCACCATCTTATACAGCAATGGCATGTTTCGACATGAAACCTTTACGGCCTGGGCTAGCATGATGCGGGGCTCGAACAGCGAGGTCGATGATGCGGGTGGTGACTATCACAAAGCGATTCGGCACCTGCCACATAACAAGGTCGATACGGCGGTGTTTGGATTGCCGATGCCCTGGTATCAGGACATGATTGATATCGAACGGGCGAAAAGCACGCTCTTTAACAACCCTGACGCGCGCTTGATGAACCAGGTCCCGGAGAATATTGAGGTACCTATTCTAATGGTGAGTGGCTGGTACGATGTGTTTTTTGGCGGCCAGATGGCCGATTGGGAGAGGCTGGCGACGCGCAGCAGCAGCCGGTTTGTGCTCGGTCCATGGACACATGCGGGCGCTAGCGGTGAAGCATTTGAGATTGAGAATGCGCAAGGTGGGTTGTTTCAGTGGAAAGAGATGTTGCCATGGCTTGACCACCACTTAAAGGGGCAGCCGCTAACGAATCCTCCGGGGCTTTACACGTTTACGATGGGCGAGAACGAGTGGCACTTATATGAGGAATGGCCCGGGCCCACTGTTTCAAAAAATTTCAGCTTAAACAATTTGCCCGATTCGCCGAGTTGCGATGGTGGCAAACTCGCCTTCGAAAAAGATTCAAGCGAACCGGTCAGCTATCTATATGATCCACTTGACCCTGTGCCAACGATGGGTGGCGCGGGTATGCTTGCTTTTATTTTGCCCGGCTTCGAGGGTGCCGCACCGGCAAATGTGCTGCAAGAGGGTTTGTGTAATCGAGCAGACGTTTTATCTTTCGTAACGTCCCCTCTCGATGCTTCGCTGTTGATTGCCGGCGAGATTAGCGTCAACTTAGAGATAGCCTCCAGCGCCCCAGATACCGCTTTCACAGCGAAGCTCATTGAGGTCTTTCCGGACGGCAGAGCCATTAACATTAGAGACAATATTACGTCCCTTGCTTACCGAGATGGGGGGCTTGATCGCCTAGCATATTCGCCCGGTGATGCGATAAATGTAACCATCGATATGTGGCCGATCGAGTGGCGGGTATCTAGCGGCTCGCGAATTCGATTAGACATTTCATCTTCGGATTTCCCAAAGTTTCATGCCCACCGAAACCGTGCAGGGCCTTGGGCGGAGCAAGAAGGTGTTGACGTAGCGACGCAGACGCTGATGGGCGGTACGTTGAAGTTGCCTGTTTCTGCGCGTTGAGCGCGCTAGCCAGTAACGGTTAAGTCATACAAACATGCTGCTCCGCTAACCTAAGCTTAACGTCGCAGCCTCGAAACGCTCAAAAAAGTTTTTAGACGGGCCGCGCTCGGCTTGGCGTCGCCCTCAACTCATCCCGGGGGAGACATCAGGTCGAGGTCAGTATAAACCTCCCTTACATACCGAGCCATGAATAGGGATTGTCAACGGCCGTTCAAATTCGAGACACCACCATGTGATGTTCTTATTGATCGACAACGTTTAAATAGCGACAGTCTCGAGGGCTGTCGAAGTGATCACTTCAGGAGAAGCAACAGTCGCGCAGAGGTTGCACCTTGAAGTGCTCGTCATTACGCCTCTGATAAGATCAATTGTTTCACGTGGTAAATCGTTTGAAAACATTGTGAAACCCAAATCTTTGCTAATATTCTGAATAAATTGATTGAAGAGAAATGCTGATAGTGCTGTTTCAAAATTATACGATAGGCGCTGGTGAGATTTCAGACCAAGTACACACTGCAAGACGTAGAAAACCAAAGACTAAGATCAAAAGGCTGTATATGAAGAACATCACAGTTTTACGCTTGTTAGCTTTTGTAATCCCAAGTAGGAGGTACGTTTCTTGATCGAATCCCCACCTCTATCTATTTATCTCGACGTTTCGAGTTTTACGCTTGTCTTTGTTTCCTGTTCGGTTGTCGCGATTGCTTCACAAATGTCGGGCAGCACGAAAGGATTTGTTGTGTTGAGAGACATCGGAGTGCCTGTGGCGCTAATAGGTGCGTTAGCTGGTGCTTTTGGTATGGCACTCAACCTCTCTGATCCCTCTTTAATTTATCAGTCGACGTCGTTGCTGCTCGTGACAGCCCTGTATGGCGGAATAGTTTCTGGCTTAGGTATTTTTATTGGCGGTCAAGAACCGTCAATAGATAGTAAACCTGATTCGCCCATACCAATCTATCTGGCAACCGGCCTTACTTTTTTTATGTGTTTTTGGGGAATGAAAATTGCCGCAGGCTTAGAATTATTTTTCGCGCCAGTTTTGTTATCTATATTCGGGATAGTCGTTGTGCTTGCGTTTGTGAGAAGAAGAAAATCGGTATTAGGCGTGCTAGCGGATGCTGCTCTATTCGGTTCCTTGCTTTGTGTGATTATAGGACTCATCGCCCGGTTTTCTGATTATGTTCAAGCGGGATTACAAATATCAATGGGTGGCTTGGTTCTAGGGTTGCTAACGTACCTATTCAGTGTCTGCATTTCATATGGTGTCGGTTCTCAAGGCGAAATAGACGCACAACGCCAGAACTGGCACTGGCTGGAATTAACAGGCTTCTTGCTTTTCATGTACTTTGCACCAGAAACTCTTCGTGAGGTGTTGCTGGCTTTAGACGCGTAAGTTGCGCGAAAAAAGAACAGTGGCTTCGAATAGTTTAGAGAAAACGCATGGCCTGCGTTATTAGCTTGATAGTGAAGCAACGACGATGGTTTAACCTCTTCGGATGCGGCCTGCACTGAGCTCGAAAATATAGTGATTTAAGGTAGTAACCAAAATCGTACTATTGTTGACGGAGTTTTAGCTTTGTCCTAGTTTTAAACCATCGTGTTTTTCTTGAGTACTAGAACTGCTTATCTGCTAGTGAGACATTCCGTGTCAAAACTCGTAAGGAGAAATGGTGTTCTTGCTCATTTATATTTCCACAGAAACAACTACGCTGAAAAGCGCGGCTTCCATAACATCGTTACATTGGTTTGGTGCCGCAATATTCTGATACCTACTCAATCGAAGTAAACGAGGAAAATTTTATGAAAACACAATACATCACAGCACTGGTTGTAACATTCGCCCTGTTGTCATCAACGGTAAAGGCAGACACCGCCGAAGAGGTCCGT
>ERZ1048686.1714-NODE-1714-length-16246-cov-5.895806_pt1 | contig 16246 bp, 14 predicted proteins | sample MGYA00383099_ERZ1048686 | MGnify/ENA primary metagenome ERZ1048686 (study PRJEB29581, sample SAMEA5548369) | metagenome | biome: marine; feature: coastal; material: water | depth 25 m | study: Short-term variability in the microbial, nano- and picoplankton... | reverse complement strand
AGGTTGGCAGGCTCTGATGCCGAGGCAAGCGCCCGCGAGTGGGCAGTGAAGGAGTTGACCGATTTTGGATTCGATCGTGTTTGGGTCGAGTCTTTTCCGTTGCCCGGGTGGGAGCGGGGGCTTGAGACTGGCTATGTCATCTCGCCTTATCCTCAACCACTCACCTTGACCTCCTTGGGCGGTTCGGTGGCTACACCTGATGAGGGAGTGGAAGGCGAAGTCGCGATCTTCACCAGCTTACAAGCCTTAGAAGCAGCAGCCCCGGGTAGCCTCGAGGGAAAAATAGCGTACGTAGGACACGCTATGCGCAGTACTCAAGGCGGGTCTCACTATGGCTATTTTGGCCGTTTACGGCGAGAGGGCGCGAGTATTGCTGCCAGCAAAGGTGCAAAGGCGCTTTTGATCCGTTCCATTGGTACAGACAGTCATCGCATGCCGCATACCGGTTCTATGCGCTACGACCCAGATCAACCTAGGATAGCTGCGGCTGCACTGTCTAATCCCGATGCGGATCAGTTAGAGCGCATCGCCGCTCGAGGAAAGATGGCCCGCGTAAGACTGTTGTTAACGCCGCGGTTTTTGGGTGAGGTGATGTCGGGAAATGTCATCGCTGATATTCGTGGTGCGGTGTCTCCGGAGGAGGTTGTGATCATAGGGGGGCACCTCGACTCCTGGGATCTTGGTACTGGCGCCATCGATGATGGTGCAGGGGTGGGCATCACTATGGAGGTGGCTCGCCAGCTACTTTCTTTAGGTAAGCGTCCTCGGCGCACTATTAGACTCATTTTATGGGGTGCCGAGGAGGTGGGGCTCTTGGGTGGAAAAGCCTATCTCAAGTCGCGAAGCGAGGAACTCCGAAAACACGTGATTGGTACAGAAAGCGATTTTGGCGCGGGTAGAATTTGGCAGGTGACTAGCCGAGTTAACGATCAGGCTCAGCCGATTGTTGATTTGATTAGTCATTTGGTGGAGCCCTTAGGGATAGCACCTGGGCCTGTGGGAGTGGCGAGTTCTGGCCCGGATTTAACGCCAATGGTGTCAGCTGGTATGCCAGCCTTCCGCTTTGTTCAGGATGGACGCGATTATTTCGACCTGCACCACACCCCCGATGACACCTTAGACAAGATCTCTGCCAAGGACCTCGATCAGAGTGTTGCAGCCTATCTGGTGTTCACTTGGTTGGCAGCCAACACCAAAATCAATGACTGGGGTTGGTTGTCTAGTGACCGATTGCACTGAGCAATAGCTCGTGGGGCACTGGGGTCGATGACGATTCAAAGGGGGTAATTACCTTAGGTCCGATTGTATTAAGTGTCGGCGCTCGGCCAAAATTTCCTGTTGCTTTATGCTCTCATAGCGGACGATTTGTTTTGCAACGGTCTTTCGCTGATTACTACGATTATTTTGAGTTGTGTGTGACGTTAGCTGAAATCAATAACGTTACTTAGACGGTTAAAACAGCAACGAGGAACGCCGCTCTAGCCTAATAGGGTCTTATCAACTGCTACCCATACTTGCCTTCGTAGAACGCTAGCTTGGGAAGACCGCGGCGGTGAGCCTGCACCGCCGTTGTCAGTGTTAAAGGTTACTTGCTCCAGGGTCGTCCCTGACAGGTGGCTCGATTTTTACAACTTTCCGTGCAGCCTCTGCAGGGCAAAGTTTCTGTCGGAGGGGTTGGATTCGCCATCATTTGTTCTCCTGAAAATGCATGCCTGCTGCGGTGGCAGTTGGTTAGCGTCCCGCCGTGCCACTGGCCATCAAGGGCGCTAAAATGGGTACGATAATTTCATTTCGGCGCATAAAGGGAAGCGTCCACGGTGGGTTGTATTGATTCAACGTAGGACGTCCATTGGTCTCTATTTTTTGGGAGTCTAAAAACGCCGTCAACAATGTCCAATGCTCGTCAACTCGACTATCTGTGGCCCGACCGCTGAACCGAATAACGGCGGCGTGATAGGCTGGCTCTTCTCTAAATTTAACCCGCGCGTCATCGGGCGCTGGTAGCTCATTCATTGCGTATTCGGCCGGTAGAACAAAGGCCATCTCGCGACTATCTGCTCCCGGCATTGTGCTTTGCACCGGCGCTGTCATGGCAATTTCCTGTTCAGCGGCGTTGCCTCCAAAAATGTATCCCGCGAGCACACGAAAACCTGAATTTTCGCCGCCAGCCATTTCGGTCATGGCGAGTATTCTTGGCTCGTAATGGCGGATCTCTACTGCGGGGTCTGGCCAAGACTCGACGAGGCGATAGGCGGGTTCTTCGATAGCGTTAGCGGCCAAAGGCATGAAGCCTAGGCAGGTTAAAAGCATAACCGGTACGTATTTGGTGAAGTTCATATAAAAGCCCTGCCTTTGTGTCTGTGGTGGTATTACGCGCACCCCGGAGGTTGGATCAGTAACGGTAATGGCATCGTTTTGTCCGCTGCTTTACCTTTACAATGCGCGCTGGCAATAAAATTGGATTCGAGCTACATGACAAGACATTTTCGAAAGGCAATGTTGCTGGCGACACTCGTTGGAGTTTTGACCACAGCTTGCGAATCTGATGATCGGATGAAAGAGGACACTATGCCGTCGTTACCCAAATCCACGCAGTTAGAGCCACCCGCCACAAAAATTGAAAACGTGGTGGACAATCACTGGGGGATTCAAGTTGAAGACCCTTATCGATGGCTTGAAGATCAAGACAGTCAGGAAGTGTTGCAATGGTTTACGCAGCAAGGTGCGTTCACCGAGCAGGTGCTGAGCGCTTTGCCTAGGCGAGAACAGCTATTGCAGCGACTTACTGAGCTCGATCAAGGAGCGCCCTATACGACCTACGGTGTTCGGCAACTGGCAAAAGGGGATGTCTTTTTCCTGCGACGCAACGCTGGGGAGAGCCTTGCTAAGCTTTACCAAAAGTCTGAAGGTGCGGTTGAGGCGCGGTTGCTGGTCGACCCCGATGCGCTGGCTGTAGATGACGAATCTCATGTTTCAATAGAGGGTTACATGCCGTCTTGGGATGGGCGGTTTTTAGTTTACGGCGTTGCTCAAGGCGGCTCTGAAGAAACAACTTACAGTGTGATTGATTTGACGTCGGGAACGACCTTGCCCGATACCCTGACTAATATCGAAACCGCATACAATCGGCCACAGTGGTCGCTTGATGGCAAAGGATTTTATTACTCTCGCCGCCGAGAGTTACCTGTTGATGCGCCTGACACCGAGATCTATAAACGCACAGAAGTGCGTTATCACGTTGTAGGGAGCGATGCAGGAGAAGACGTTGTCGTGGCAGCTTTTGAGGTTTCAGATCGGTTGCCGCTGTTGGAAACCGATTTCCCAAGCCTAGTCGTCACGCCGGGCTCGGATTTCGCTGTGCTCAAGGTGAAGCATGGTGACAATAATGAGATTTCAATTTTTAGCGCACCCGTTGAGACCTTGCTGACAGGGGCTGTGCCATGGGTGCAAATTACGCAGGAGTCTGATTTGGTCACAGACTTTGCCGTGGTTGAGGATAGTATTTATCTCATTACGGCTAAGGATGCACCACGTTTTAAGCTCGTGAGAACAACCCTATCTTCGCCTAACTTTGCTGATGCTAGAGAGGTAATTGCCGCCGGTGATTTGGTGATTGAAGGCATTGCTGCTGCAGCCGACGCTATTTACTTGAGTGCAAAACAGGATGGGGTGAATAAAGTGTTGCGCTTGTCCGATGAGGGCAGCGTTAAACCGCTGAAAACACCTCGTGATGGGGCCGCCTACATTTCGTCGGTGTCACCACTGGTGGCAGGCGTGCTGGTCTATGAGTCAACATGGATTCAAGGGGGCGTTCGCTACGCCTATGACCCCCTTGAGGATAACTTTAGCGACACGGGTATGGTCCCCAAGGGTAAGTTTGATGAACTTGACGGGTATATTGCCGAGGAGGTTTTGGTGACCTCCCATGATGGGGTCAAAGTACCGGTATCCATTTTACGTCGAGCAGACCTCGTTCTGGATGGCACTAATCCAACGATCGTCTATGGTTATGGCAGTTATGGCATAAGCCAGGATGTATCGTTTTCTCCCATTCGCTTGGGGTGGATTGAGCAAGGCGGAATTTTTGCAATTGCCCATGTTCGTGGTGGCGGAGAATATGGACAAGCTTGGCATTATGCGGGCCGCATGCAGAACAAACCCAACACCTGGAAAGACCTTATTGCTGCTGCTGAGTACCTGGTTGATAAAGGCTATTCCGGAGTAAATCACATGGCCCCTATGGGTGGCAGTGCTGGCGGAATTTTGGCGGGCAGGTCTGTGACCGAACGCCCAGATCTTTTCGGTGCGGTTGTGATGCAAGTGGGTATGCTTGATGCGATACGAGCTGAAACCACAACCAACGGGGTGCCCAACATCAAAGAGTTTGGCAGCGTCACCGACGCCAAGGGCTTCGAGGGCCTACTGGCCATGAGTGCGTATCACCACGTGGAAGACGGGGTGCAATATCCAGCGGCGTTGCTAACCCATGGCTTTAATGACCCCAGAGTAAACCCCTGGATGTCTGGCAAAATGGCTGCGCGCCTGCAGGCCGTGGCCCAAAACAACACGCCGGCGTTGCTGCGAGTTGATTTCGATGCGGGACACGGTATTGGCTCTACCCGTGAGCAGGTGCTGGCCCAATACGCGGACATCTATAGTTTCTTGTTTTGGCAGTTGGGGCGTCCCAATGCCGCGAGTGGGAGTTAATACCCGATACCTTGAGTGGGCGTTCGATTCCTTTGCCCCAGTCGAAAAGCATAGGGCCCGCTGGATTCAATGGCGGCACGGTCAGGGTAGGGCGCGCACCACTACGGCACAGACTGAGGGGCTCGGTGTAGAGCTTGAAGGTATGGTGTCGTAGTGAGGACCTGACTAAGTCCTGGCAACACCAACACTCAAGCAAGGTGTTCCGCGGCGCTAGACGCTTGCTGCATATACCTCTGAAAAAACGCGATCAAAGATATTTAGGTCTTCTAGTTTTCCCATGCTAATCCGAATATGGGTTGGATAACCGGGATAGCCGCCGCGAATTAATACATTACGACTCGCCATTCGCGCGACAAAGTCGGTCGATTCTATGCCTATATCGGCGAACACAAAATTGGTATGAGAGGGCACAGGCGTCACGCCAGCCCGTTGCAAGGTCGCATAAACCATGGCGCGTCCTTCGAGTATTTTTTGTCTCGAAAAGGCGATAAATTCTTCGTCCAGATAACTGTGGTACGCGGCTGTGAGACCAATGCCATTGGGCCATGCCATAAGGGTGCTGTTTACCCTAGTGATGGTTTCGGGTTGACCAAGCGCATAACCCACCCGCATGCCTGCCATGCCAAATATTTTTGAGAAGGTACGAGTGATCAGCACATTCTGCTCGTCTCGCACCAGATCCACCATGCTCTGATCAACGGGGCTGTCGGTAAGCTCATTATAGGCTTCGTCAACAATCACCAGCGCTCTATTGCCAACTTTCCGGCAAAAGCTTCGCAAGGCCGCTGAGTCAATTGGTATTCCCGTAGGGTTGTTTGGGTTTGCCAAATAAATCAGAGATGTTGTGTCGTCGACCTGCGCACTCATGGCGTCTAGGTCTACTTGCATGTCGTTCCTTAGTGGCACGGTGACAACTTCAAAGCCTAGCTGCCTCGCGTAACCTAGGTGGGCGTCGTAAGTAAGGGCGGGCACGAGGATTTTTCCTTTTTCGCCGTAGGCAAGAATTGCCGCTTGAAGTGCTTCATTTGAACCGGAAGACACCAGGAGATGCTCAGGCGTTAGATTGTGCCTTTGTGCGATGGCCTTTTTGAGGTTATCAAGTATCGGAAAGTCGGTGGGTGAGTCGGGATAATAAGCCGAGAGAGCCACCACTTCGTTGACGGCAGCTATCGCTTTCGGACTTGGGCCATAGGGGTTTTCATTGAACACCAAGCGGACTTGTCCTTTGGGCAGTACATATTGTCCGAGGCTTGGCCCGCTAAAAGAAGTCAGCAGTGCTACTCCTAAACCACCTAATACCTGCCGTCGTTTCATGGCGTGTTCCTCATAGCTTCAATGAGTCCCCGATCTCCGACACGAGCTTTGGCTCGGCCATAGCCAGCATCGGAAGAAGGACTGAGCAAGCTACATAGAGGTCGTAGGTCACGTCAAGTTGGGGGGTATGTATCTTGCGTTGCAAGAATTGGTGGGGGTTAGGACGACTTCGAACTTCAGGAATACCGCTTCTCACCGGTTTCAATAGTATTTCTAATGGCTGGAGCGGGTGCCCAACGCCCACAAGGCTCGAGAATTTTATGCGCGCGAATAGCTCAATCTGGCAACTTACTAAACGCCGGGTCGTCTCTCCGGCAATGCTGCAACAACATTAAGTCATTGGAGCTGGAGCAGCGTCATTTTGGTTTTAACCAATCAGGCTGGACATTGACTCCTAAAACGCGGCAAGCGTTCTTCGCCTCGGAGCAGGGTAAGTACATTTTCGCCTCAAAAATGCCCCGCCTGTTGTGCGTGCGCTCAATGGGGTGTAATTTTTGAACTAGAAGGTAGGCTTTGCTCTACATATTTAGAGGTGGCAGACAACGCGCTCACTAGCTCGAAGTGAGGTTTGAGGATCGCACAGGTGTTAAATGCTTACTAAAAGAGTTGTCATAATAACAACGATATCAGTTCTGGTGAGTCTGGTATTGACCCAAGCATTCGTCACGTTCCTGATGGATGGGGTAGGGGGGAGACTATCCCTAGTGCCCGGACTAATAATTCCGCTCATCATTGCACCAATAGCAACCATTTGGGTGCAAAAAATAAACGACCGAGCCGCGGCGCTAGAGCAAGAAAAATTGGAACACGCATCTAAGTTAGCCCTTTTGGGCGAAATGACGGCGAGTATTGTGCATGAGATTAACCAACCACTCTCAGCGGTTAAACTCGTGGCGCAAGGATTGCAACGCCGGTCCCCGGCGGATGCCGAGCGCACACTTGAGCAGCTACCTGCCAAGCTCGATAAGATTGTCAGGCAAATAGACCGTGTTACAGAGATCTGCGCGCTCATCAGGAAGTCATCACGCGTCGACAGCGAATCAGATCTGTCCGCCAGCGTAGAAACGGTTATTCACGATAGCTTCGAATTAATAGGGCCTCAATTGAAGGCAGCGAACATTGAATTCAGCGCTATGATTGAAGACGCGCTGCCGACTGCAGCGATCCACCCAGGAAAGCTCGAGCAGGTGATGCTCAATTTGACAACAAATGCTAGGGACGCGCTGTTAGGCTCTAGCCAGCCGTCATTATGGATAAAAGTTGAAGCTTACTATGATGGCTCGATCGTCATAAAATTTGAGGATAGTGCAGGAGGCATCCCGCCACAGGCTCTCGTAAAAATCTTTGATTCCTTCTTCACAACGAAACCAGCGGGTGAAGGAACAGGCATAGGTCTTTCACTTTCGAAAAACTTTATTGAGACTGCGGGAGGGACCATCGACGTGTGCAATACGAGCGCGGGTGCTCTATTTACGATTCGCATCCCTGCGAACGCACAGACTTAACAAGGAGCGCAGAATCTCTCGGAACGGTTATAGCGCGAGCTCTTAACCCCGGTTTTCAAGTCCATACTACCCCTCGGTAGTACTCTTTACTCCTCGGATGTTGTATTTGGTTTGTGGCTTAGGTAGGCCGTTTTTCTAAAATCGGCTCCGAGCCACTTCGTTACTTTTGGCCTAGGTAAAGAGGTTTAACGAGGAGTAGTTGCCGACATTTTGCCGACACAAAAAAAGCCGCGGCTCTCAAAGGTGATTTATAGGTTGAAATCAACGGTTTAGTGGCGGTGGGCGTAGGATTCGAACCTACGGAGGATCACTCCTCAACGGTTTTCAAGACCGCCGCTTTCGACCACTCAGCCAGCCCACCAGATCTTTGAACTGAATGTCCAAAGGAGCGCGCATTATAGCGATCAGGACGTTGGCATCAAGCTGATGTGACGATTACTTGCATAAAAACGTAAATCTAGGGGTATTCCGTCGCGCCAAAGCGACGCTTCTAGGGCAACAAACCAGACTTTTCTCCGTTTAACTGCAAAACAACTCGCAGGTTTTCGAGGTGGATTTGCGACTTGCCTCACAATGCTTGGACGTTTTTGTAGTGCTTTTTCGCCGTTGGCTTCCAATCCCTACTGAATTTACAGAGACTCAGTAGTGAAGCTTAGAAATGCGCGCGGTGGCCTTGTTCATTGCGCGCTCAAATAAAAAACGCATTCGCTGGGAGTAGACCATGAAACTTTGTTCATCCTTATTGCTGTTGCTGGGTCTTTTTATCGCAGGTTTTTCTTATGGCGATGACGCAATGACGCCGGTTGTGAGCGTCGTAAACGTCAAGACTTCGAATCCCGCTGCATATAGACAATATTTAAAAGATAACCCGGGAATTTTTGAGGCTCTCGGTGCTGAATCTGGTGGCACATGCACCACGGTCAGCGGACATCGTTACCCTGGGCAAGCTTTTGCCTTTAGTTTTTACAATGACGCGAGTTCGGCTTTTAAAGCTGCCACCAAGTTTTCACAAACCCCACGCAATGCCGAACTGGAGGCTATCTCGTCGGTGGTATCCGCAGAATTCTACGCGGTGCTCAAGCCTTTCACACTGCCATCGGGTTTTGAACGCCGTTATCAGATTGTTGTGAATGATGCGTCTGCGTACATCGCCGCCGCCACGAAACTTGAGAAGGCAATGCAAGACAATGGGCACAAGGTAGAAGTAGGAATTTTTCAACCCATGGGTAATGGCCACCAAAAAGCAAACTTGTTGGATGTGCGGATATTTGCCGTGGAGCCTGAAGTGGCAGGAATGATGGTTAATGACTTTTTGCAACGCAAGGCGTGGGCGCTTGAACCGTATGGGGAAATGTTAGCCACCATCGAATCCCTCGAATTAGATACTTTTGAGGACTGTGTGCAGGTTTACACGGCCAACTAACTTAACGACTGTGGGCCTGTCTGGCTGCCTGATTTTATTCATGATTAAGCAGTGCGCAGGCTTGCAACTTGGAGCACCCACTAATAGGAGTCATCACATGATGCAGAAACTAACTAAAGTGTTCGGGACGCTGTGCATTTCGTTGGGGTTGTTGTTTGCGACGCTGGCAGCACAGGCTTTTGAGCCAACCGGCGAGTCTTTTCCTGCCAGCTTCAAAATGACAAGTTGGACCAGCAGCGCTTCAGGTAGCAGTCTTACAGCCGAGGGTGTTGTTGGAGAAGGCTATGGCAAGGTCTACTTAAGTTACGACTTTGTGAGTAACTCTGCTGATCGTAACAAGGGCAACTTCTCAGGAAACCTCCGATCCATAAATCAAGACGGCGTCATGATAGCTGCAACGCTGCAAGGCATCTGGAAGCGCAACGGTAAGTCCGTAATGATGTACACCCTAGATGAATTCTCAAACGGAGACATGATTTACGCTGAGGGCGTCATCGATTTAATCGAGGGAACGTTAAACTTCACGGCGTTTCCTATCGATTGATGGCTGTCTCGTGGAGGCATGCAAGGGCTAGTTGAGGGCCTTGAATGCGGGCTGTGGTTGCCCGTTTACTCAGACTCTGAAAATTGTTGATAAAAAAAGGGGCCTGTAAGGCCCCTTTTTTTAGTTGGCTTGAACATCTGGCAGTGCGTCATCTTCAGACGGTGCTTCGGGGGAATCCTTTGGCGCCGTGAACGACAGTCCAGCTTTTGGTCCTCGAGGATCATTGCTTGCCCTCGGAATATCTCGGCTGACAATACTTACGGGTGGGGCTTCTTGCTCGAGGAACAAGGCCTGCCGCAATGTCTCAACGTTGACGTCGCCGATGGGTCTGGGTTCAACTCGCGGATCGTTAACCGCTCGCCCTGCAGGCGTAACCCCAGAACGGTCGATTTCCTGCATCGACTGTGCAGCTTCTGCTGCTACTTCTTCAGATTTAACCTCTGCTGTAGCGCCCGCGATTGTTTGAGGCTCGGATGCAGCCTCAACAGGTTGTGGAGTTGGCTCAGGGCTGACCGGCTCTGCGATTTCAGCGGTGCTCTGGGCATCTTCCGTTGGTGCTACCTCTGACGGTACCTCCGTCTCGCTGACGTTATTTGCAGCCTCGCCTAAGAGGTCGATTTGGTCTGTCACTGAACCCAATGCTTGGGAGGGAGACTCTGCCACAGCATTTGCAGCGGCCTCTGCTGGCGCTTCAGTCTCGACGGCTTCGTTGCTTACGGCGGCAACATCTGCACTTGCGGTATCTTCGGGCGTTGCAAGTTTAGGACCTCTCTGACGCCGACGTCGGCCTTCGCTACGTTTATCAGAAGGTCTGTGTCGTGCGCTTTCTGAGGTGTCTTCAGTGTTTGCAGCCTGTACCGATTGATCACTCGAGTCGGCGCTGTCCTCGTCTTCGTTAGCACTGGCATCTTCCTGAGTGGCAACTTCAGAGCCTTCAGATTGCAGACGCTTCTGACCGCCACGACGACCACGACGGCGGCGATTGCGCTTAGGTCGATCATCTGCATCGCCGTCAGAGTCCCCGGAGTCTGCCTGTTCTGGTTCTGCGGCAGATTGCTCTGCATCGCTGGCATCGTCGATAGAGCTGTCTGATTCTGGACGTCGGCTGCGGGTGCGGTTTCTGCCTCCACGGCTTCGTCGCTGACGATTAGAATTTTCTTTGGGTTCAGGGTTTTCCTCGCTCGCCGTCGCTACCGCCTCACTTTCTTCTGCGGCGTTGGGTTCTTCAGTGGTGGCGGGCGCGAACAGTGCTCCCCACATACGACTTAGCATGCCGGCTTTTTGTGGCGCCTCGGCAGCGGGCTTTGGCGCTGTGTTGACAGGCTCTGCGGGTTGAGTGGTTTCCTCAGGCTCGGCGGCAACCGGTGCCGGCCCCTGAGGGGTTACGCCACGAACTAACGGCTGTGGAGCTGCAGGCACTGCGCTCACCTCATCTCGCACGGCGATAGGGTCGGGGGCCGCTATAGCCACCTCATAGCTAAGCGTCGTGGTTTCTTCCACTTCGTCGTCACGGAGCCTGATAACGTCGAAATGGGGCGTTTCCATATGTGGGTTGGGGATAATCAAGACCCTCACACCGCTAGAGTTTTCAATGTCGTTGACGGCGCTTCGTTTTTCATTCAACAGAAATGCGGCTACCTCTACAGGCACTACCGCTCTGACTTCGCCGGTCCGGTCCTTGGCCGCTTCTTCTTGCAGTAGTCTCAGAATGGCCAGGGCGAGTGATTTTGTGTCTCGTATCGTGCCCTTACCAGTACAGCGAGGACAGACCATGGCGCTGATCTCACCCAAAGACGGCCTGAGCCGTTGGCGAGACATTTCCAGCAACCCAAATCTAGAAATTCGACCCACTTGCACGCGAGCTCGATCGACTTCGAGGGCATCCCGAATTCTGTTTTCCACGGCGCGTTGATTTTTGTTGGCATTCATATCAATGAAGTCAATAACGACCAAGCCACCCATATCTCTCAAACGAAGTTGTCGAGCGACTTCGTCGGCTGCCTCTAAGTTGGTTTGCAGCGCCGTCTGCTCAATGTCCGAGCCTTTGGTGGCGCGAGCCGAGTTGATATCGATAGAGATCAGTGCCTCGGTGGGGTCGATGACGATTGAGCCGCCAGAAGGAAGTCGAACCTCACGTTGAAATGCGCTTTCTATTTGCCCCTCAACTTGGAAGCGGTTGAAGAGGGGAATGGAGTCTTCGTAGAGCCGTATGCGTTGAGCATATTTCGGCATAACCATCGTGACGAAGTCGTGGGCCTGTTGCCACGCGGCTTTATCATCGATAAGCACCTGATCAACGTCATCGCGCAGGTAATCGCGAATAGTACGAATAATGACATCGCTCTCCTGATACAACAGCACAGGGGCTTTATTTTCGTCTGATGCCGTTGAGATAGAGCTCCATAGCTGGAGGAGGTAGTCCAGATCCCACTGTAGCTCTTCTGGACTGCGCCCAACCCCGGCTGTGCGGATAATGACACCCATACCGTCAGGAATATTCAGTTGCGATAAGGCGTCCCTGAGTTCACTGCGGTCATCACCCTCGATACGGCGAGATATGCCGCCGGCCTTGGGGTTGTTAGGCATCAAAACCATGTATCGGCCAGCCAGACTGATATAAGTGGTGAGCGCGGCTCCCTTAGTGCCTCGCTCTTCCTTGTCCACTTGTACAATGACTTCGGTGCCTTCTTTGAGCACATCCTTGATGCGAGTTTTGCCGTCACCATCGGGGGCTGTGCTGCGGTAATACTGGTGGGCAATTTCCTTCAGCGGTAAAAACCCGTGGCGGTCGGCGCCGAAGTCTACGAAAGCGGCTTCGAGGCTGGGTTCAACCCGCGTAATTTTCGCTTTATATACATTAGCCTTAGTGGATCCTCGCGATCGATTTTCGATGTCGAGGTCGTTTAGGCGTTGTCCATCCACAAGAGCAACCCGAATCTCCTCGGGTTGTGTGGCGTTAATGAGCATTTTCTTCATGATTATTGTCCAATGGGCGAAGCCACCGAACAGGTGCGATACCCCGGGACAGGGTAAGAAAACAAGCAGGGTTTCGTGCGCTTGTGCGCCCAACCCAGATCTGTGGGTCCTCCACAGATTTAATGTTGCCGTCGGCACCGTCTTTGTGACGAAGCCAAAAAATCACACCGCGTTCGTTGTATTCGCGGGTTAACAAAAGCCCTCTGCGTACCCCGCTCTGACGGGGAGATGTCCTCAAATAGCCCGGAGTGGTCACGGTACAGGCAGGAGCGCGTTTAAATTTTCAGGGAGTATTCGGTCGCTGGCTGCAGCACCCTCGATACGTATTTTCTGGAGGGGAGCGGCGGATCAGGCTACTCTATCGGCCTGAGAGCGGGAGGCGCACCGGTCATTCACATTTATGCCGGGCCTTCCAAAACACCAGTGCGTTGGAATACAACCGAAATGGACATTAACACTAAATGCTAAGTGATTCAATTGTCTGAAAAAAAAGGCAGCGACACGCAAAGGGATACCAAGGTCGAGTGGCGCACAGTATTGCCGGAAGAAGCCGGCCAGCGTCTCGATAACTTTCTTCAGCGGGTCCGCGGTGGTGTGCCCAAGACCCGTATTTACCGAGCTATCCGAAAGGGCGAGGTTCGTATTAACAAGGGCAGGGTTAAGCCCGACACTCGGCTTGAGGCGGGTGTTTCAATCAGAATCCCGCCGCTGCGGGTCCCGGAAAAGGCGGAAGCAGCGGGCGCGGCAGGCTGGCGCGCTCGCCTACGTGATGCGGTAGTGAGAGAAGAATCTACGCTGTTGGTCATTAATAAGCCCCCGGGACTTGCTGTGCATGGGGGAAGTGGTATCAGTGTAGGGCTCATCGAAACCTTGAGAGCCATGTATGACACAGACCGCTATCTGGAGCTGGTCCATCGCCTGGATCGAGATACCTCTGGGCTGTTGTTAGTTGCGCGCCGCGCATCGACCCTGCGCAGCCTGCACGGCTTACTCCGATCAAATGGTGTGGACAAGCGTTACCTTTGTCTGGTCAGCGGCCGCTGGCCCGCGCATTTAAAGCGTGTCGATGCTCCCCTCGAAAAATTTGCGCTGCCTTCAGGTGAGCGTCGAGTTAAGGTCGCCGCGGCGGGGCGGCAGTCTTTGACGACCTTCCGTGTGGTGACGCGCTGGTCCGGTGCAACCTTGGTCGAGGCGAAACCTGTTACCGGTCGGACGCATCAAATTCGTGTGCACTGCCAGCACGCGGGCTTTCCGATCCTAGGAGACGCCAAGTATTCAGACGAGGCGGCAATACGACTGGCTGCTAAGATAGGGCTCAAACGCTTATTTTTACATGCAGCTAGCCTCAACTTTCGACTCGAGGAGCAAAACTATTCCCTTGAGGCGCCGTTGCCCAAGGAACTCCAGCGCTTGATAGAGTCTCTGGTCTAGCCTCTAAGCCTAAGGGATGCGGAAGTCCTGATCGCGGAGCATTTGGGCCAATTCGATGAGCGGCAAGCCCTGCAAGGCGGTAGGGTCAGTACTTTCGGTTGAGCGAAAAAGGCTAATGCCTAGCGCTTCCCATTTAAAACTGCCAGCACAATCTAGGGGTCGATCTACTGCAATGTAGGACGTGATTTCGCAGTCGGATAAATTTCGCATGCGCACCTGGGTCTGAACCACTCGGCAGTCGAGCATTGCTCTAGCGGGGCGCCAAATGGCAACTCCTGTGAAAAACGAAACGGTTTTGTCGCTGATAAAGCGAAGCTGCTCTTGGGCTTTGGCCTCTGTGCCAGGTTTTCCCAATAGCCTATCGTCGCAGGTAGCAACTTGATCGCTGCCGATGCTGAGGTAGTCGCCTGAGAGGTGAGTAATGGCTTTCGCCTTTGTCACTGAAAGGCGCTGAGCGAGTGTTAAAGGGGCTTCTAGAGGCAGCGGTGATTCGTCAACAGCGACTCTTTGAATCTCAAATGGCAGCCCCAAGCGACCCAGCAATTCGGCCCGATAGCGAGAGGATGAGGCAAGAACAAGTGTTTGCGGTCGATAATCCACAGTAATATCCTAAAAAACCCTTTGTATTACCAGCATTTAACTTTTGACACCTTGCGGGGTCGTCCGTATTATGCGCCGCCATGACGCTCGGAGCACTCCCACAAACGGTCGAAGTGCGCACGCTGGCGGCGCGCGAGGTTACACTGGCCGGGGTTTTAGACCCGATCAAGCTTTTGCGCTTCAGCGCAGCCATTGTAGCGGTGAAGCAGCCTGTCGTGGTGAATGCTGATTTTTATCGCGACGAGGAGGGCAGGTACATAGTTTCTGTGCAGGTAACTGCAGAGGTACAAGTCACCTGTCAGCGGTGTCTGGGCACCTTGGAGCAGACGGTTGCTTCATCTGCGCTGCTGGCCGTGGTTTGGACAGACGAGCAGGCGGCTCAGCTTCCGCCTAGGTATGAGCCACTGGTGGCAGAGGCTGAAATAGATTTTTGGGAGGTTGTCGAAGACGAGCTCCTGCTGGCATTGCCGAGCTTCAGCTACCACAGCGATGCAAACTGTGGTGCTGAGACTGGTGTGCAGGCACTGGGGTCAGGGGACACAGCAGTTCCGGGAAGCCCAGAAAAAGACAATCCCTTTGATGTGCTCAAAGCACTAAAGGGCGACGTAGACAAGTAACGCGCGGGATGGCAGCAACGCCTTCTCGTTCGAATGGAGAAAGTTATGGCCGTACAGAAGAATCGCAAAACCCGCTCTCGTCGCGGTATGCGTCGCTCACACGACGCCCTCGAGGGCCCTACACTGACCGTAGATGCCACGTCTGGTGAGGTTCGTCGCCGTCACCACATGAGTGCAGACGGATTTTACCGAGGTAAAAAGGTCATCAATACAGGTTCCGACGACTGACTGTCTCGGTAGGGCCATTTTAAGGGTCCTGCCAAAACTTGAATTCAGTTCTGGGCCGGGGGGCGTAGGTGTGTCGCAGATAGAACTCAAGCAGCAGGCCACTTCGGTAGCGAAGCACGGCCATACTGGGTTTTTGTTTCCGGGCCAAGGCTCTCAATACCTTGGCATGCTTTCGGACATCGCGTCGGAGGAGGCTGTCATCTCTGACACCTTTGCCGAAGGCTCCGATGCCGTGTCCCTCGATCTTTGGTCTTTGGCCCAAAATGGGCCCGCTGAATCCCAAGCGCTCACCGAAAATACGCAACCACTCATATTGACCGCCAGCGTTGCGCTTTATAGATTGTGGCTGCAGCGCGGAGGGCAGGTGCCCAGCGTGTTGGCGGGCCACAGCTTGGGAGAATTCTCGGCATTGGTCGCGGCGGAATCTCTTGCCTTTCGCGACGCTGTGAAAATTGTGCGTTTGCGCGGGCAGGCCATGCAGGCGGCTGTGCCGGTTGGCACAGGTGCAATGGCCGCTGTGCTAGGGCTCCCAGATGAAACGATCAATACAATTTGTGCTGATGCGAGTGTTGACGGCAACACACAGGTATTGGCTGTTAACTTTAATTCGCCGGGTCAGGTTGTTATTGCGGGCCACGCAGGGGCCGTCGGGCATGCTTCAGTCGCTTTAAAGGAGGCTGGCGCGAAACGTGTTTTGCCGCTGCCTGTCAGTGCACCATTTCATACGCCCTTAATGCAGCCTGCTGCTGCTGCCCTAAACGAGGCACTTGAGCATGTCGAGCTCGCTGACGCTCAGATCCCCGTTATCAGTAACGTCAATGCCAAGCCTCACACCGATAGCACAACAATCGCCCAGTTGCTGGTGCAGCAAGTTGTGGCTCCAGTGCAGTGGACGGCGTGT
>ERZ1048686.1710-NODE-1710-length-16254-cov-6.658251_pt1 | contig 16254 bp, 17 predicted proteins | sample MGYA00383099_ERZ1048686 | MGnify/ENA primary metagenome ERZ1048686 (study PRJEB29581, sample SAMEA5548369) | metagenome | biome: marine; feature: coastal; material: water | depth 25 m | study: Short-term variability in the microbial, nano- and picoplankton... | reverse complement strand
TGACAGCCGCATATTCAAGCACCCGGGGCCCCCGCCGTCGACCGCTTCGATCCGTGGATCCAAGATCAAATGCCTCGCTAAAGCGTCCGCAATATCTCGTGGCTTCATCTTAGCAGGTTTCGCCAAAACCATAGCCGCATTGGTCGCCATATCTCCATGCGCGCCATCGCGCGGCGGCTCTACCGCGACGTTGGCAAAGTCTAGATCAGCGGGCAAAACGCCCTGCGCTTGCATGGCCTCTAGCGAGGTCAAGACAGCACTGCGAATATCATCAAAGAGGTTCATCGAACACGTCCCATAAGGTTTGAGCGGGTCTTACCACGCACAGCACAACTTTCAACGGCTTAGCCAAGCAAACGTGTATGTTCTTGCTGCGCAAAGCGATCCGTCATGCCAGAAATATAGTCAGAAACGATGCGCGCCAACGCAGTTTCATCCTTCGCGTTCTCGATATCGACTTGCCATTCCGCAGGCAGCAGATTGGTCTGATTCATAAAGAGGGGGAACAACTCTTCGACCACTTTGGTCACACGTTCGCGCATTTGAACAACCGAGGGCGCGCGGTACATGCGGATAAAAAGAAATTCACGTATCACTTTAAGATCATGCCATAGATCGTTGGAAAATATAATAACTGCATGATCTAATGCACGTACATCCAACACGGTCTCAACTGCACTTTTAGCCAAGATGTTGCGACTGGTTTGAATGACATCAGAGACCATCACACCAAACACGCGCCGCAAAGCTTCATGCATGCGGCGGCTTGGTTCTAGCGTTGGGTAAAGTTGGTCCACCTGCGTAAAAGCGTCACCAACAATGGGCAGTGCGCGAATATCATCCTCGGAAAATAAACCTGCGCGCAAACCATCGTGCAAATCGTGATTATTGTAGGCAATATCATCAGAAAGCGCTGCGATCTGCGCCTCAGCGCTCGCGAATGTGTGCAGTTCAAGATCATGCCGTGCGTTATACTCGCTGAGCACATGAGGCAAATCACCTGTCACAGGACCGTTGTGTTTCGCCAATCCTTCCAGTGTTTCCCATGTCAGGTTGAGCCCATCAAAATCCGCATAATGCCGCTCAAGCGCAGTGACGATTTTTACCGCCTGCGCGTTATGATCAAAACCACCATATGGTTGCATCAACGCATCAAGCGCGTCTTCGCCCGTGTGACCAAACGGCGTGTGGCCAAGGTCATGGGCGAGCGCAATCGCCTCCGTGAGCTCTTCGTTCAAGCCAAGCGCGCCCGCCATCGTGCGCGCCACTTGTGCGACCTCAATAGAATGCGTGAGCCGCGTGCGGAAATAGTCGCCCTCATGTTCGACAAACACTTGGGTTTTATGTTTCAGCCGCCGAAACGCACTGGAATGAATTATCCGATCACGGTCGCGTTGAAAACAAGTGCGATGCGCACTTTCTTCTTCAACCACCAAACGGCCCCGCGTTAAAAGTGGATCGCAAGAATATGATGCGCGCATGAAGTCCCGTCCTTGCCGCTTGTCCCGAGCCCCACTATATTGAAACCACAGCAAAGAGCCAACAGGCGGATCACCCCGATGAACTTACCTCCCAAAGTGACTGCGCGCGCGTTTGAACGTCTCTCCGAGATTGGTGCCGCCGAGCAAGGTCAAGCCTTGCGCGTGGCTGTTGAGGGTGGCGGATGTTCAGGCTTTCAGTACGAAATCAAACTCGATGCGCCCGCGAGCGACGATTTAGTACTCGAAGGCAGCGGCGAGAAAGTCGTCGTCGACACTATGTCGCTTCCGTTCTTGGAGAACGCGGTGATCGATTTCTCCGAAGAACTCATCGGTGCGCGTTTCACGATTGAAAACCCAAACGCGTCCAGTTCTTGTGGATGCGGCACCAGCTTTTCTATGTAAACTCTCGCAATTTCTTACCTGCGCGCAAGTTCATGGACCTGTGCGGCCCTTACGCTTGATCCGCCAGACGAAGCCCGCGCGAAGTGCTCGAAAAACGCCTCAAATTCTGAGGTCGATTTAATTATTTCCGAGAGATGTCGTGCCACCCTATCATCCAAACGCGTGAAGACATTGCGTCTCATTACGCTCCATTGAGCAGATCGCGGCCCATCCCAGCTAAATAAGATTTCAGACATCGCCCCCAAAGCGCCAATATTATTTTGCGCTGCGTAAAACCCAACACCCGTAGACGTATAGGTGTCTTTGAAAGAGTTAGCGCCCATCTGCGCCATCGCCCAATTGGTCACCAGATATTCATGGTAATTATCCCCAGCCCCCGCGTCCTGCAAAGTGATCTCAAACGCGTGCGCAGTCGTTTTAACCAGATCCTCCCATGCTTGGGGGGCCACCTTGCCTGCATAGCGAAGGGCGATACAGACCTCTGCCAATAGATCGGTATTTTGATCAAGCTGTGCAAGTATGCCGCAAAAGATCAGACTTTGCACAGCGTCCGCACTTATTTTCGGGTCGCGACGACCGTATTCAGAAAGGTAAAAGACAATATGCGTCAACTCATAGGCCACTTTGTGATTGGGCAACGCAAAGGTTGCGCTGTGATTGATAAAGCGGTGCAATCGCGCCTGTAGGTCCGTCTCTTCGCCCACCCCCATACCGCGGCGCGCAAGTAATCGCGTGGTTTCAGCACGTTGAAGGTCAGAGAGTTCAGCGTTAATCAGGCCTTGTTGATCAATCCGCGCGCAAATAGTCTCAGCGTGATCTCCCGCCAGCCCCAGCCCCTCAAGATCAAGCGCGATCGAGGCAAAAAACCTGTAATACTGCGGAAAGAAAGCCAAACGTTAGGCAAATTATCGTAGATTTGCGCGTAAGCACTCAGATCATAGCTATCAAGCATGCTCGCAGAGCATTCAAGGATATTCAAAAGCTCAGCGTTTTCTTTCAACCAAAACACATCGTTTGGATCACGGCGCATTTTAGCGAAACTGTGCAAAAGCGCACCCCGATCATGTGCTTTGGGATTTTGGCGACGAGACAGTGAAATGACATTGCTGGACATAAATTGCTCCTGTTGTGTGAAGTCACCGCCTCGTAAATCGCCTCGCAACATTAAGATCCAGAGATGAACAAATCGGTCAATTCGCCACGCAACTGCGCAGATCCGGTCGTCGGTGCGGAGCCGGAAATGAAAAGCTCAGCCCCTTGGCCGGAATGTACATCACCTGTGGCAACTGGCGCGGAGCCGGAGATAAACATTTCAACGCCGTTACCCGCGTGCAAATCGCAGTTGGTTGGGGCTGAACCAGAGATGAAAAGCTCTGTCCCGTGGCCGCTGTGAAGGGATGTGGAAAGTGTCGTGGACTCAATTTCTGATTTCAAAAGTGCAGACATCGTTATTCTCCAATTTGGGTTTCGATGTCGAAAATAGTTACACTCTTAACGTGTATTTTAAATACCCACATTCGCAATAAGTGTTTTGTTTTTAAGTTATCCACATTGGCTTTTAGCGTTAAGCGCCTGAGAATCTGAAGTCATAAAAGTTATCCAGAATTTGGAAAAAATTTGTCAAACCAATCGTAGGCTGGGTTATTAGACCGAAGAAACACAACACGCATGCCACGAGTTTGGTTGTAATTTTCAACGAAGGGGCGAATCATTCTTAACCCGATACCACTTGGTAAAACGCTAAGATTTCATTTTTCGCCGTCAGTTGTGACCGGCATCTCATCCGAAGTTTCATTTTTTGGCGCTTCCTCTTGGGCGGGGGCTGGCTAGGCCAAAGCTTCATCAGGAAACTGCTCGGGCGCGGTCAAGGAAATCGTGCGAGATGCGGAATCAATGCTAACTTCAGGCATCTCGGTGAGCCCGCACAAAACCGCATTCAATTTAGCTTCTGCGGCCTCAAAGCGTTGACGCATAGTTAGTAGCTTGGTTTCGCCTGTATTGGATTTAAAAAAATTCAAAATTTTCAACATATCGCCCTCTATCAATTGTTGGGGCCTTGAATAATTAGGAAGCCACATGAACGCACCGGGGAAAAACTCTGAATAAAATCAATCATGATCTTCGCTTCGCGCGCGGCCTTTGCTTGCACCTCCTCGCACTAAAGGAATATCAAGTTCCAAGCAGCGGGAGCTTGAGCCATGAAAATCGCAACCTTCAATATCAACGGTATCAAAGCGCGGATCGCCGCCCTACCCGAGTGGCTAAAAGACGCGCAACCTGATGTGGCTTTGCTGCAAGAGATCAAATCCGTCGACGAAGGCTTCCCGCGCGAGCTGTTTGAAGACATGGGATATAACGTCGAAACACATGGGCAAAAATCATTTAATGGCGTCGCCATCCTGTCCAAACTTCCGCTGGAAGACGTGCGGCGCGGTCTGCCAGGCGACGACAGCGACGAACAAGCCCGCTGGATCGAAGCCACAGTGGTTGGCAAACAAGCGATCCGTGTTTGTGGCTTGTACTTGCCGAACGGCAATCCCGCGCCTGGTCCGAAATATGACTATAAACTTGCTTGGATGGCACGTTTGCAAGCCCGCGCAGAAGCGCTTTTGGCAGAGGAAACCCCTTTTTTGATGGCGGGTGATTACAACATTATCCCACAAGATGAAGATGCACGCCGTCCCGAAGTATGGCAAGAGGATGCTTTGGCACGACCAGAAAGCCGTGCGGCCTATCGGCGCTTAGTAAACCTTGGTCTGACGGAAGCCTTTCGCGCACGCGTGCACGGGCCAGAACATTATAGCTTCTGGGATTATCAGGCCGGTGCATGGAACAAGGACGATGGCATTCGCATTGACCATTTCCTACTTAGCCCTGCGGTGGCGGATATTCTTGTAGACTGCCAGATCGACAAGCACGTGCGCGCGGGTGAAAAACCATCCGATCATGTGCCTGTTTGGGTCGAGCTGGGTAATTAAGAAAAGGGTTGGGGCCAGCCCCCAATCCCCCGAGTATTTAGAGACCAAAGAAGGGGTTAGCGGCGCGTGGCCATAAAGCTTTGTAAGCGCAACAGACCTTCTTTGATGTCATCAGTGCTGCGGGCATAGGACAGGCGGAGCATTTGATGACCGCGTTTGCTATCAAAATCGAGGCCTGGCGTGACAGCGACCCCCGCTTTCTCCAAGATTTCGGCAGCAAAGGCGCGACTGTCATTTGTGTAATCGCTCACATCCACATAGGCGTAAAACCCACCATCCGGGGGCGCGAATTTGTCAAAGCCTGCTGTAGGCAAGCCGTCCAAGATTAGCCTACGGTTATCGCGATAAACCGACATATTTGCGTCGAGTTCTTCATGGCACTCCATCGCCGCAAGCGCTGTCACTTGCGAGATATGGGGCGCACAGATGAACATGTTTTGCGCAAGGCGTTCGATCACCCGCACATGATCTTCGGGAACAACCATCCAGCCAACGCGCCACCCAGTCATCGAAAAATATTTCGAGAAGGAGTTGATGACATAAGCGTCGTCTGTGAGTTCCAAGGCGGTGACGGCCTTCGCCTCATATTCGATCCCGTGATAGATTTCGTCTGAAACAAAAGCGGTTCCGGATTCATGTGCGGCACCAATCAGATCCGACATTGCAGATTTACTCAGCATAGTGCCAGTTGGATTCGCAGGCGATGCCACCATTAATCCCTGTGCGTTCAGGTTTTCCAGGTCTCGCGCGACTGGTTGCAGACGATTTTCGGGACGGGCTTCAATCAAGACCGGCTCGAGGCTCAGAGCTTTGAGAATTTGACGGTAACTTGGATAGCCCGGCGCGCCGATGGCGACGCGATCCCCCGCCTCAAACAGCGCCGTGAAGGCGAGCAAGAACGCAGAGGAAGAGCCAGATGTGACGATCACGCGCTCTGGGTTCAGATCAACATTATACCACTCACCATAAAGCTGCGCGATGCGTTTACGCAGCGCAGGCAGACCTAAAGCAACCGTATATCCAAGCGCGTCTTCTTCCATAGCTTTTGCCGCAGCTTGCCGCGCACCCAGTGGTGCAGCAGTGCCTGGTTGCCCCACCTCCATATGAATGATGTGACGCCCCGCCGCTTCAGCCGCGCGGGCCGCTTCCATGACGTCCATCACAATAAAGGGATCAACCACTCCACGGCTTGAGTTTCGCATCTACCTCTCCCATTCTAAAATATGATGTGCTTTCACCGTGAAATCAAAGGACAGTCAATGCGTTTGCTTGCCAGTTTTGTTGTCATGTTTGCCCTGTTGGCGCTGCCCGCGCGTGCACAAAGCCTTATTCGTGACGCGGATATCGAACATGCGTTGGCACAATTGGCGCGTCCGATCTTGCAAGCGGCGGGACTAAGCCCTGCGCAAGTGAAGATCTTGTTGATCGATAGTCGTATTCCAAATGCGTTTGTGATCGATTCTCGGGCAATCTTTATTCACACGGGCATGATCACCCGCCTTAAAAGCGCCGAAGCCCTGCAATCCGTGATCGCGCATGAGGCAGCGCATATCGCCAACGGTCATATCTCACGACGCTTGTCGCAGCTTGGCACGCGCAACAATATCACAGGTCTTGGCATTGCTTTGGCCGCAGCGGTGGCCGCGAGTGGCGCGAAAGGATCAGGAGCGATCGCGCTTGGGGTCGCGTCATCTGCGCAGCGCAATTTGCTCAGCCATAGCCGCGCCGAGGAAAGCTCTGCCGATCAATCCGCGGTGCGCTATCTGGCCGCCTCGGGCATTTCGACGCGCGGCGCGATTGAGGTGCACGATATTTTCAAAGGCCAAGATGTGTTGTCACAGTCGCGTCAGGATCCTTATGCACGCTCCCATCCCTTCACCCGCAATCGCGTGCGCGCGATGGAGGCTTATGTGAACGCTTACGGCGGCGACATCCCGTTTAGCGACACCAGCCGATACTGGTTTGAACGCGCGAAAGGTAAGATCTGGGGCTTTCAGCAGGCTCCGAAAAGCACATTGCGCCGCGCTAAACAAATGCCCACGGGTGATATCAAATTGATGATGGAAGCCATCGCATATCACCGGCGCGCCCAGACCTCAAAGGCTGCGGGTGTGCTGCAGAAGTTGCTGAAATCTCGCCCGAATGATGCCTATTATCATGAGCTAATGGGGCAAGTTCTTTTGGAAGGTCGCCAGTACAAAGCCGCTGTTAATGCCTATGGTCGCGCTGGAAAACTGGCCCCAAAGAACACGTTGATCTTGGCTGGCTATGGTCGTGCACTGCTGGCTGCGGGCCAAGCTAAATCCGCAGTGGAGGTTCTAGAGCGCGCACGCTCACGCGATTTTCGCGATCCTGCCGCGTTGCGCGATCTGGGAAATGCCTACGCAAAAACCGGACGCCCTGCGATGGCCTCGCTCCTAGTCGCGGAACGGTATGCGTTACGCGGACGATTTCAGGATGCGGCACTCCATGCAGAACGTGCAGCGGGGCGTTTGCCACGTGGGTCTGGTCCTTGGCAAAGGGCGCAAGATGTGCTCAGTGCTGCACAAAGACAAAAATAGCATTTTGGGAGAGCTTTGAAATGAAACGACTTCTTGCCTCAACAAGCCTGTGCCTTGCAGTGTTCTCAGCACCTGTCGCGGCCTTTGATATAACCGCAATGTCAGACGCAGAACGAGCCGCGTTCCAAGAGGAGCTGCGCGCTTATTTGATGGCGAACCCCCAGGTCATTCTCGACTCCGTCAATCAAATGGAAGCGCAACAGGCAGAGCAGCAAGCGCAAGACGATCTATCCTTGGTCGCAACCAACGCCGAAGCGCTGTTTGAGGATGGCTTTTCTTGGATCGGAGGCAATCCTGAGGGCGATCTCACGGTTGTTGAATTCCTTGACTACCGCTGTGGCTATTGCCGCAAGGCCCATGAGGAGGTCGCACAGCTTTTGGAAGCAGACGGAAATATCCGATTGATTATAAAGGAATTTCCCATCCTCGGTGAAGCCTCAGCCATCTCTTCCCGCTTCGCAATTGCCGCCAAACAAATCGGTGGCAACGAGGCGTATAAAGCCGTTCATGACGCGATGATGTCGTTTAGCGGTGAGCCCTCTGCCGCGGCTTTAGGGCGTTTGGCGGAAGGTCTCGGCCTTAACGCGAAGGCCATCGTTGCACGTATGGACAGCCAAGAAGTGGAGAAGGAAATTTCCGAAACGCGTGCCCTTGCGCAGCGTTTGCAGATCCGTGGTACGCCGACATTTGTGATGGGTGGCCAACTGGTGCGTGGCTACGTCCCGCTTGATGCAATGCAGCAAATTGTCAAAGAAGAGCGCAACTAGCGTTTACAAAAACGTCTTGTGATACCGCACAAGTCGCTCGAAATGTGCATCCAAAGCGCGCTTCAAGTGAGGCGCGCTTTTTACTGTCTGGATATAATCCACCAAAATCCCGTACTGACGAATTTGGCGTTCCAGACGCTGATCGGGACGCAGACGGCGCTGGCGCTCTCCCTCTTCAATCACTTGAATTTGCTGTCTTTCAGGCTCATTCACAGCGTTCATCTTCAGCGGCAAGACCTTGCCGTTCATTAAGGATTTTTCCGCGTCAAAACGTTGAAACAGCGCCGCTTCCAAAGGTTCGATGTCCAACTTTTCCGCCACCGGCCACGCCCAGACATAGGCAATTTCCCATACATCAATCTGACGATTGGCGATGATGTCAGAGCGCGCAGAAGTCAGATGGCGCCGCACACGCGAGCGGATGCCATCAACAGATTGCCCCACATACATCGGCACGCCGTCGAGATCACAAAGCGCATAAACACCGATCTCATCACTCAAATCGGACAGTGCAGATTTGCGAAACTCTTGAGCGCGACTCATGCAGGGACCTTGGCGCGCGCTTTACGTAACATCGGCTGAAACAGCATTTCATCAAGGTAGCTGACGATTGGAACGACCACACCGTCGCCAGCCACTTTGTAAGCGCTGTTGTAATGTGTGGGCATTCTGTAGCTCTCGGGGAGCCCCATCAGACGGCTTGCCTCTTTGCTCGACAGCAAGCGCGCTTTGACGGAATTGCCTTTCACAAACAGGATCGTCTGACGCGAAGAACCACCTGCGGGCGTGCGCAGACAACCCGCAATACCATCAAAACGCACCTCTGCACGTTGGCGGATTTTGCCGTTTTCATCTGGCCGCCCGCGCTTGTAGAGCAGACCAATCTCGCGCTTACCGGTCCTGCGCGCATGGGCAATTCGCGCAGCACTTGGCTCGGACATCATATCCAGCAGCACGTCGACTTTCGCTTCTGACTGCCATGTGGTGTCGGGTTTGCGATCAACAACATCCGCGATTGAGGTCGTGCTCAACGTGGGCGGTTGATGCGCCCACCATGTGAAATCCGTCTTCAAATCAGCGCTAGCAGCGTTCACATAGCGGCGCAGTTTATCGGTATGAAACAGACCTGTAGGCGCGGCGAGCATGAGATCCTCACCAGCAATATCTTTGCGCAAAGCAATCACAAACAAACGCGGGCGGCTTTGCGGCACGAAATGCCGCGCATCAATCTCTAAGGCCCCAACGCGATATCCAAGGGCCGCTAACGAATTGAGAACATGGGTGAAATCTTGCCCGCCTGCCCTGCTCATCAAACCCGTAACGTTCTCAAATGCGATGATGCTTGGCACAAATCCCGCCTTCACGCCCTGCGTGAGCAAGCGCATCCAGTGATAAAACACCCCACTGCGCAGTCCCTTTAGCCCGCGACCCTTGCCTGCCAAACTGAAATCCTGACAAGGGCTCGACGCCCAAATCAGATCAAGCGGTTGGTGCAAGGTGCCCTCGGGCAGCTCAGCAACATCCCCCTCCAGCAAATGCGCGCCTCCCCAATTCTGGCGATACGTTTCGCATTTCATCGGGTCGATATCATTGGCCAGCACACAGTCCCACTGCGCGCCTAAAGCGGCATGCACCATGCCCCCACCAGAAAAGAATTCAGCGAATTTAGGTTTGCTTACAGTCGTTTGCACCATCACATTGCGCTATTCAGCGGCCTGCACTTCAGCCGCCATCTCCGCGTCAATCACCGCGGCACGCGCTTCGACTTGCTCTACGATATGTTCAACCATTTGATCATTGCTAAGCTTGTGACTTTGCTTTCCTGCGAGGTAAACCATACCCGCTCCGGCACCGCCGCCTGTGAAACCAACGTCGGTCATAAGGGCTTCACCGGGGCCATTCACAACGCAGCCAATAATCGAAAGGCTCATCGGGGTTTTGATATGCTCAAGGCGTTTTTCCAGCGTTTCAACGGTTTTAATCACATCAAAACCTTGCCGCGCGCAGGAGGGGCAGGAAATAATATTCACACCACGATGGCGCAACCCGAGAGATTTGAGAATTTCAAATCCGACTTTAACCTCTTCCACCGGATCCGCCGATAGCGACACACGAATGGTGTCACCAATACCCATCCACAAAAGATTGCCCAAACCAATTGCCGATTTGATCGTGCCGCTGACAAGCCCACCCGCTTCGGTGATGCCGAGATGGATCGGCGCGTCTGTAGCTTCGGCAAGCTGTTGATAGGCGGCCGCTGACATGAAGACGTCAGACGCCTTACAGCTAATTTTGAACTCGTGAAAATCGTTGTCTTGCAGAATGCGGATATGTTCTAGGCCACTTTCAACCATCGCATCTGGACAAGGTTCGCCATATTTTTCAAGGAGATGCTTTTCGAGCGACCCTGCATTCACGCCAATACGGATCGAACAACCATGATCTTTCGCCGCTTGGATCACTTCTTTGACGCGCTTCTCATCACCAATGTTACCAGGGTTAATCCGCAGGCACGCTGCGCCCGCTTCAGCCGCTTCAATCGCGCGTTTGTAGTGGAAATGGATGTCTGCGACGATGGGCACAGTGCTTTCGCGCACAATCTCTTTCAACGCTTTAGTCGACGCTTCATCCGGCGTTGAAACGCGCACGATGTCTGCGCCGGCTTCAGCGGCGGCTTGCACTTGCGCGACCGTGGCGGCCACATCAGATGTATCGGTGTTGGTCATCGTTTGCACCGCGATTGGAGCATCGCCCCCAACTGGCACATTGCCCACCATAATTTGGCGCGATGTGCGTCGATAGATATTTTTCCAAGGGCGGACGTGGTTCAGCGACATTGGGATTCCCTTTACGCACCTGCGAGCAGTTTCGCCCAACATAGGACGCAGTGTGGGATCAAGCAATGGAGAGTAGCGGGATTAAGTCAGCTTATTCGGTTGGGATTTGCAGCCCCTGGACCTCTGCCACAACACGTGCAAGGTCTTGGTCGGCACTGATATCCGCAACCGTATATTTCTCAGTCAAAGCATCCGCAGAAAGCGCAACTTTAGACGTCACCTGCCCACGAGGGCCCGCTGGACCAAAATGCTGGCCGTTTACTGCAAAGTAAATTGCACCGGATGCACCCACACGCAGTGTTGCGGGATCTTCCGTCATTGGAATTGGATAGGTATCGCCCGCATCCAGAATGCCTTCAAAAACAGATGTTCCGTCCGCCGCGCTCACGCGCACCCAAGCGGGGCGCACCGCGACAAGCTGAACCTGATCCGGAATTTGTTCAACAACTTGTGGTACAGTGGCTTCGATAGGCGCAATCAACACAGTTCCATCTGCGAACAGCACTGGTTCGTTTTGAGCGGCGGCATCCGCTTGCTCGGCAGCAAATGCCCCAAAGTTTTTTGGGTTGATCATAGAGATTGGAGCATCACGCGCTACAAGCACGGGGGTGTCCAACGCTTTCGGGCGATACAGACGATCAAGACCATCGACAACTGGTACAACGTCGCCTGTGATTGCGGCAACAGTTTCGTTTTCTTCAAACGGCACAGTCGCGCGCGCAACTGGGTCAAGGTCTGTCAGCACAATCGGCGTTTCATCGACTGGTGCGACACGCACTTGCTGAACTTCATTCAAAACAGTCCAACCACCAAATCCGATGGCCCCTAGCAAAGTTACCAAAACCAGCGTTGATCCAATTGCGCCCGGCTCTACCCGAGACATGAAGGCGTCGTTGATTGGCACGAAAGGCGTGCTTGGCTGAGCGAAAGGATCACGGCCCGCGGAAGACGACGCAATAATCTCAGCGGCACGGGATTTCTTGATAGAAGAGGCTTCATCGGACATGCCATGTGCCGTCGAGAACCCGCTTTCCTCACAGAACACATCAAACGCGCCCTCTGGATCCATGCCAAGGTAGCGTGCGTAAGACCGCACGTAGCCTGCAATGAAACCCGGCGTTTCAAACACGCTAGGATCAGCGTTCTCAATCGCAGAAATATAGGAGGCTTTTATCTTCAACTCTCGCTGCACATCGAGCAAGGATTTGCCGAGCGTCGCACGCTCGCCGCGCATCACATCACCGAGCTGCAAGTCGTAGTCGTCGAACCCTTTGGGGGCGACGTCCACGTCTTCTAGCTTGCGCGATTTTTTGCGCCCGATCATCTGCCCCGCCTCATACTCTTAGACAACGCCTTACCCGCAACTTATCCACAGGTTCGGCTCGTCTTATCGCCTTATTGGCGCATCAGTAGCACGACGCAACTGATTCTGCACTATTTTCGGGCTAACCCGTTAAATCGGCACGATTCAGCGCACAGTGCGACCAGAGCGCGTCCATCGCTTGAACTAAGGTATTCATCTCTTGAGGTCCATGCACAGGCGAAGGCGTAAACCGCAGCCTTTCTGTCCCTCTTGGAACAGTTGGGAAATTGATCGGTTGTGCATAGATGCCAAAGTCTTCGAGCAACATATCCGACAGTTTTTGCGTATGAACCGGATCACCCACCATCACGGGAACAATGTGACTGCCATGATCAATGATCGGTAAGCCCATCGCTTTCAGACGTGTTTTCAATATCTTAGCTTGGGTCTGATGTTGCTCCCGCAACTCAGGTGCTCGTTTGAGATATGCTACAGATGCCGCCGCCCCGGCCGCAACTGCGGGCGGGATGGAGGTCGTGAAAATGAAGCCCGGCGCATAGGAGCGGATCGCATCACACATCTTGTTGGACGCGGCGATATAGCCGCCCATGACGCCGTAAGCCTTCGCCAGTGTTCCGTTAATGATATCAAGGCGATGCATCAAACGGTCACGTTCGGCGACACCCGCGCCGCGCGGGCCGTACAAGCCGACAGCGTGCACTTCGTCGATATAGGTCAAGGCTTCGAACTCATCCGCGAGGTCACAGAGCGCTTCAATCGGGCCAAAATCACCGTCCATTGAGTATATTGATTCGAAGGCGATGAGCTTAGGGACTTTGGGGTCATCTGCTTCCAAAAGTTCGCGCAGATGTGCCACGTCATTGTGCCGGAAAATTCGCTTCGCGCCCCCATTGCGGCGCACACCTTCAATCATCGACGCATGGTTCAAGGCGTCGGAGTAAATAATTAGGCCTGGGAACAATTTTGGTAACGTCGAGAGCGTCGCATCATTCGCGATATAAGCCGACGTAAACAAAAGAGCCGCTTCTTTACCGTGCAAATCCGCAAGCTCCACCTCTAGCCGCTTGTGATAGACAGTCGTGCCAGAAATATTGCGAGTCCCACCAGAACCAGCACCTGTCGCATCAATCGCCTCATGCATGGCGTTCAAAACAACGGGATGTTGCCCCATGCCGAGATAATCATTGCCGCACCAAACAGTGATTGCCTGATCCGTGCCATCAGGCTTTCGCCACATCGCATGTGGAAAATTACCGTTTCGGCGTTCAATATCAATGAACGTGCGATAGCGCCCCTCAGAATGGAGGTTCTGCAAACTCACGTCGAGCTGTGCTGTGTAATCCAAAGGGCCACTCCCCCAAAACATATTCGTTGACGGGTTAAAAAAGAAGCATCGGCAGCAACTTACATCAACATTCGTTGAGCGAAGATTTAGCGCGCGCCCACTCCCATGGCAATGCTCTAGCATGGCGCGACATGTCGCAGCCTTGATCTATGTCATGAAAGCTTCGCAAGATCGCGCGTTTGGAAACACAGCGTCTTCTGGACAGTCCCGACGAGCATGATAGCGTCAACACAACGAACCCTCACAAACGGAAATTTCTCATGTCTCTTGATGCTGTTCTCGCTAAGATTGATGAAAACCTACCGGACGCAACAGAGCGTTTGCTGAACCTTCTGCGCATCCCTTCCATTTCAACCGATCCCGCCTTCAAACGTGATTGCGATGACGCAGCAGATTGGCTGGTCGCAGATTTACGAAATCTTGGTGCCGATGCTTCTAAGCGTGTCACAACCGGTCATCCCATGGTGGTGGGTCATGTTGATGGCGACGGGCCACACTTGCTGTTTTATGGTCACTATGACGTGCAACCTGTTGATCCCCTTGATCTTTGGGACACCCCACCGTTTGAACCTGCAATTGAGGACACCGACAAAGGACAAGTTATTCGCGGTCGCGGCTCCTCTGATGACAAAGGCCAGTTGATGACCTTTATCGAGGCGTGTCGCGCGTGGAAAGAAGTGCACGGAACACTCCCGTGCAAGATCACGTTTTTCTTTGAAGGCGAAGAAGAAAGCGGTTCACCGTCTTTGGTGCCTTTTATGGTAGAGAACGCGAAAGAGCTGACAACAGATATCGCCCTGATCTGCGACACGGGTCTGTTTGAATGCACGATCCCGTCGATCATCACTATGTTGCGTGGCCTTGTGGCAGAGGAAATCATCATCAAAGGACCAGACCGCGACTTGCATTCCGGCATGTATGGCGGTGTGGCGATGAACCCGATCCGCGTGTTAAGCAAAATCGTCACGGGACTGCATGATACAACTGGGCGCATTACGCTGCCAGGTTTTTATGACGCAGTGCCAGAGCTAGAGGATGAAATTCGCGCGCAGTGGCAAGGACTTGGTTTTGATCACGCGAAATTCTTGGGCGATGTCGGCCTTAGCGTGCCTGCGGGAGAACAAGACCGCACCCCACTTGAAATGATCTGGTCGCGCCCAACCTGTGATGTCAATGGCATTTGGGGCGGCTATGCAGGCGATGGTTTCAAAACCGTCCTGCCCGCCGAAGCGGGTGCCAAGATCAGTTTCCGGCTCGTCGGTCAACAAGACCCCGATGCGATCCACGCAGCATTCGAGACATATGTGCGCAGCTGCTTGCCCGAGGACTACACCGTTGAATTCCCACTCGGCAAAGGCTCTAAAGCGAGCCAAATGTCGATCGACGATCCCGCTTTTGAGAAAGCGCGCAAAGCTCTAAGCGACGAATGGCCAAACCCTGCGGCCTACGTGGGTTGTGGTGGATCCATCCCGATTGCGGGGCACTTCAAAGATATTCTCGGCGTCGACGCGATGCTGATCGGGTTTGGTAAAGACGATGACCAGATCCATTCACCAAACGAGAAATACGATATGGAAAGCTTCCACAAGGGCACTCGGTCTTGGGCGCGTATTCTTGAGGCCTTATCAACGTGATAGAGGGGTTTCGCAACGAAACGCTTGTGGGCCCGAAAGGGCCCATCGCCTACTCTATCGCTGGCTCTGGTCCAGCCCTGATATTGCTGCATGGCTTTCCTCAAAACCGGTTTATGTGGCACCAAATCGCGCCAGAATTGGCGAAAACCTATCGCGTCATCTGTCCTGATTTGCGTGGATATGGTGGCTCTGCCAAACCCCTAGGCGTTGAAAACTACAGTTTTCGCGAGATGGGTGCGGACATTTTACATCTGATGGATTATCTTGATCTTGGGCGGGCACATCTCATCGGCCATGATCGCGGCGCGCGCGTTTCACACAGGCTAGCTTTGGATGCGCCCGAACGTCTCAAGACATTGACGCTCATGGATATTGTCCCAACACATACACTATTTTCGAATCTCTCCCGTGAGGTAGCGCTTGGCTATTACCATTGGTTCTTCCTCGCCCTGCCCGCGCCGTTGCCCGACAATATGATTGGCCATGATCCTGATACTTATTTCAACTCCTGCTTAACCGGGTTGGGCACAGGCAAAGAACCCGCCTTTAATGACACAGCACTTGCCGCCTACCGCACCGCATGGCGCGATCCTGAAACCATACGCGCGATGTGTGATGACTACCGCGCCGGCGCAACGTTAGATTTTGAACAAGACGCAAAGGATCTAGATCAACGCGTTACGCTTCCCTCTTTGGTGCTCTATGCGAAAGACGGGATGATGGATAAAACCTATAAAATGCACTCTGTTTGGTCTGACAAGCTCAGCAATTTCGCGGTAAAACCAATGCGAGGCGGGCACTTTTTTCCGGATCATTATCCGCAAGACACGCTAACTGAACTGCGCAACTTTTTAGAACAAAATTCTTAGAAAAAGTGGCGCGGTTGACGGGACTCGAACCCGCGACCCCCGGCGTGACAGGCCGG
>ERZ1048686.1706-NODE-1706-length-16270-cov-4.971570_pt1 | contig 16270 bp, 16 predicted proteins | sample MGYA00383099_ERZ1048686 | MGnify/ENA primary metagenome ERZ1048686 (study PRJEB29581, sample SAMEA5548369) | metagenome | biome: marine; feature: coastal; material: water | depth 25 m | study: Short-term variability in the microbial, nano- and picoplankton... | reverse complement strand
AAGTTTATCAAACCTTCTGTTTCCCCTTCATCTAAGAAAGCCGTAAAAGTCTGTAGAAATTGAGTGTTGTTTGGAGAGGCAGAAATCAATTCTTTAAGCTCAATATAAATTTTCTTCCAAACAACATTTTCAGGCTCTTGACCATTCAATCGAACATTGACGTTATTTTCGTTTCCGCTAGGACTGACAAAAAGGAGCCCTGTATATAAATCATTGGTTACGTAATAATCAATCTCCAGATAACATTCACTATTCTTTGGTATTTCCAATTGATCTGTTGTATTCGCAACCCAAGTAGTATCCACCTCATTTAAAATGACCTTGCCATAAAAATTACCGTTAAAAGCTGTCAGGTTTTCATTTGACAGCTGAAGCATAGCTAATGACGTCGGATCATTTTCTATTGAATTGTTAATATCCTCAAAGTCTTCTACCCAAAAATTGGTAAAGCTCTTATAGCTGGTGACAGGGTTAATCACTAAATCTTCATTCTGAATGAGCTCTGAATCGATTTCATAACGATTTAAAAATGGATACAATTTCTTGGTTGCTGATATGCCATTATTAATGACAACCGGATAAACTTTAACATTGACAGCACCAGTTTTCAGTATGGGAATTCTAAACGGTACCTCAAAAATACCTATAAGTTCATCGTCAATGTAAACTTGCGCGTTTGTAATACTCTCCGTGAGCTCACCTTCCAATCCTGATAGGGCGATATTACTGTTCAGTTGCCATTCATTCACCTCTAACCATGACGGATCAGGGTTGTTCTTCACACAGGAAGAAACAAGAATAAATAATGAAAATACTTGAACTACTAAGCGCACTATAAATGGAACGATTTGAATTGAAAAATATTGTTTTATTGAAGGTATATCTTAGACATCTCATCTAATATTTGGTGCGCAACAAGCATAGCGTTTAATCCATCCTCAACATTTACAGGTGTTTCAGCACTATTTGCGATACTATTGTGAAAAGCAATTAGCTCCTCTTTTATGGCATTCGTTTCAAGGACATCAGGCTTGTCAATCAATATCTTCTTTTTTGCCTTATCCGTACCCAAGTCCAAAACAATATCGAATGGATCTGCTTCGCCCTCTAACTCTTCGAGCTTAAAAACTTCAAGTTTCTTATCTAAAAAATCAACACTGATGTAAGCATCTTTTTGAAAGAACCTTGTTTTCCTCATGTTCTTCAATGAAATTCTAGAAGCGGTTAAATTCGCTACACATCCATTGTCAAATTCTATTCTAGCGTTGGCTATATCATGCGTTTCACTAATTACAGATACTCCAGAGGCTGAAACTTTTTTCACTCCCGATTTAACAATACTTAATATGATGTCAATATCATGAATCATTAAATCCAAAACAACAGGCACATCGGTTCCTCTTGGATTAAATTGAGCCAAACGATGCGTCTCAATAAACATTGGCCTATCCAAATGTCTCTGAGCAGCAATGAAAGCCGGGTTAAATCGTTCTACATGTCCAACCTGGGCAACAATATCTGCCTCATGTACCAATGCTTGTAATTTATAAGCCTCCTCGATGGTTTCAGATAATGGTTTTTCAATGAACACATGCCTTCTAGACTGAATGGCCAGCTTGGCAACAGAAAAATGTGATAATGTAGCAGTTACAACATCCAAACAATCAACCGCCTCGATGAGCTCTTCGACAGTTTCATAAGAAGTAATACCATACTCCTGAGAAACCTCAGCTGAAATCGATGGATCTGGGTCATAAAAACCAAGCAAATCAAAACAATCCTTTAGCTCTTTAATAATGCGGATATGAATTTTCCCTAAATGACCTGCACCAGCTACTCCTATTTTAAGTTTCATATTGCTCGATTCAAAATATATGTCTATTTATAAATTAAAAAAAGCCATTAGAACAACTAATGGCTTTACTGATATAGTATTTTAATTATTTTTTGATTGAGTCCACAACTGCCTTAAAAGCATCAGGATGATTCATAGCTAAATCAGCTAGAACTTTTCTGTTGAGCTCAATACCATTTTTCTTAACGCCACCCATGAACTGAGAATAGCTCATTCCATGTGCTCTTGCTCCAGCGTTAATTCTTGTAATCCATAAGGATCGAAAATTTCTTTTCTTTTGTTTTCTTCCTGTATAAGCATATAACAAACCTTTTTCAATGGCGTTTTTTGCTACTGTCCATACATTCTTTCTCCTACCAAAGTATCCTTTGGCAAGCTTCATCATGTTTTTTCTTTTAGCTCTTGAAGCTACGTGATTTACTGATCTTGGCATATTTTCTATTTGTTTTTAATAAGAAGTGCATCAATATTACAGATGTCTTAGCTACTCGTTATTTGGTTAATAATAAAGAACCTTTTATTTCATGCACAATTGCAACTTAATATTTGACAAATCTGCATCATGAACCAATCCAGAATGTGTTAAGTTACGCTTACGCTTTTTGGCCTTCTTCGTTAAAATGTGGCTTTTAAACGCATGCTTACGTTTAATTTTCCCACTCCCAGTGATTGTGAATCTCTTCTTCGCACTGGATTTTGTCTTCATTTTAGGCATTTTTTTGTTTTTTAAAGATGAACACTATATCAGTTTTTTTTTATTTCTTTTTTGGATTAATCATGAGATTCATTTTTTTACCTTCCATTTTAGGAAGCTGCTCAATCACACCATAATCCGCTAATTCTTGCGCAAAACGCAAAAGTAATATTTCTCCTCGATCCTTGAACACAATAGTTCTACCGCGGAAGAAAACGAACGCTTTCACTTTACTTCCTTCTGTCAGAAACTTTTTTGCATGTGCAAGTTTGAAGTTAAAATCATGGTCATCGGTATTTGGACCAAATCTAATTTCTTTTACAACAACTTTACTCTGCTTGGCTTTTAACTCTTTTTGCTTTCTCTTTTGATTGTAAAGAAACTTCTTATAATCCATGATTTTACACACGGGTGGGACAGCCTTAGGGGATATCTCAACCAAATCAAGTCCTTCCTCCATTGCCATATCAATGGCTTTGAGAGTTGCTATTACCATAGGCTCCCTTCCTTCAACAACCAATCTTACCTCTGGTGCAAGAATCTTTTGATTGATTTTGTGTTGGGCAGTCTCTTCTCTTCTAACAAAAGGACGTCTTGGAGTTCTTCTCATTCAAGTTTTAATCGTTAATTACCAATTCTTTTTCAACTAATTCATTTATAAAGTCAGCGAAATCCTTAATCCCCATTGCTCCTTTGTCTCCTTCTCCCCTTTGTCGAACAGCAACCTGTTCAGAGTTGAACTCTTTTTCACCTACAATAAGCATAAATGGACGCTTCGCTAGCTCTGCATCTCTTATTTTCTTACCAATCTTTTCATTTCGGTCGTCAATAAGTCCGCGAATATCGTAATTATTTAGGACATCTGAAACTTTTTTAGCATACTCGTTGAATTTTTCCGAAATAGGTAAAACCACAAATTGATTTGTCGTTAGCCATAATGGGAAGTCACCACCGCAATGTTCTAATAATACTGCAACGAAACGCTCCATTGATCCGAAAGGTGCACGATGAATCATTACAGGCCTGAGCTTATCGTTATTACTTCCAACATATTCAAGCTCAAATCGTTCGGGTAAATTGTAATCTACCTGAATGGTACCAAGCTGCCATTCTCTCCCCAAAGCATCTTGAACCATAAAGTCCAATTTAGGACCATAAAAAGCAGCTTCACCATATTCAATTACAGTGTCCAACCCTTTTTCTTTGGCTGCTTCCATAATCGAAGCCTCTGCTTTTTCCCAATTTGCATCAGAGCCAATATACTTTTCCGTGTTCTCTTTGTCTCTAAGAGATATCTGCGCTTTATAGTTTTTGAAATCCAATGTTTTCAACACGTATAAAACAATATCAATCACATTCATGAACTCAGTTTTGACCTGATCCTGTGTACAAAAAATATGAGCATCATCTTGAGTAAAGCCCCTGACTCGAGTTAAACCATGAAGCTCTCCTGATTGCTCATATCTATATACTGTTCCAAATTCTGCAAAACGTAAAGGCAAATCTCTGTAAGACCTTGGCCTAGATTTAAATATTTCACAATGATGAGGACAGTTCATCGGTTTTAAATAAAATTCCTCGTTGGGATCTGGTGTTTTAATGGGCTGAAATGAGTCCTCACCATATTTCTCATAATGTCCAGAACAAACATATAATTCTTTATTTCCAATATGGGGTGTAATCACCTGGTCATAACCTGCCGATTTCTGTGCTTTTTTTAGAAAATTCTCTAGTCTCTCTCTGAGCGCTGCTCCATTTGGCAACCATAGTGGCAATCCCTGCCCTACTTTTTGAGAAAAAGTAAACAAGTCCAATTCTTTACCTAATTTTCTATGGTCACGTTTTTTCGCTTCTTCTAGAAGCTCTAAATGCTCATTTAGCTCGGCATTCTTTGGAAATGTAATTCCATAAATTCGAGTGAGCTGCTTATTCTTTTCATCACCCCTCCAATATGCACCAGCAACTGCAGTAAGTTTTATTGCTTTAATGTAACCCGTATGGGGTATGTGTGGCCCTCTACATAAATCAGTAAATTCCCCTTGAGTGTAAAAGGTAATGGTGCCGTCTTCAAGACCTTCTATTAATTCAAGTTTATAAGGATCTTTCTTTTCAGTAAAATATTTTATTGCATCTGACTTGGATACTTCTTTTCTTGAAAACACATTTTTTTGTTTTGCAAGCTCTTTCATCTTAGACTCTATTTTTTCTAAGTCATTCTCAGAAAATGAATCATCCAAAAAATCAATATCATAATAGAAACCTTTTGCTATTGGTGGCCCAATGGCAAATTTGGCATTTGGATAATAAAACTGAATGGCCTCAGCCATTAAGTGAGCAGAAGAGTGCCACATCGTTGACTGCCCTTCTTTATCTCTCCACGTCAAAAGCTGTAAAGAGGCATTTTCTTTTATCGGCAGACTCGCATCAACCACATTTCCATTCACTACTGCACCCAATACATTACGTGCTAGACCTTCAGAAATTGACAAAGCAATATCCATAGAAGTGGTATTCACTTCTACATTTCGTACCGAACCATCGGGAAGAGTAATGTCTATCATAAAAAATTTTGTGCAAAGATAAGGAAAGAGGAGTTAATTAGATAAAAATCACACTAACTTTTGTTTTCTATTCTAAATAATGATTTTTGAATCGACCTAATCGAACTAGAAATGGATTCTTCTCCTAAAACAGCTTCAGGTAGTTCCATAGAAATATAACAACGAAAAATCCATATCTCAAGAATATCTTTAAGCTCTACTGAGTAGGTCTCATACAATGGGTTTGTAGACGAAAGAAGCACATTCTTTTCCGATGAGATTTGATTTTCAATAATTTTGAATACAATACCATCATCTTTAGTGACAAGAATACACGGAGTTTCTGAGGCGATTAATGTCCAATCTTGTACAAATTCTCCCACTACAAAAGAACCATCAGAAACAGGTGGCATTGAATCACCTGAAATGGGAAAAGTTCTGTATTTTCTGTTTTTAGATAAGAAAGGAAGACGAATTGTGGGTAAAACTTTAATAAACTCCGGATCTGAATAACCAAGAGCATAGCCTGCTTTGGCCTTGACAGGAATCATTTCAATGAGCTCATCATTGCTTTCTGAAACCTGAGAAGTAAGAATCCTTAGCTTGGAGCCGGTGGCAGATGACTTCCATCCATTTGTTATTCTCGTCCACTGACTTGAATTAAATGTTGAGAAGTCATTTTTCAATATGGCATCAATTGAAATGTTGTAAAATTCTGAAATCATTGAGATGATTTCTAGACTTGGTTGAGCAACAGCGTTTTCATAACCACTGTAAGTAGATCGATTCAAACCCAAGCTTTTAGAAACCTCATCTTGAGATTTACCGAAATGTTTTCTTAAAAGCTTCAAATTGTTTCCTACCACCATAATATCAAATTTAGGTTAAATATATAAAATAATGAATAACTAAGCAGTATTTTTGATTAGAATTTAATCTTACTGAGAAACGAATTTATAGCTAATGTAACCTGTTTGGGAGTTGGAAGCAGAAGCCTTGTAATTAAATCGAGATTTCCGAGCGTATTCAAGAGCCTTACTCTTCATGCATGATGAGGCATTCGAAGAAGAAGCATTATCGATTTGCGCATCAATTACATTTCCATTTTTATTCACTTTTACTCGGACAACAATTGTCCCTTGTGAATTGTATCCACATGTGTAACCAGGGTTTCGAATATACCAATTGTCATTTTTATAGGCAGAGCGCCCCTGAAGCTCCCATTCGACCATCACTTGTCCTGAAAACTGATTCTCTGAACTTGAATTGGCGGGTTGTCTTTCCTTTGCTTGATCACGCTTTAATTCTTCTAGTCTGGCTTGATGCTCTTTAACCAGCTCTTCCCTTTTTTCATCTCCACCGGTTTCATCAATAAATTGTTGCTCTATATCTTTCGCCGACTCAGCAGGGTCTTCTTCATACGTGCTTTCTGACCAATCATCAGCAGAACTATTTCTAGAATCATTTACATCTCGAGAAATACTAGAGACATCTCCACCAGAAAAGTTTCCAGCATCTATATTTTCAGCCTTTAAGCGAATTCCATCATCTTCCAATTTGGAATAGGTGTTGAATTGTGTTTTCTTACCAAACCCTGTGAAAGAAGATACCTGAAGGTACACGAATACAAAAAGGTATACCCCCGCACATGCGGCAATTCCAATTATTGTATGTTCTGAAATCTTCTTCATGGATGATTTATAACTTTCCCAGTTTGTTTATCAATGTATTTTTGAATACTTCCTGAATCCAAATCAATTACTTTCAAAAAATTCATGTCAGTATTATAAAATGTCCACTGATCAAAAGAAAGTATTTCATTTCCTCTTATATCATACAACGCATTTCCCAAATCATTTTCTAAAATAAGAAAATCTCCTAGCTTGTATATAGAAGAATACAATGCATCTATAATTACGTTCAATTTTAAGTCCATTACTCCAAAGTCTCCATTCTTTCCAAACAGTATATATTCATTATTGATAAGCTCAATACTCTCATGGTCATATTTCGATATGATGCTGTATGACGAATCCATTAGCGCCCATTTACCATTCTTTGAAACCCCAAAACTGTGCCCCAAATTTCTAATGTTATCGTATTTTGGCTTGACTACAAATTCCCCATTAGTATTAATGATACCAAATTTTTGATTACTAAAAGCTACTGCCCGATTATTGGAAAAATTCCCCAATAAATCATAATCAACAAATCCGTCAAACTTATTTTCAATCAATCGTTTACCCTGCTTGTCAAGGTAACCAATCTTATCGCCTTTAATGCAAATGGCATATCCGTTTATCTCCTGATGTATCTCTTGGTAGAGCGAATCATTTACTATGGCCCCATTTCGATCAGAAAGCTGCTTATAATTATCTCTTTTCACTACAATAAACAAACTGTCAGAAAAGTTATATATTCCCTCATAACCACAGGGAATCACTTGACTCAGGTTTATATCCAACAAGCCTCGTTGCCCAGCTATAGATACTGGACACAAACCGTTTTTAAAATTTAACACAAAATCAAACTTCTCAGCAGTCACCTGTGCTCCTTTGCGGTCGTAAAAGGCATATAATGAATCTTTTTGTGCACAAATATACCCTTCAGCCAATATAGATATGTCTTGGAACACAGTATCAAAAATAAAATCTCCATTTCGGTTTATAATTCCCAAGTAATCTCCAGACGAAACAATGTAAAGCTCCGTATCTGTTTCAATATCATCAAAAACAAAATCACTAACCTTTTCATTCTTTTTATTGATTAAACCAATCTTACCATCCTTTTCAACAGCAGCAAGACCATCATAAAAAAAACCTGCGTCATCATATTCCGGCTCGATTAACCACTTACCAGAAGTGTCACTGTACCCCATTGTGCCTAACGAATCTGAAAAAGGATAAAAAACGATATCTACCAATTCAGAATCTAAGTTGATTTCTTCCTTAAATGGATAATTCGGATATAAAAGGTCAAATTCAACAATAAGCTCTGGTTTAAAATTATTGGTGTACCTTTTATAAAGCTCCTTCCATGCCTTTTCAATATTCCTATTTTGAGAATATCGCTTTGTGAATTTTTCAAGCCCCCTATACCCTTCTTCAGAGAAATAAATAGAATAAATGCTGTCCTCAGCAATACCAACATGAACGTTATTCGGATAGTCTTCAATAAATCGAATCAATTCATCCTCACTAAATGTCTTAACGAATGTTTGATATTCAAAAAGCTCTATAGTATGTTGTATTTCATTGCGAAACAAAGAATTCGGATATTCCTCAAGCATCATTAACGCAAAAGACAAGCTTCCTTCATTCAAAATCGCATCAAGAACCAATGAGTCTCTATTTCTATATGCAGCACTCAAGTTTCTATTCCACGACTGATAGTCGATTAAAGAGTCATAACAAGCTATGGATTTGCGATCTTTACAGATAAGAAACACATCATCCCCAAGCTTTTGTTTTTGATTTTTAATTGAGAGTGAATCAAAATTAAATTGAGCAAGCTTATCTCGGTTTTTTTTGGATACTTCATCCCAATTGTTCTCAGCAATTAATACATATTTAATTGAAGAGTCAATATTCTCAGTTACTGGAGAGTCATAATACAAGGACAAACCATATGCACACGCTGAGGAATCCCTTTTAAGCCCATCATCAAACCCATTGAAAGCACTGTAATAATCATGATTATTCAACGAAACAAATGATTTCTCAATTGTGGTACAAGATATCGCAGAAAGCAACATCCCGCTTAGAAATAAAAGTATATATAACTTACGCACAATCAAAAGTAGCAATAATTATACCGTAGGATTTGGCTAGTTCTTTAAGTTTTCAGGAATTTTACAAACAGGTATAGGAATCATTTTATGCCGATTTATTTTGTGAAGCCGATTGTAGATATTTAAGACCTCAATCTGCCTATTTGTTAAATCGCTCATTTCTCCAGAATAATCCATAGCCCATTCGAGCTCGGCATAGCTCGCTCCGATTTGATCTTCGTCTTTGCGACCATCACCCCACAAACCATCGGTAGGAGCAGCTTGTTGAATTTCGTTAATCACATTTAAAGTTACAGCCAAAGAAAAAACTTCAGTCTTGGTAAGGTCAGCGATAGGACTCAAATCAACTCCACCATCTCCGTACTTGGTATAAAAACCAATTCCGAAATCTTCAATTTTATTCCCCGTTCCAGCCACAAGAAGTCCGTGTGCCTGACCCACTGCGTATAGTGTCATCATGCGAAGTCGAGCTCTACTATTCGCCATTGACAATTGATTAGAATCAATAGGAAAAGGCATGCTGTTTTCAAATGATTCAAAAACTTCCGTGAGCTCTAATTCATGAGATTCAACATTAGAATAACGACCTCTTAAATCTTCAATATGCTTTTGAGCCAATAAAAACTCCGATGATCTTTGACGAATAGGCATATTTAAAAGGACAACCCTCTTATCCGTTTCGGCACAGAGTATAGAAGTTACTGCAGAATCTATTCCTCCTGAGACTCCAATAACGAAACCATTGAGATTGGACTCCTCACAATAAGATTTTAACCAATCAACGATATGCCTGCTGACCTTTTCCAAAATCGATTAGAACAATACAGACAATTTAAAAATCAATTGATTCTGACGTGCTGATGCGGAATAGTAGTCTCTTTCTGGTGGAGAAATTAAAATATTTGTAATATTGTACATGGTCTTGTTCTCTTCCTTTCGATTTAAAAAATAAGGGGTTATTCCATAATAGTAGCCTGCTTCAAGGACGAGGGATGTTGACCCTACAAAATTCCACTCGGCTCCTGCTGATAATCCAATACTGCCGTTATAGATAAAAAACTCACCAGGAGATCTCATTAACTCATTGGTTACATCTTCAAAACCAATAGCGTCTTTACCCGTATCTGTAAATTTCTGAGACAACAAGAAGCTATTTCTCAAACCAAATTTCCCAAAGTACCTAAAATCACCTATAAAATTGGTTCTGAACATCAGCATCAAAGGAATAGAAAGCTTAATCGTTTTTAGGTTCCTAGTTTCCAAGCGCATTGTACCCGTGGCTTCAGCTTGATTTTCTTGAGTCAAAACCTCACCCTCAACATAATCCAAGTATGTCAATGAGGTCGGACTGTAACTGTTTTTACCAAAATCAAAATCCAAACCAGTTGCAATACCTAAGTTTTCGGCACCCTTAAACGCAGAATGCAAGACAATCCCAATACTCAACAAAGATCCAGCATCCTCACTTGTGGTTTTTGTTGTACCCGGCGACAAAAAATTTGCGCCCGCATTGAATGTAAGTCCAGCTTGTACTTTTTTGCTTGCCACATCTTGGGCAGTGATTAATCCGACTTGAAAACACAAAACAAGTGTTAAAGGAATGTAAATTATCTTTTTCATATCAATAAAACATTTAGATTTGAGAGTATTGTTACTTTTGAACAAAAATAAGAATTCTCGTGAATCGCAAGCTTAAAAAAAGGATTATTATCGGCCTTGCCCTTATTACAACAATACTCATTTCGTTATGGTGTTTAAATGTTTTCGATTCTAAAAACCCTCTTAATGCCAACACAGAAGAAGTACAGCTAAACCTCGTTATAAAACCAATTAGTGGCTCTAAACTAATCAATGACAGTGTTTTATTTATTGAATTTTATAAATCACAATCCAACATCTCAGAAGTTCTCACAAATAATTACAGACGTATTAGTGATCAAGACACTACACCAATTCAAATCTGGAGGTCTTTTTACAATCAGGAATATGTAAAAGAAACTGAAAAAGAAATTTCGATGGTTTTTCCTGACTATGCCTCCGAATCTAAAAATATAACTGAAGCATATAAAAGGTTAAAATATCATTTCCCAAATAAGAAATACCCAAAAAAAATCGTCTTTGCAAACACCAATTTTGGTGGAAACGTAATACTAGAAGATGGTGTTATATTGGTAGGAATTGAAAGATATATCGGTGGAAATAAAAACGTAATACGAAACTCATTGCCTCCTGATGAGTTCCCCTTATGGCTCAAAACAGGGTTTGAAAAAAAATTCTTACTTCGAGATCTACTAATGTCCACTTTAATTTCCAATGGTACAATTCCAAAAAGCAAACACGATTATTTGATTAGCGAAATTGTTGAATGGGGTAAGATTTGTGTTTTAACAGAGATGGCAATGCGATTAGAAAACAAGGACATACAGCCAGAGATTGTCCTTAGATGGAACAAGAATCAATACAATTGGGCCAATAAGTATGAAAAAGCCTTCTGGGATTATCTAAAGAAGAACAACCTTATGTTTTCCACGAATGAAAAAAACCACGCATTCCTATTAAATAATGGACCTTACTCTATAGGATTTTCAGATAAAAGTCCTGACAGAATGGGACAATATATTGGATGGAAAATGGTAAGAAACTACGTTTTTGATGAGAACTTGTCTCTATCAGAAATGATTAAATTAGATTACAAAAAATTTTATGATAAATACAACCCGTAAATATGTCTAAAAATAAAACAAAAACATCCGAAATTAATATTCAGGTTGATTTAAATGAAAATAACCTTCCTATTGAAATGAGATGGGATGCTGAGGGCAGTGACTCAAAGAAAGCCCTTACCTCTGCTTTTTTATTATCACTATGGGATCCGCAAGAAAAAAACACCATGAAAATTGATTTGTGGACCAAGGAGATGTCCGTCGAAGAAATGAAACAGTTTTTTCATCAATCACTTCTCTCAATGGCAGATACTTTTGAAAAAGCAACAGGTGAGAATTTAATTTGTGAAGACTTAAGAGATTACTGCTATCACTTTGCTGAAAAAATGAAGATTCTTCCGGAATGAATTTGATTCTGCATAAAATGAGTACATCTATCGGTGCTCCTATTGAATACAGATTGTATTCCGACAACAAACCAATTCTAATCAACGATCTTATTCACCAAAAAATCGAATTAAATTGGTCTGGTAATATCTTTTGTCGGAAGTGCACCAAGAAAACAAAAAGATCATTTGGAGAAGGGTTTTGCTATCCTTGCTTTATGTCTGCTCCAGAGGCAAGCCCTTGTATCATAAAACCAGAGCTATGTCAAGCTCACCTTGGCATTGGTCGTGATATTGAGTTTGAACAAAAGCATCATAATCAGCCACATATTGTATATCTAGCCGCAACTGATAAGGTGAAGATTGGAGTGACACGTGACACACAGGTGCCAACAAGATGGATCGATCAAGGCGCAAATAAAGCCATTATTTTAGCAGAAACTCCAAATAGATACCTAGCAGGAGTAACTGAGGTAGCTTTAAAGTCTTTTTATTCCGATAAAACAAATTGGAGAAGTATGCTAAAAAACTTGCAGGACCACACTATAGACCTAGAGGAAGAAAAATGGAAATGTCATGATTTACTCCCGTCTGATTTACAGCAATATTTTGTAGAAAATGACGATATTGTTGAATTGAATTATCCAGTAAATAACTTTCCAGAGAAAGTAACTTCATTGAACCTAGAAAAACAAGAAAACATATCCGGTGTTTTAACAGGTATTAAAGGACAATATTTAATGTTTGATGAACAATATGTTTTTAACGTCAGACGACACACCAGTTTTGAAATAGAAATGATTACAAATGGTTAAATTAATACAAAAAATATTAGACCTTTTTTACCCATTGGTAAACAAGATTTTTGATAAAACCACATATTATTACGCTGCTTGCGGAACAGGAAATTTGGTTCTTAGCTGGGTTTTATTTTTTGTGTTTTTTCAATTTGTATTCCAAAAGAAAATATTTTACGTTGAATCAATTAACTATTCATTAAGCGCCTATTCATTAAGCTCATTTGTCTGTTTTGTGATTTCGTTTTCTATTGGCTTTCTATTAATGAAGTATGTTGTATTCACCCAAAGTGAATTAAAAGGTCGAATCCAATTGTTTCGATATGGCTTGAGTAGCCTTATTACTTGGATTGCTCACTGGATGTTATTAAAAACCTTTATTGTTTTGTTTGCATTCTTTCCGTCAATTGCAAATATTGTTTCCTCTTGCATCGTAGTCGTAATAAGCTACTTACTTCAAAAGAAATTCACATTCAAATAAGCATCGCAATTTCAGCACCAATTTTACTACTAAAATTAGTTGTCGGAAAATTTATTTATTATTTCTTTCAGCCTAATCCTTATTTCGTCTTCAGCATACGGAAGCGCATGATTACGAATGATTTTTTGAGAAAAGCCATCGGGTGATACTATAAAACTTTCCATTGCATTGGCCAATGATATTTCATTCCCTATTTCTGTCTGAATTCCCAGCTCCTGCGGTAGATCAAAACCGATTCCAACTGGTGTTGTTATTGTTGGTGTTCCTGTTGCCCATGATTCTGCCAAAACAATTGAAAAAGTTTCATAAACTGAATTTAGAATAAAAACATCAGCATGCTGGAAACAAGCGGGAATATCTGACCATTCTTTAGCCCCTTCAAACGAAACAACATCTATAATATCCAGCTGAGTACAATATTCAACCCATCTCTCTTTTTCTCCATCTGTTACAACTTTAAAACAAAAAACATTTCCAATTTTTTTCTTGAGGAGATGACATGCATCAAACATGCCTTTAGGGTTTTTTGTTTTTGGATCAAGGGTCGAGATATGCAAAAACTGAATGATTTTACCCCTTGTTTTTTTCTTTACTTCAAAAGCCTCTAAATCAACGTGATTTGGAATAAGCTCAATGTGCTTATTTCGAAATACTGATTTTAAATCTTTTCTTAAAAAATCAGAAACCGCAAAAAAAGAATCGACTCTTTTGGCAGATAAGTGAGCTACAACCTTATGGAAAACAGAGCTATTAGCCCATGAATCTGGACTAAAATAAGACCCTTGTTCGATATGAACCCATGGACAATTGAAGAAACTTTTTGCGAATACGAATTGTAATCCTTTGGGCAGTATTATTTGTGTAAACAGAAGGTCTGTCCGTTTAATGATTTCAAAAACCTGTTTCAAAGCTCTCTTCTGATTTCGCAGTTTCTGAAATATATTTTTTCCTTTTGGATGATAAACCAAGTACTCTTTAAACCTTTTTTCTTCACTTAAAACGATTCTAACTTCATTAGTATTTAACTGGGGAACCGTATGCACTACAGTCACCTCATAGTCATCACTTAATAATTCTATTTGACGTCTTATAAAATTCCCTAAAAAAGGGTTTTCTGGAGTAGGATACCATGAACTTAAATAAAGAATGTTTTTAATTGTACCTGACATGTGCGAAAATAAAATTCATTGTTTAAAACGCAAAGTGATAAAAAGAAAGGACTATACAATATTGTTCTTAAATATATTGACTATCTCTTGAATGGCATAGTCAATCTCTTTCTTTGTTGTATAACGAGAAAAAGAAAATCTCACGTTGGGTCGATTCATATCCGCATCTATACCATCAAGAACATGAGAGCCTTTGGTCGACCCCGAAGAGCAAGCACTACCCCCACTTGCTGCAATACCTTTTAAATCTAAGGTAAATAAAAGCATTGAAGCTTTTTCCGTTGCAGGGAAACACACATTCAAAACAGTGTAAAGTGATTTTTCTTTAGAGATTTCACCATGAAAATCAATTTCATCAAAATACTTCTTAAACTCAGAGATCATATGGTTTTTTAAGCTCCATACCTGATTTTGATGCTCACTCAAGTCCTGATAAGCCAAGTCCATTGCTTTAGATAAACCTACAATCCCATAGATGTTTTCGGTGCCACCACGGAATCCTCTTTCCTGTGCACCTCCATGAATCATTGGTGTGAGATGTGTTTTTGAATTGCAGTACAGAAAACCTATGCCTTTAGGACCATGAAATTTATGAGCCGCACAGGTTAAAAAATCAACATCAAGATCTTTTAAATCAAAAGTATAATGCCCCATCGTTTGAACGGTGTCAGAATGAAAATAAGCATTGTATTTTCTGCACAAAACCGAAACCTCTTTTAGAGGCAGCAAAGTGCCAATTTCATTATTTGCATGCATAAGAGAAACCAACGTTGGGATCGGCTCTTTCAGTATAGACTCTAAATGATTCAAATCGACGTTTCCCTTCTTGCACACATCCACATATTCAATTTCGACATTGTACTGCTTAAACATATGCTCAGCTGTATGTCCAACCGCATGATGCTCAATTTTAGAAGTAACGATTCTGTTCACCCCAAGATCAGTTACCGAAGTAAGTAACGCCATATTATCGGCCTCTGTACCGCCAGAAGTAAATATGATTTCAGAAATTTGACAATTTAAGTGTTTGGCAATATTCCTTCGCGAGTTTTCAATAATCGCCTTGGCATTTCTGCCAAAATAATGGCTAGAAGATGGGTTTCCGAAATTATTTTGAATAATCGGAGCCATGACCTCATACACCTCAGGTGCCAAAGGTGTAGTCGCCGCGTTATCAAGATATACTTTCATCTTAGAATTTTAGCGAATATAAGAATTACTCCGTAATTATTTCACCTGGAGAAAGTCTTTGACTCTTTGTTAATTTAACTTCTATATTTACATTCAATAGTAGAGCATGCCAAAAATTAAAAACCTCATCGCAATCTTATTTTTTTCGCTATCCTTACCATATAGTATGGTTGCACAAATATGGTTCGACATTGGTTTAAATGCCGGTTTAGGAACTGGTTTTATCACCCAAAAAGAATTTTACCAGGTGAATCAAGTGAATTTTATACCCAAATTGAACACCACTTACAGTGGTAAAATAGGTGTAAACTTTAATGATCACCATTCAATTGTTTTTGATTTAGGTTTAAACAATCGAAATTTTTCAATAGACCAAAACGAAGTTCCGGGAATGGAAATTACGGAAACATTTAGAATGGACTTTGGTCTTTCTGGATTCAGATTCACCCCAGTATACCGTTATACGAATGAAGGATCATTTATCGAGCTAGGACCAGAATTCGGAAGGGTATCGTCACAGTACATTAACGATATAAATGAAGTAGCTAACGTTTCTATTTTTGAAAATTATACCCGTGGAATGTTTGGCTTCGGCGGCTATGTTTTAGGAAACGAACGGGTTACTTTGGTTGTGGGCTTTCGGGTCATGTATGACTTTACTGAGCTTCGAACAGACTACGGAAAACAAATCTCATTTCCGTTTA
>ERZ1048686.1704-NODE-1704-length-16275-cov-8.021640_pt1 | contig 16275 bp, 13 predicted proteins | sample MGYA00383099_ERZ1048686 | MGnify/ENA primary metagenome ERZ1048686 (study PRJEB29581, sample SAMEA5548369) | metagenome | biome: marine; feature: coastal; material: water | depth 25 m | study: Short-term variability in the microbial, nano- and picoplankton... | reverse complement strand
ATTTGACGCCCATTCCGATACGTGGGTGGATGATGATCCTGATCGCTTGGATCACGGCACATTCATGTATCATGCGGTCAAAGAGGGCTTGGTTCTTCCCGAGCAATCGGTGCAAGTCGGAATCCGGACAACAAACCCAGACACTCAGGGGTTTCACACGCTTGACGCGCCCTTTGTCCATGAATACGGGCCCCTAGAGACAGCAAAGCGTATCAAAGAGATCGTTGGCGAAAACAATGTCTACCTGACGTTCGACATTGACGGGCTTGACCCTGCATTTGCACCGGGCACTGGCACTCCTGTGTTTGGTGGGCTGACATCAGGTCAGGTCGCTACAATCATGCGGAACATCGCTGGAATCAACTTGGTTGGAGGTGATGTTGTCGAAGTGTCTCCAGCCTATGACACCACAGGTGCAACCGCGGTCGCGGGGTCACAACTGGTTCTCGAACTGCTCTGCTTGTTGGCGAACAGGTCGTAGAAACGGTCTGTTCATCCTGACGCAGCTGCCGATGCCGATGCCAATGATCAAATCAGCACGCAGAGCAGTAGCCTAATTCCTTCAGGTCGGGCCATTTATGTTGCCCGACTAATCCCCCATTCGCCGGAGCGTTAGAAGTGTCCCAAGTTGATCTAATTCATCGCCGTCAATCTGTCTTTGTAAATGGAGAGTGGGGCAGCGGAAATGGCAAGGCACCATTGGTGGTTATTGATCCATCAACGGGTGATATCCTTACCGAAATCCCCACGGGCGGTGCTGGCGATGTGCAAGCCGCCGCTGCTGCCGCTGCGGCGGCCTTTCCCCATTGGAAAACCACGCCAAGTGCCACGCGCGCCACCTACCTACGAGGGTTCGCCAAAGGATTGAAAGATCGCTTCATGGCATTGGTGAACGTCCAGATGCAGGTCAATGGCAAACCGCGGATGGAATCCGAAATTGACCTTGGTGATGCGATTGCCACATTTGAATACTACGCGATGCTGGCTGATGGGTTGGATTCGGGTCAGGACACACCCGTTTCCCATGCGGGTGGTGCCCATTCCGGGCGGGTCCGCCACGAACCCATTGGTCCGATAGGTATGATCGTGCCTTGGAATTTTCCAATCGTCACCAGTGCTTGGAAAATCGCACCTGCTTTGGCGTCGGGTTGTACTGCGGTGATGAAGACATCCGAAATGACACCGCTGATCGAACTTGCTTACGCAGATATCGCTATGGAAATAGGGCTTCCTGCGGGGGTTCTGAATATCGTAACCGGTGCCACTGAGGTTGGAATCGCAATGACGTCCGCGCCGGAATTTCGCAAGGTTTCCTTTACCGGTTCAAACATGATCGGCGCGTTGGTTATGAAGGCGGTCTCGGATCGCTGCCTTCCGATTGCTTTGGAGCTGGGTGGAAAGTCCCCGATCATCGTGACCGAAGACGCGGATTTCGACACAGCCCTCGAAAGCGTCATGGGGGGTGTCTTATATAATGCAGGCCAGATGTGTTCGGCGACGTCCCGTCTGATCGTGCATGAAAACATCGAAGCCAGATTTATGGAGGCCTTGATCGAGCGGACCAAAGCACACGCTGTCGGATCGCCGTTCGAGGTCGACACCATGATGGGGCCGATCACAACGCGCGCGCAGTTCGAAAAAATCCAGACCTACTTCCAAAGCGCTCGAGAGGCAAAGCTGGATTGCGTTGCAGGTGGGGGTGTCATAGGCGGCACCGGCGGTAATTTCCTGCAACCGACAATCTATCGCAACGTGCCTCGCGATCACTTGATTTGGAAAGAAGAAGTGTTTGGGCCGGTTCTTGCAACCACCACGTTCAAGACGGATAAAGAAGCAGTGCAATTGGCAAATGATACGCACTACGGGCTTGTCGGGTCGGTGATGTGTGGTGATCCCGCTCGTGGCAAAACCCTATGCGATGGTATCGAAGCGGGCCAAATTTGGTTCAATACTCCGCAGATTGTCTATCCTGACAGCGCATGGGGTGGGTTTAAGTCAAGCGGTATTGGCCGCGAGCTCGGGCCATGGGGCTTGAACGGTTTTCAGGGCGTTAAGCATATCACGTCGCCATGCCATAGGGTTGAGATGCCGTTTTCGGCTTAGCCATTTCAAGGCCCACTCATTTTGAAACAATAATTGCTACACGGTTTTTGGTGACCAGCCGTATGGTGTTGACAAGCGGGCATTGGCGCAACCGCAGCGAATTTGCACTTCGTCCTTCGACCCGATTGTTGGAGCCATTTACAGCCAAAGGGTGGTTTAGGAATACCCGTTTTTGCCCCCCTCAATGGCCGCTATGGCGAATTCGCTGCGTCGCCAAAAGTGTTCCGCCGCAACTGCAAGCGAATGCTGCGTCAGCAACATAGCAAAACGTCAATGTCGGGAATGTCCCGCGTTTTGTGAGTTCATGCTGGGACCAACCAACGGCCGGTTCCATCAAACGCTGCCATTTACTTCGGTCCATCCCGATGATCGCGTTGGGAAAAATCTGACCTTTCCTGCGCAATATCGCCGAGGCGTTCGCTGCGGCGGCGCAAAGGGCAGCTTTCGGTCAGAAAAACTTACGTCACAAATGAGTTTACGTAGTCGCTTACATGGATACCAAGCCTTCGTTGAAAGGCGCGGCGCATGTGTTGGTGGTCGCCAAAACCGTTGAGTCGTGAGACCTTCTTCAGCGGTAGTTTGTCAGCCAGCAACCCACGCGTGCTAATATTGACGAACTGCCGATAGTTCTTAAGTCTCAAATTCTGCTCTGAGTTCAATCCCAAGTGCTGAGAGAACGTTGGTTATGGTACTCAAGCGAGGATCACCATCAGCATTCAGCGTAAGGAAAAGAGATTCAAGGGTATCATTAGGGTCTTTTGTCAACGTGGCCAGCTCATGGGCGCGAACGACCGTCCGTATCGCGTGCACAATGAATTTTGCGTCGCCAGTGGCCAATGCTTCTGTGATCAGTTCAGCTTGAACTTCGTTAGAAACAAGATGCCTCGCAGGATCAAATCTAGTCGTTGTCATTTTAACCCCCGTTTTCCAACCTCCGCATCGTACGAATTTGGCCGAAGTATACAGGAAAAAGAGTATCGCCAACAGATGGCAGAATTCTGGGAGAAGTTTCCCCTCAAAGGAAAAAAAACTCGAGAAAAAGGAAGTTTAATTCAGATAGGGTGTGATCGTTCCTGAACAAATTCAGATAGTTACGAAATTGATTAAGGAACGTTTATGTGAGACGTGACAACACGTATGTAAGTCACACAGCTTTACCTTTGTTGTGAAATGGCCAAGTTGTCTCGTTGGGATTGAGGCCTGCGGGTCAGCGCACCATTGAGCGCGGGAACTGAGGTTGCTCGGCCATGACGTGCGTCCTAAGCTGGCGGTCTAAGTCAAGCCTTATGTGAAACGCGGCAATTCGAACTCTTTCAACAGTGTTTTTGCGTATGCCGCTACGGGTTCGTCGCGCTTGGCAAGTTTCATATTGCACCCGCAATACCAACACAGTTCTCGGTAAAACAGACATGTAGGTAGAGCTGAATCTAATCTTGTGCAGGAAGGATGATTAACCAATCAGCATAAGGTTTGGCGCTGTCGTCTTTAGAGAAATGTAGTGCCGTTGGATAGCTGGGGTAGCGCGGCACGATGCGGCTTTGATGGGCCTTCAACGTGTCACTCATTGCTTCTCTATCTCTTTCAGAATGTCGCGATCGTACAGCATTGGGCTCCGGTCAAACTACGGTTCGGCCTCGTAAGCAATATTCGGCAAAGTAGCACCTTCAGGTCTTTGATTTAGAACATAAAAGCGTCTCCGTTAGCCGACAGCTTGATACTTATCGGCACAGTTGAAGTACCAATCGCTGATGGCGGCGCTGTTTGGGGCAAGTTGTTTGATGTCTGACCCGGCAAAATCCTCAAAAGCACTGAGGTTGAGGGCATTGACGCCGACAATTACAGGGATGTCACGCTCAAGCGCGTCAGCAATTACGGTACGAAAGCCGCGACCGCCGGCTTCGTGCTTGCCAAATTTGTTCACGATGAGCAGATCTGCACCCTGATCCAGCGTCTTGGAAACAAGATCAATAGCAGTTTCCAAAATTGTCGGGTCAAGTCTGCAACCACGAGATCCTGCCCCTAAGTTCTGCGAAATGCGCAGCACTGGCCCATCTGGTAAAACGCGTACGTCCATATCACAAGGTCCATCGCTTTTTTCGGTGTTAATTTGCACGGTCCCACACGTCCGAAACCCTTTTGCGGCAAGCAGTGTAGCAACGCGCTCCAAGAGCAAGTCTGTATCACCATGACCGGGTGCAATTGTATATGCTATCTTCATTTGATTATCCTTTTGATCGGCAAAACGGCAGGAACTCAACCATTGCGCCGGTGGGCAAGAAATCGACATCTTTGGGCAGGTAAATCACGCCATCAGCTGTAGGGAGAGACGCGACGCGTCCGGAGTGTGTGGCGTCTTGAAAACTCACCATCTCCTGACCGTTCGCGGTAAATCCTGCGACTTGGGCCAATCGCAGTTCGCATCTACCGGACTTACGGCGGATTGATTTACTGAGCAGTACATTCCGTCTCAGACTCTTGTGAGTTTCTTGATTAGTGAGTGCGCGCAAGATGGCTTCTCCAAAGATTTTCCATGTCGTGAAAGCGGCAAGGGGATTTCCGGGAAGTCCCAGCCAGTGGCATCTACCCAAGCGACCGAATGACACGGGCTTACCCGGTTTTATCGCGACACCGCTGAAATCGGTATGCCCGCCAAGTTCAGAAATGGCAGGTCTCACGTGGTCTTCTTCTCCCACGGACAGGCCGCCGGACGTGATGATAAGGTCCACTTGGCCTGAAAGTTCACGCAGCAAAGTTTGAGTGCGCCGATTTTGATCTTTGATGTGAACCACTTGAACAAGGTCAATAAGGGGCCGTGAAAGCAAACTGGATAACATTGGCGTATTCACGTCCCAAATACAGCCTGGTGACAGCGTTGTGCCGGGTGTTTGCACTTCATCGCCGGTGACAACTAAGGCCACTCTGACCTTTCGCACAACATCAACTTGCCCAAAGCCGGCAACCGCACAGGCGGCAATCTCTGCAGGTGAAAGAATGGCTCCACGCTGCAAAACCGTGTCCCCTCTAGCCATGTCTTCACCAGCATATCTAATATGTGCACCGGGTTTTACATTACGAACAATTGTAGCGGTTGAGCCCGAACGCGTCACATCCTCTTGCATGACGATCGCATTGGCCTGGGCTGGTACAGCTGCACCCGTAAAAATGCGGGTTGCAAACAGGCTGCTCACTTTTGGTTTGGCGGTCTGTCCTGCTGCGACGCGTTCGATGACGCGCAAATTCCATGGCCCGTCCCCCGGCAAGGCGTCAGTGTGGAGCGCATATCCATCCACGGCAGCGTTATCAAACGGCGGCGCGTCAGTACGGGCAGTGACATCCTGTGCAAGCACGCGGCCTTGCGCGGCGTGCAAGGCCACTGTTTTCGTGTCACGGATAGGGGAGGCCCGATTTGAGATAATGCTGAGTGCGTCATCCATACTTAAAAGCATCGAATTGGGTTCATCCGTGCAGCATTTGCAGTGATCCGTATATCGTGTTTCAAGAGCGATCATTTGGCAACTCCTATGGGTTAATTCTTGATGCACGAGGGAGTGGATAACCCTGCTTTGCGCGGGTAATCTTCCTAGGTTTCATCATGTTGATTTCCGTTCCTCTTTTCGGCCAACGGGCAAGGCGACGGTGCATTCCAAATCTCTAAGATGGCCGTCTTTCAGCCCGTAGATGAGCCCATGCACTCGTAGGTCGAAGTTTTTGGACCATGCACGCTGCATGATTGGTGTTTCCGCAACCCGTCGTACCCCTTCGATGACATTGAGTTCGGACAGTTTGTCTCGTCTTTCTTCGACGTTTTCTGCCTGTGCTAAATCAACTGCATAGGCGCGCGCGAGGCGACGAATAGGTTCCAGCCAATGATCGGCCAGTCCATGGGGCAGGTCTTCGGTTGCTGCCTTAACGCCGCCACACCCGTAATGCCCGCAAACGATGACCTCTTTGATGCCAAGCGCTTCAACAGCAAACTCAAGAGCGGACAGCATGTTCATATCTGAAGAATGGATGACATTGGCCACGTTGCGGTGAACGAAGACTTCGCCAGGGTCCAACCCTGCGACAACGTTTGCTGGCACTCTACTGTCCGAACAACCAATCCAGAAGAATTCGGGGGCTTGTTGTCCCGCGAGTTCTGCAAAGTAGGACGGTTGCGTCTCTGTTTTTCTCTCCGCCCATTCGCGGTTTCTTGCCATGAGATCAGCGAGCATTGTTACGCACATTTCGCATGTTTGAAATCCGCCTTTGCACCATGCGGCCTCGATCGCCGCGCGGTGCAGTCTTAATCGTGTTCTTCATGAGGTGTCTCCTGAGGTGGTTTCACGCTGCGGCGTTGACACATTTGAATACTAAGATTGTTCAGGTCGGCATCCGTCAAACGCGCGCGCGCGAGCGGAAGGATAACCGCGTTTTTCAGAATGAGATGCCGCCGCGAATGCGCCGTGAAATGGGTCAACGCCATGCTTTCGGACTCGTTCGGTTCGGTATCCTGAACTTCAAGCCTTTCAAGGATTTCAACGATCTTTGGAATGTCGGCGCCGGCATGAGCATGATCGACCGTCAGTTTTGAAATCGCACGTTCTATTTCATCTTCGGGTTCACAACGTTGCATGAGTAAAGGAAAGATATCTTCCTCTTCATCCTGTAGATGCAGGGGCAGTTCATGTGTAAGAAAGTTGAGGACCGCACGAACGGCTCCTTCTTCCGCGCGGCGCTGCGCAATTTCATCAATCATTGTGCAAATATGGCGTTCCCTTAAGTGGTCATCGTGGATGAATTCCAATGGTTGGGCCAAAATCGCGAGCGAAGTTGGCTCGGAACAGTCCCCGCGCACCGTGCGGTTAGTGTCGATGCCCATGTTTTTGCCCTCCTTCGGTCAGATGGGTCGGAAATCCGCACCCGTTATGTCGGCAGATGCGACCAGGTGGTCGACAAACACCCGTGCATGATTGGCCCAAGCCGCTTTTTCCATAGCGTCCGAAATTTTTTGTTTGACCGCTTCAAAAGGCAGAGTTTCGCCCAGCGCGACGGCATCCATGCGAACGATGTGCCATCCGTGTCGGGTGAGGGTTGGTGTTTGGGTGATGGTACCCTCTTCAAGCTGGTGCAATATCGCTTCGAATTCTGGGACTGTATCGCCCGGTCCAAGCTGTCCCAATGCGCCACCCGATTCTTTGGACCCACAATCGCTTTCTTGTGATGCGATGGTGGAGAAGCCTTTGGGGTCTCTGACAATCAGCTCGGTCAGGGCTTCAGCCCGGAGTTTGGCTTCGTGCCGGGCTCCCTCATCACGTGGATCACAGGCACACAGGATATGAGATACTTCCCAAAGTGGCGATGCGCGAAAGCGTGCTGGGTCTTTTTCCCACTCGGCAAAGATCGCGTTACTCTGAGGAGTTTCGACGTCAACTGCGGTATCCAAGAGGCCCCTTATCAGGGCCTCTTCGTCGGTCTCAAAACGGCCTGGTCCGACCTCTTGCTGTTCTACCGCCAGCTTTCTGGCTTTGGCTTCTTGCAAAAGAAGGGTGCGGATCGCCACAGCGTTAGCAGCTTTGCGCCAAGCAATACCGGGCTTGCTAGAAGGACCCTTGTGGTTTTGCGTTTCCGCCGCGATCAAAGTGTGCGGTACGGTTTCGCCGTTGACGATCAAATCAGGAAAAAGTGCTGAATTCATTTGAGTTACTCCGCTGGTGTTTTTGAGGCACGACTACGCTTTGGCAATGCTTTGCTGCGACGTGAGCGCACGATCTGATAGCCCGGACGTGTCAGGTACTTCACTGGTGCGGCCAAGCCGGACACGATGTGCACGAGCCGTGAGAACGGGAAGAGAGCCGTGATAATGAGACCAAGGAAGATGTGCAGCTTATAGAGCCAATGCACGTCAACCACTGTGACCCAAGCATTGATGTTCCATGTCACGATGCTTTGCGACCAGCTCATAAAGCGGATCATTTCCTCGCCATCCATGTGTTGCAACGTCTGTGTGATGGTCAACAAGCCTATGACAAGCTGCAACCAAATCAGGACCATAATCGCAATGTCCATCCAGCTAGAAGTGGCACGTATGCGTCGGTCGGTCAGACGGCGGTGCAGGAGAAGTGTTCCACCGATGAGCGCTGCAACACCAGCTGGCCCGCCGATAAGGACAGCCATCCATTGCTTCAATCCGTGAGGAACACCCAAACTATCCAACAACCAAATTGGTGTGAACAAACCCACAAGGTGCCCAAAGAAGATCGTGATAATCCCCACGTGAAACAGAATAGATCCCCACATCAGCTGTTTGCGTCGCAACAGCTGACTTGAGGAGCTTTTCCACGTGTACTGATCGCGGTCATAGCGGGCGATAGATCCGATAACCAAGATGGTCAGCGCGGCATATGGCATGATGCCAAAGATGATGAAGTTGATATCAAGATTGGGGAACATTTGATTTCTCCCTATTCAGCCGCGTGATGCGGTGCGGGGTTAACGGGCATATCCATTTGGGCGAGCATTTCGCGTGCTTGTGGGCAGCCTGCGTTGGGGTCGGGACCAAAGAGGACTTCACTTTCTTCCCAAATCTGATCCAGAGCGTCTAAATCGTTAGGGTCAACGTCGGGTTGGGCTAGCATTTGCGCCACCGCTTCGCTGTCCGCCTTAACCGCTGCAAGCTGTAAAAGAGCGGCGAACACGGCACCATATGGGCTGTCGCGACGCAAAAGACGCGCTGCCAAAGCCTCAAAAATATGGGCGGCGTCCGCCAAGGTGTCCTGAGCCTCCGAAAGGGAACGTGTGGCTAGGAATTCGAGAAGGACAGGCAGGTGATCGGGCAACTCTGACGTCACAGGATCAAACCCGCCAGCGCGGTAGGTTTCGACCAGCGATACCATGGCCCCACCTCTGTCCCGGCTTTCGCCGTGAACATGTTCAAACAAGTTCAGCGACAAGGTACGTGATCGGTCAAACAGCAGTACAAACTGCTCTTCGAGGTCATAAATGTCGCGCCCGCTTAGCTCCTCCACCAGCGGGCGCAGGGCCCGACGCGCTGCTGCTGTCAATCGCGTGTCCGAGGCTAGGACGGCGCTTATTTCGGGCATCGCATGCTGCAGCTCGCGTGTCGGGTAACTCAACAAGAGTGAGAAGGCTTTAAGAGTACGGTCCATGATTACATTGCCTCCGTCGGCATTTTTAGGGGTTTCTTGGAGCCACCAAAGATGGAGCCTTTGGAAGATCCGCCACCGCACCCATTAGTGTCGGTAAAGCCGCAGCCGCCGCGTACATCATAGGCTTCTTCGACCTGTTCGCGGTGCGTTGTCGGGATCACAAAGCGGTCCTCATAGTCGGCCAAGGCCATGATTTTATACATGTCCTCAATCACACGACCTGACAGACCAACGCGTTCGGCGATCCCTTCGTCTATTGCGCCCTCAATCGTTTTCGAGCGCATGTAAGACCGCATTGCCAGCATCCGTTCCAGCGCTGTGACAACAGGGGCTTCGTCCCCAGCTGTCAGCATGTTGGCCAGATATTTCACTGGAATGCGTAGGTTTTGTACGTCTGGCATGCCGTCTTTGCTGGCAATTGCGCCCGCTTCAGATGCGTTTTGGATAGGGGACAGCGGCGGGATATACCACACCATCGGCAACGTCCGGTATTCAGGGTGCAATGGGAAGGCAACCTTCCATTCCATCGCCATCTTCCAGATCGGGCTTTCTTGGGCCGCCTTTACCCAATCCTGCGGAACACCATCCGCAATAGCGGCAGCTTGCACTTCATGATCGTTGGGATCAAGGAACACGCCCAGTTGCGCATCATAAAGGTCCTGTTGGTCCTCCATGTTCGCCGCATCTTCGATCTTGTCCGCGTCATAAAGCATCACGCCCAAGTAGCGGATGCGCCCGACGCAGGTTTCCGAACAGACAGTTGGGTTGCCGGATTCAATACGAGGGTAGCACAGAGTGCATTTCTCGGATTTTCCGGATTCCCAGTTGTAGTAGATCTTCTTGTAAGGACAGCCCGACACACACATGCGCCAGCCGCGACACTTTTCTTGGTCGATCAGCACGATACCATCCTCTTCGCGCTTATAAATCGCGCCGGATGGGCAGGAGGATGCGCAAGCCGGGTTCAGGCAATGTTCGCAAAGACGGGGCAAATACATCATGAATGTATTCTCATATTCCCCGTAAATTTCCTTCTGGATGCCCTCAAAGTTGTAATCTTCCGACCGCTTTGAAAACTCACCACCAAGGATTTCTTCCCAGTTCGGACCCTTTTCAATCTTCTGGATACGCTCACCCGTGATCTTAGACCGAGGACGCGCCGTCGGAAACGCTTCCATCTCTGGTGCGGATTTCAGATGGTCGTAGTCGAAATCAAACGGCTCATAGTAGTCGTCGATTTCGGGCATGGCTGGGTTGGCGAAAATGTTAGAAAGAATGCGCCACTTAGCACCTTGCTTGGGCTGCAATTTGCCGGATTTTGTCCGTTCCCAGCCACCTTTCCAACGGGCTTGGTTTTCCCAGTCGGTCGGGTAGCCCGTGCCGGGTTTAGTTTCCACGTTGTTAAACCAAGCGTATTCAACACCGTCACGGCTGGTCCAGACGTTCTTACATGTGACAGAACAGGTGTGGCACCCGATACATTTATCCAGGTTCAGCACCATGCCGATTTGTGCGCGGACTCTCATGTCTTGGCCTCCGTTTTGGTAGCGACGTAGGGTTTCTCAGCATCCAGCCAGTCAACCTTCTTCATTTTGCGAACGACTACGAATTCGTCCCGGTTTGACCCCACCGTGCCGTAGTAGTTGAAGCCATAGGATTGCTGGGCATAGCCGCCGATCATGTGCGTTGGTTTTAGCACCGTGCGGGTTACTGAGTTGTGGATACCCCCGCGGTGTCCAGTTTTTTCAGACCCCGGCGTGTTAACGATCTTTTCTTGCGCGTGATACATGAAGGTCGTCCCTTCTTTGATCCGCTGGGAAACCACCGCCCGTGCAGTCAATGCACCGTTAGTGTTGTAGACTTCGATCCAGTCGTTGTCGGCGATACCGGCTGATTTCGCGTCCACCTCAGAAAGCCACACAACCGGTCCACCGCGGTTCAGCGTCAGCATCAACAGGTTGTCCGAATAGGTTGAGTGGATGCCCCATTTCTGGTGCGGCGTTATGAAGTTTAAAACAAGGTTGTCGCCATCATCCTGTACCTCCTTGGTGATCGTTTTCAGGTCAACCGGGGGACGGTAGGACATAAAGCCTTCACCGAAGGCCAGCATCCACAGGTGATCCTGATAAAGCTGTTGCCTCCCCGTCAGGGTGCGCCACGGGATCAGCTCATGTACGTTGGTATAGCCCGCGTTATAGCTGACCTTCTCGCTTTCGATCCCCGACCAAGTAGGGCTGGAAATGATCTTGCGTGGTTGGGCTGCAATGTCATGGAAACGGATTTTGTTGCCATGTTCACCTTCGGCCAAATGCGTATGTTCACGCCCTGTGGCCTTTTCCAGCGCTTCCCACGCTTTCACAGCAACGTTGCCGTTTGTCTCAGGTGCGAGCATCAGAATGACTTCACAAGCGTCAATGGCACTTTCGATTTTAGGACGCCCAGCAGCTGCACCATCCAGTTGCACACCATTGAGTGCCGCCAGATTATCGATCTCTTCCTGCGTATCCCAGTTGATGCCTTTGCCGCCATTGCCGAGCTTATCAAGCATTGGCCCGAGTGCGGTGAAACGATCATAAATCGCTGTATAATCCCGCTCAACCGCGACATAGGCCGGCGCAGTTTTGCCGGGGATCAAGTCGCATTCGCCTTTTTTCCAATCCCTCACCTGATCCTGCGCAATTTCCGCTGGGGTATCGTGCAGGATTGGCAGAGCGACGATATCTGTTTCCTTGTCCAGATAACCCGGTGTGATCTCTTGGAATTTCTTCGCAACAGATTTGAAGATTTCCCAGTCCGATTTGCTTTCATACGCCGGATCAACCGCCGCTTGCAGCGGGTGGATGAACGGGTGCATGTCGGACGTGTTCATATCGTCTTTTTCGTACCAAGACGCGGTTGGCAGAACGATGTCGGAATAAACAGCCGTGGTCGACATCCGGAAATCAATGGTCACCAACAGGTCCAATTTACCTTGCGGCGCATCTTTGTGCCACTTGGCCTCTTTCGGCAATTGCCGACCATCTTCGCCCAAGTCCTTGCCCATCACACCGTGATCGGTGCCAAGCAGGTGCTTGAGGAAGTATTCATGCCCCTTACCGGATGACCCCAACAGGTTGGAGCGCCATACAAACAGGTTGCGCGGCCAGTTGGCAGGGTTGTCGGGGTCTTCACACGACATTTCCAAATCGCCGGATTTCAGGTTTTCGGTTACAAAGGCAGGGATTTCCTTGCCCGCTTCTTTGGCGGCTTTCGCCACCTCTAGCGGGTTGGTTTTCAGCTGAGGTGCAGATGGCAACCAGCCCATCCGTTCCGCGCGGATGTTGTAATCGATCAAGCTTGCGTTCCAATCGCCCTCAGGCGCCGTTGGCGATAGGATTTCTGAGGCTTCAAGTGTCTCGTACCGCCACTGATCTGTGTGCGCATACCACGCAGAGGTTGAATTCATGTGGCGTGGCGGACGGTTCCAATCGAGCGCAAATGCCAGTGGCTGCCAGCCGGTCTGCGGGCGCAGCTTTTCCTGACCCACATAGTGGGCCCAGCCACCACCCGATTGCCCAACACAACCACACATGACCAGCATGTTGATGACCCCACGATAATTCATATCCATGTGGAACCAGTGGTTCATCGCAGCACCGATGATGATCATCGATTTGCCGTTGGTCTTCTCAGCGTTGTCCGCAAATTCACGCGCCACATGGGCGATCTTGTCGGCAGGAACGCCTGTGATTTTTTCAGCCCAGGCGGGGGTGCCGGGCATGTCGTTAGAATAATCGTCAGTGACCCAGTCACCGCCAAGCCCGCGATCCAGACCATAGTTGGCGCAGAACAGGTCAAACACGGTGGCAACAGCAATCTGGCCTTCGGCGGTCATGATCTTTTTGACCGGAATGTTGCGGGTCAGGATATCGGGGTGATCGGCATCGGTCGCAAACTGGCCATAGGCTTCACCGCCGAAGTAGGGGAAATCGACACCCAGCACGTCGTCATGATCTTCTTCCAGAACCAGCGACATCTTGAGGTATGTCTTGGCCTTGTGCGCTCTTTCTTCGAGGTTCCATTCGCCATCCTCGCCCCAGCGGTATCCGACTGATCCGTTTGGTGCGACAAAGGCTCTGGAGGTCTCGTCATAGGCAACGGTCTTCCACTCTGGATTGTTGTTCTCGCCCAGTTTGCCATCCAGATCATCTGCACGCAGAAAGCGACCGGGGATCATCTTGCCATCTTTCTCTTCCAGCTTTACCAGCATGGGTAAGTCGGAATACTTGCGGGTGTAGTCCTCAAAATACTCGGACTGACGATCAAGGTGGAATTCGCGTAGGATCACGTGGCCAAAGGCCATTGCAAGTGCTGCATCGGTACCTTGTTTGGCGTTCAGCCAGACATCGCCAAATTTAGCGGCCTCTGAATAGTCAGGGCAGATGACGGCTGACTTGGTGCCTTTATAGCGGGCCTCTGTATAGAAGTGAGCGTCGGGTGTCCGTGTTTGCGGCACGTTAGAACCCCAAAGCAGCAGGTAGCCAGAGTTATACCAATCCGCACTTTCGGGCACATCTGTCTGCTCGCCCCACGTCATCGGGGAAGCAGGTGGGAGATCGCAATACCAGTCATAAAATGACATGCAGACGCCACCCATCAAGGACAGGTAGCGCGACCCAGCGGCATAGCTGACCATCGACATCGCAGGAATAGGCGAGAAGCCGAATACGCGGTCGGGGCCGTATGTCTTGGCAGTATAGGCGTTGGCGGCAGCGGTAATCTCGGTCGCTTCGTCCCATGTTGCACGCACAAACCCACCCTTACCGCGTGTTTCCACATATGAGGCGCGCAGGATCGGGTCGGCTTGCAGCTTGGTCCATGCAGCAATCGGGTCCAATGTTTCGCGCATCTTGCGCCAGACCTTCATCAAACGGCCACGGACCAGCGGATTTTTCACACGGTTGGCGGAATACAGATACCAGCTATAGCTTGCGCCACGCGCACAGCCGCGCGGTTCGTGGTTTGGCAAGTCAGCGCGGGTGCGCGGATAGTCTGTTTGCTGGGTTTCCCAAGTCACGATCCCGGACTTGACGTAAATTTTCCAGCTACAGGAGCCTGTGCAGTTCACCCCGTGGGTGGAGCGCACGATTTTGTCGTGCCGCCAGCGATTGCGATACGTGTCCTCCCACTCGCGACCTTCATTGGTGACTTTACCGAAACCATCAGAGAACGTCTCAAGGTTCTTGGATTCCAGAAAGTTCAGTTTATCGAGCAGGTGGCTCATGATTGTATTCCTTTTGGTTGGGTACCTGCGCCCGGATCGATCTAGGCGCAGCGGCTGTCATGGTTTCAGCAAGGCACCGGTGCGGATTTACGGCTGTAGAAAATCCAGCAGATCACGGCGCAAACGGCGTAGAAGCAAAGGAAAGCCCAGAGCGCACCATTCGGTGCGCCTGTCATGGCGATCGATGTGCCATAGAGCTTGGGGATAAAGAACGCGCCGTAGGCTGCGATGGCCGAAGTAAAGGCAATGATCGCTGCACTTTCACGCTCGGATTGCTTGAGGGTAGCGGCCTCGTCGAGTTTCGGCATCAGGCGTGGCACTTCTTGGCGCATGATGGACGGGATCATTTGGAAAGTGGAGGCGTTGCCAACGCCGGTCAGGAAGAACAGTGCCATAAAGCAGGCAAAGAAGCCCCAGAAATTGCCTGCAGGTGATGCTTCAGATGGCAGGAACTGCAACACACCAAATACCGCTACAATCATCGCAAGGAAGGTCCAGAAGGTGACGCGACCTCCGCCAAATTTATCAGAGATCCAACCAGTCGCTGCGCGGCTGAGCGCGCCGACAAGCGGACCAAGGAAAGCATAACGCAAGACGTCAACTTCGGGGAACTGAGTGCGCATTAGCAGAGGGAAACCAGCGGCATAGCCAATGAAGCTGCCGAAAGTACCAGTGTAGAGGATACACATGATCCAGTTGTGCTTGCGGCTGAAGATGATCGACTGCTCAGAAAAGGAAGACTGGGCATCGGCGATATCGTTCATACCAAACCATGCTGCGATCGCACTGACCAAGAGGAATGGCACCCAAATGAAACCAGCGTTTTGAATGAACAGTTGGCCACCATCCGACAATTGTTGCGGCTCGCCACCGATAGCGCCGAAAACGCCCATGGTGATGACCAGCGGCACCAGAAATTGCATGACAGAAACCCCAAGGTTGCCCAAACCCGCGTTTAGCGCCAACGCATTTCCCTTGGTCTTTTGGGGGTAAAAGAACGCGATGTTTGCCATGGAGGAAGCAAAGTTGCCGCCGCCGAACCCACACATCAACGCAAGAATTAGGAATGTCATGTAGCTGGATTCAGGGTTCTGAACTGCAAAGCCGATCCCGATTGCAGGGAGTAACAAGGAGGCTGTGGAAAGTGCCGTCCAGCGTCGACCACCAAAGATTGGCACCATGAAGCTATAGAAAATGCGCAATGTTGCGCCTGACAGGCCAGGCAGGGCGGCCAACCAGAAACGTTGACCAACGGTGAAATCAAATCCAATTGCCGGCATTTTGGCGACGACGACGGACCATACCATCCAGACAGAGAATGCCAGTAGCAGGTTCGGTATTGAGATCCAAAGGTTGCGGGTTGATATTCGCTTGCCTTCATTTTCCCAAAAGCTTGGATCTTCGGGTCGCCAATCGGTTAGCATGTAACCACTATTGGTAGATTGATGTGTTAATATTGCCATGTTGCGGTCCTCCAGTTTCAGCAGGCGCAGTCGCGCCCGCCGATGAGAAAAATTTTGGGTTAATGCGGCACGTCAGACAGATGTGTCTCAGATGCCAGTTCCGGGTATTTGCTGCGTTCCATTCTTCGAATGGCAAGATGCATCCAAATTGTGCTTATCCCGACGATCACAAACATCAGCATGAACACGACTGACCAAACCTGAAACACATCTAGAAGAATGCCGAACGAGATTGGCAGTATGAAGCCACCCAAGCCGCCGATCATGCCTACCAAGCCGCCAACGGCGCCGACGTTGT
>ERZ1048686.1692-NODE-1692-length-16357-cov-4.985094_pt1 | contig 16357 bp, 14 predicted proteins | sample MGYA00383099_ERZ1048686 | MGnify/ENA primary metagenome ERZ1048686 (study PRJEB29581, sample SAMEA5548369) | metagenome | biome: marine; feature: coastal; material: water | depth 25 m | study: Short-term variability in the microbial, nano- and picoplankton... | reverse complement strand
ATCAAAATTTGATACAGATTGTAAAAAAGGTTTTAAGCGTCCCATAAATGCTCTTAAAGTTATGATAGCTTTTAATTGATGTTTAGTTTCAAAGTGAGAAACTTTTGCAAAATAACCTTCAATAATTCCAGCATCTTCCATTTTTTTTATGCGCTCAGCAACTGCAGGAGAGCTAATGCCTACTTTTCGAGCAATTTCAGCATTTGACTGTCTGGCATTCATTTGTAAAAATTCTAGTATTTTCCAATTTAAAGCATCTACTTTCATAATTAATGTCTATTTGTGTAAAAATATAAAAAACGAATGAAAAATTAATTAATTACTTTAAATATTAAATACAACAAAAAATGATTACGATGTAAATTTGAATGTAAATTCATTTGTTAGTTATGATTTCGTCTGAAAACAATTTAAATAGTTTATTGATTTACCGAAAGTCGTTAGATATTTTCCAATTATCTAGGAGAGTTGCATCTTATATTACAGATGATAAAGATGTAATTTCTATGTATAGATCTGGTGATAAGTGTGATAATTATGCTGATAATTTAGTGATGAATGCTTTTAGATTAGTTCCAAAAGTTGTTGAAACTGAAATACAGGAAAGTCCTACAAAAAAGCTTAAATACGCAAAATCTCTGAAATTTTTTATTGAAGATATTTATCAGGATTGTTTAAAACTAGAACAAGCCAAAATTAGAGGAAAAGATTTTGTTAGAATGTTGAGAAAGGAGCTAAAAAGTCTACAAAAAATTCATAGACTTTATGTGATGTCTTTGCTATAAATCTCTACATATTTCGTCTATACTGACCTCCAACTTCAAATAATGCTGCTGTAATTTGGCCAATAGAGCAAGTTTTACAAACTTCCATTAATTGTTCAAACATATTTTTGTTTTCAATTGCGTTAAGTTTAAGCAGTTCTAATTTTTTGGATGACTTTTCTGAATTTTGTTGATGTAAATTTTCAATAACATGTATTTGTAATTGTTTTTCATCTTCAGTTGCTCTAATAACTTCTTGTGGTAAAATTGTTGGTGATCCTTTTCTGCTTAAAAAGGAATTTACACCAATAATTGTAAATTTACCACTGTGCTTTAAAGTTTCGTAGTACAAGCTTTCTTCCTGAATTTTACTACGTTGATACATAGTTTCCATAGCGCCTAAAACTCCACCACGGTCAGTAATTCTATCAAACTCAGCATAAACAGCTTCTTCAACTAAATCAGTTAATTCTTCTATAATAAAAGCTCCTTGAATAGGATTTTCATTTTTAGTTAATCCTAATTCCTTATTAATTATCAGTTGAATAGCCATCGCTCTTCGTACACTTTCTTCTGTAGGAGTAGTAATAGCTTCATCATAAGCGTTGGTGTGTAAGCTATTGCAATTATCGTAAATGGCATATAAAGCCTGCAACGTTGTTCGGATATCGTTAAAGTCAATTTCCTGAGCGTGTAAACTACGTCCGGAAGTTTGAATGTGGTATTTTAACATTTGAGCTCTTTCATTGGCGTCATATTTTTCTTTCATTGCTTTTGCCCAAATTTTACGCGCAACTCGTCCAATTACTGCGTATTCTGGGTCAATACCATTTGAGAAGAAAAACGATAAATTTGGACCAAATTTATTAATATCCATACCTCTTGAAAGGTAGTATTCAACATAGGTAAATCCGTTTGCCAACGTAAAAGCCAATTGTGAAATTGGATTTGCACCAGCTTCGGCAATATGATATCCTGAAATTGAAACTGAATAGAAATTTCGCACTTTATTTTCAATAAAATACTCCTGAACATCACCCATTAATCGCAAAGCAAATTCAGTAGAAAAAATACAGGTATTTTGTGCCTGATCTTCTTTTAAAATATCAGCTTGTATAGTTCCTCTAACTTTTGTGAGGGTTTCAGTTTTAATTTTATTGTAAATTTTTAAAGGCAACACTTCATCACCTGTCACACCAAGTAAAAACAATCCAAGACCATTACTTCCTTCAGGCAATTCGCCTTGATATGAAGGTCTTTCAAATTCTTTTTTATGATATATTGAAGAAATTTTTAATTCAATTTCTTCTTTTAAGCCATTTTCAAAAATATATTTTTCACATTCCTGATCAATGGCGGCATTCATAAAAAATCCGAGCATTATTGGGGCAGGACCATTGATAGTCATAGAAACGGAGGTTGCAGGATTTGTTAGCTCAAAACCAGAATACAATTTTTTAGCATCATCTAAGCAGCAAATAGAGACTCCGGCGTTTCCAATTTTCCCATAGATATCAGGTCGAATATCAGGATTATTTCCATACAAAGTTACTGAGTCAAAAGCGGTAGATAATCTTTTGGCAGGCATCCCTAAGCTAACATAATGAAAGCGTCTGTTTGTTCGTTCCGGACCACCTTCGCCAGCAAACATTCTTGTTGGATCTTCGCCTTGTCTTTTGAATGGATAAATTCCAGCTGTATAAGGGAATTCACCAGGTACATTTTCTTGTAAAATCCATTCTAAAATATCACCCCAGCCTTCATATTTTGGTAAAGAAATTTTTGGGATTTGTAAATGAGAAAGTGATTCACTATGTGTTTTAATATTGATTTCTTTAGAACGAACTTTAAACGAGTATACTTCATTTTTATAAAGTTGTTTTTTTTCTTCCCACTTTAAAATTAGTTGCCAGTTGTAAGGATTTAAATCTATCTTAACTTTATCGAATTCAGAAACTAATAATTTTATAAATTCAGGATTTTCGTTAGTCTGAGCTTGTTGCAGACTATCTTCTTCCAACCCAAATTTTGATAGACTCAGTTTGATACCTAAAACGGATTCAATGGTTTTATAAATGCCGTATAATTTTTGAGCAATGTTTTTTTGTTCTTGTACAGTTTTATTGTAACCTCTGTTATTTTCAGTAATTTCAGATAAATACCTACTTCTATTAGGTGGAATTATAAACTGTTTTTGACTCATTTCTTCTGTAATATTGAAAGAAGATATAAAATTAGAATCTGTTTTTTTAGAAATTTTATCAATTAAAATTTGATATAGTTCATTAGTTCCAGGGTCGTTAAATTGAGAAGCAATTGTGCCATATACAGGCATATTTTCAATGTCTTCCTCCCATAAGTTGTGATTACGTTGGTATTGCTTTTTTACATCTCGTAATGCGTCTAAAGCACCTCGTTTGTCAAATTTGTTAAGAGCAATAACATCGGCAAAATCAATCATATCAATTTTTTCCAGTTGAGTCGCTGCCCCATATTCTGGTGTCATTACATACAGTGAAATATCCGAATAATCTAATATTTCGGTATCACTTTGTCCAATTCCTGAGGTTTCCAAAATAATCAAGTCAAAATCAGCAACTTTTAAAATTGCAAGCGCATCATTTACGTGTTTTGATAAAGCTAAATTTGATTGACGTGTAGCTAGCGATCGCATATAAACGCGTTCATTATTAATAGCGTTCATTCTAATTCTGTCACCTAAAAGCGCTCCACCTGTTTTGCGTTTTGAAGGATCAACAGAAACTATAGCAATGGTTTTTTTTGGAAAATCAAGTAGAAATCTTCTAACTAATTCATCAACTGTTGATGATTTGCCTGAGCCACCAGTTCCAGTTATTCCCAATACAGGTATATGTTTTTTTAATTTTTCTAAAGGAGAAAATAGCTGCTTAAATTCCTGATGTTTGTTTTCGGCGATTGAAATTAATCGTGCAATGGTTGTTTTGTCTTTGTCCAGTAAACTTTCAATAATTTTTTTATTGTTTGGGATTTTAAGCGGAGGAACTGGAAAATCACACTGTTCAATCATATCATTAATCATTCCTTGTAAGCCTAATTTTCTGCCATCATCAGGTGAGTAAATTTGAGCAATACCGTAATTCATTAAATTTTCAATTTCCTTCGGTAAAATAACTCCGCCACCGCCACCAAAAATTTTTATATGCGATGCTCCTTTTTCCTTGAGTAAATCAAACATATATTTAAAATACTCGTTGTGTCCGCCTTGGTATGATGTAATGGCAATAGCGTTTACATCTTCCTGAATGGCGCAATTCACAACCTCTTCCACGCTTCTATCATGACCTAAATGAATTACTTCAACTCCTGAGGCTTGGATAATTCTTCGCATAATATTTATTGCTGCATCATGCCCGTCAAAAAGCGAAGCTGCAGTAACAATTCGTATTTTATGAATTGGTTTATAAGGTGTTATTTTATTCATTTAGTAATTTATGCTGGTTATTCGAGTGCAATTTATAAATATATTAACAATACGAAGAAAAAATTGCAATAAATACAACATTTTTGTAAAAAGTGGTAGCTAATTAATTTTTGTATAATTTTGACACTTAATTTTATTAAGAAATGAAGCGAATAACAATTCTAATAAATTGTAACGATAACAAAGGTATAATTGCCTCAGTAACTAACTTTATTGCGCAACAAAGCGGTAATATTGTTTATATTGATCAGCATGTTGATAGAGAGGATAACATGTTTTTTATGCGTTTGGAATGTGAATTTTCAGTAGCTGTTTTTTCATTCGACGTATTTAAGAATATGTTTAATGAAGTAATTGCTAATAAGTTTGAAATGACTTGGCAAGTTTATGATTCGGATACTAAACCAAAAATGGCCATTTTTGTATCGAAATATTCACATTGTTTGTATGATATTCTAAGTAGATATAATTCGGGTGAATTAGATGTTGAAATTCCCTTAATTATAAGTAATCATCCTGATTTAGAAGGTGTTGCAAAATCATTTAATATTCCTTATTACTGTATAAGAGTTACAAAAGAAAACAAGCAGCAGGCTGAAGAAGAGCAGCTAAGATTGCTTAAAGAATATAAAATAGATTTTGTTGTTTTAGCACGATATATGCAAATAATATCTTCAAAATTAATAGCTGAATATACAGACCACATTATTAATATTCACCATTCTTTTTTACCTGCTTTTCCAGGGGCAAAACCTTATCATTCAGCTTATAAGCGTGGTGTAAAAATTATTGGAGCTACCAGTCACTATGTGACTGAAGAGTTAGATGAGGGGCCAATTATTGAGCAAGATATTACAAGGGTTTCACACACGCATACTATTAAGGATTTTATTTTGAAAGGTAGAGACTTAGAAAAAATTGTATTGTCAAGAGCACTTAAATTACATACCCAGCGAAAGGTGATGGTTTACAATAATAAAACGGTTGTTTTTACTTAAAATAATTTATAAAACTGAACTTTTTTCTATCTAAAAGATAACTTAAGCTGATTTCATTTTGATATGCTTCTTTTTCAAAATTTATATTTTAAGTTATTTAAAAATTTGAATCATTTTAAATGATCAATTCAATACACTTCTAAAATTGTTAATTTTTTGGTAAAATATATTGAAATATATATATGAACACACTAGTTTTAAAATGTTTTGGTATGATTATTGATGCTTTATAAATTATTGATAATACTTTTTTTAATTATTAAAAATTATTTAAATGAAATTCATAAAAATACTTCCGTTAGTTTTGCTTTTTATGGTGGGATCTTGCAGTTCAGTAAGGGTAACCTCAGATTATGATACTTCTACCGATTTTTCAAATTATAAAACATTTGCTTTTTATAAAAAAGGAATTGATAAGGCTGAAATTTCAGATTTGGATAAAAAAAGAATTTTAAAAGCAATTGAAAGTGAATTGTTTGCAAAAGGCTATACAAAATCTGAAAGTCCAGATTTATTGGTAAATATTTTTACTAAATCTCGTCAAAAAGTTGATATTTATAATAATAGTCATATATACACGGGATGGCATCCATGGTATTATGGTCCGAATTTTGGAACACATATTTCAAAATACACTGAAGGAACTTTGTTTATTGATCTCATAGATACTAATAAGAAAGAATTAGCTTGGCAGGGAATTGGGAGTGGTGCATTGAATTCTTCCTACAATGTTACCAGAAAAGAAGCTAGAATAAAAGAGTTTGTTTCAGAAATTATGACAAAATATCCTCCTGGAAGCAATCAAAAATAATAAGATAAGGGCTTTGAATTTTCAAAGCCTTTTTTGTTACATTTGTTTATATGGAATTTAAAAAACCAATTTCTTTTGAAGAGGGAGATTACTATGTAAACGAACATGGCTACAAAGTTTTTACGCAACAATATCACTTAAAAAGAGGATATTGTTGTAAAAATGGTTGCAAACATTGTCCGTATGGTTACAACAAAAATACAGGTTCGTTTAAAAATAAATTATCATAAAAAGAATAGTTATAGCTGCTATCATTTTTCAATTTTGGGCTTTTTGTGAATTACAACAGGGAATGAACTAATTGTCAACAAACGGTTGTGTTGTTAGTCATATTTAAAGAGCTAATAGCTTGAATGAAGCTTAAAGTAGTTGAATTATAAATGAATTGTATTATTGTATAGTTGTTGTATAGGTAGATTAAGAGGTTTTTATTGATTTAAGTATTATTTTGCGCAAAATATCTAACTAACTTAAATCATGCATAAATTCATTTTTCTTACTTTTTTATTTAATTCATTATTTATATTCTCTCAATCGCAAACAGTAGAGGATGATTTTGAGGGTAATGGAACTATAACTTGGGAAGAAGACCCAACTCAACTAATATTTTTTGATGTTGCCTTCCCAAATCAAAACATAGAAGGAATAAATACCTCAGCTACTGTTTTAAAATACCATGATGATGGAGAACAATATGCTAATATTCGTTTTGATACCCCTGCAAATTTTGATTTGTCAACAAATCATACATTTAGCTTAAAAATATATATTCCATCAAGTGGAATTACTGGAAGTCAGCTCAACCAAATTTCTTTAAAATTGCAAGATGGAACTATAGCACAAGATTGGTGGGCAACACAAAGTGAAATTAAAAAATCTATTACTTTAGATCAATGGCAAGTAGTTACATTTGATTTCGAGAATGATACTTATATTAATTTAGATCCTGGATCACTACCACCTACTCAACGAACAGATTTTAATAGAATTGTTTTACAGGTAAATGGCGAAAATAATACTGATCACGTTTTGGCATATATAGATGATTTTTTATACGATGGTACTATTGATGTACCTGTTAATCCTGTTTATGATAATTTAGTTTGGTCTGATGAATTTGATGGTAATGGAGCTATAAATTCTAACAAATGGTTTCATCAAACCCAGCTTATAGCAGGTAATAGTTGGGCTAATAACGAAGTACAACACTATACCAACCGTACAGACAATTCTTATGTAAGTGGCGGAACATTAAAACTTGTCGCAAAAAAAGAATCGTTTACTGATCAAGGGCATACAAAACAATATACTTCTGCACGATTAAATTCTAAGTTTGCTTTTAAATATGGACGGGTTGAAGTGCGTGCTAAGCTACCATCGGTTGCAGGAACATGGCCGGCTATTTGGATGTTAGGGAAAAACATTAATGAAGCTGGAGGCTTTTGGTACAATGAAGGTTTTGGAACGAATTGGCCAGCTTGTGGAGAAATTGATATTATGGAGCCTAATATTGCTAAAACTGAAATTTTAGGAACTTGGCATTGGAATAATGGTAGTGGATATCAAATGAATAGTGCTTATGTAAATAAATCAAATGCGGAGACTTCTCAAAACTTTCACAATTATATTTTGGAATGGAGTCCCAGTGAAATGAAAATTTATATTGATAATACCTTAATTAATCAAATGACTACTGTTAATCCTTTTAATGAGGAGTTTTATATACTATTTAATATTGCTATGGGTGGAAGTTTAGGAGGAACAATTGATTCTAATTTTACAGAAGATACTATGGAAATTGATTATATCAGGGTTTATCAGGAAAGTACTGCATCGGTAGCTGATGAAAATTGGTTTGAAGATGTTTTATTGTATCCAAATCCTGTGAAAGATAATTTAACTATTAAAGTTCCTGCACATTTGTTAGGAGCAAAGGCAACAATTTATTCTTTGTTGGGGCAAGAACTCAATTCATTTGTTCAAAAAGAGTCTACAATGAATGTTAATTTATCTCATTACAAAAAAGGAGTATATATATTAAGATTTGAAAATAATAATAAATTGGCTACCTATAAAATTTTTAAAATGTAGAATTAGTTAGAATTGATTTGTTAAAAATGGCTTTCCAGTTTCTTGTGCAATTCTTTAAAATAATCAAAGGCAAGTAACAATCTTGAACCAAACCAGCTAAACATTTCTCCGTCTCCAAAAACAGTAATAGAGCGGTTGGTAAATGAGCCAATTTCCATAGCATGTTTGTCTTCAAATTTATAGGGTTCAGATGAAAGTATAATTACATCGGGATCACCTTCATATCTAAGTTTATTTATTTCAACTTTTGGATATCGACTCATAGTTGCGTAAATGTTTTCAAACTTATTCAATTTTAATATTTCATTTATATAAGTTTCATTTCCAGCAACCATCCAAGGATTAGCCCAAATAAAATAGGCAACTCTTCTTGTTGGTTTGTGGTTAATAAATTGTTTAAAATCGGTTAATTTAAACTGAATTTTATGTGCTAAATTATCACTCTCAGTTCTTCTGTTTAAAATAGAGCCTAAGTGTAAAATTAAGTCAACAGAATCTTGAATTGTATTAACGTCTGAAAAATATGTTGGTGCAATAGCTTCTAATTGAGGAAGAAAATCATACGAGTTTTCTTCTTTATTGCATAAAATAAAATCAGGTTTTAACTCTTTAATTTTTTCAAAGTCAACTTTTTTTGTTCCACCAACAATGGTTTTTGTAGATTTTAAATGAAATGGATGTATGCAAAAATTTGTGATTCCAACCAATTCATTTTCAAGTGCTAAATCGCACAGTAATTCAGTTTGAGAAGGTACTAATGAAATTATTCTTTTAGGAGTATTTTTTAAGTGAATTTCTCGTCCTATTTGATCTTTAATTGTTCTCATTTAAAATAATTTCCATTTCTTGCTGTAATTTAAAGGCTTCTTGTGTTGCTTTTTGAGCAAAGTTTTCATCATTTCCGGCATAAATAATACCTCTTGATGAATTTATAAGTAAACCACAGTTTTTCGTAAAACCATATTTGCAAACGTCTTGTAAATTACCGCCTTGTGCACCAACTCCAGGAACCAGTAAAAAGTGATTTGGTACAATTTTTCTAATTTCTTTAAAATATTCAGCTTTGGTAGCTCCAACTACAAACATTAAATTTTCAGAATTTTTCCAGGTTAATGCCGTTTCTAAAACTTCTTTGTATAGCTCATTATTTTTAACTTTCAATCCTTGAAAGTCAAGACCTCCTTTGTTTGAAGTTAGGGCTAATAAAATAGTTGTCTTATTTTCAAAAGCTAAAAAAGGCTCTACCGAATCGCTGCCCATATAAGGAGCAACTGTAACCGAGTCAAAATTTAAGTCTTCAAAAAATGCTTTTGCATACATAGTGGAAGTATTTCCAATATCGCCACGTTTAGCATCGGCAATGGTGAAAATTTCAGGGTAATTAGAATTAATATAGTTAATGGTTTTTTCTAAAGATTTCCAGCCTTTTATACCATAAGCTTCATAAAAAGCAGTATTTGGTTTATAAGCAACTGCCAAATGATGTGTAGCATCAATTATTTGTTTGTTAAATTCAAAAATTGGATCTTCTTCAGCTAATAAATATGTTGGAATTTTAGCTAAATCAACATCTAAACCAATGCATAAGAATGATTTTTTTTGTTGAATTTGTGAAATTAGAGCTTGTCTGTTCATAGTTTTAAATAAAGAATTATGCAAAAGTAGTAATTTTAATAGTTTAAGTTATATTTGTTCAACTATTAATCTGCTTTTGGTCAACTATATTTTAAATAAATTATTTTATGGAATTCTAACGCTCTTTGGAGTGGTAACCGTTATTTTCTTTTTATTTAATGTATTGCCAGGTGATCCGGCAAGAATGATGTTAGACCAACGAGAAGATAGCGAACAGCTTCAAAATATTAGAAAAAAGTATGGTTTTGATCAGCCAATTTCAACACAGTATTTGTATTATTTAAACGATTTGTCTCCTATTTCGGTTCATAGCAATGATTCTGAAAATTATACATATTTAAACAAAAATAAATACACGTATAGTACAATATTTTCCGTAGGGCAGAAAGGAGTAGTCATAAAATACCCTTATTTGAGAAAATCATTTCAAAAAAACGACAAAAATGTATCAGAAATTATTTCTGAAACTTTACCAAATACCGCTATTTTGGCAGTTTCAGCAATTACAATCGCAATTATAATTGGTGTATTTTTCGGAATACTTTCTGCGTTGTTTCAAAACACTTTTTTTGATAGAATAATTTCAGTTATTAGCACTTTAGGTATGAGTGTACCATCGTTTTTTTCTGCAATTTTATTTGCTTGGTTGTTTGGTTTTGTGTTGCATAAATACACCAATTTAAATATGACAGGAAGTTTATATGAAGTTGATGATTTTGGTGAGCATATTTATATTCAATGGAAAAACCTGTTATTACCATCGTTAGTTTTGGGAATTAGACCTTTGGCAGTTGTAATTCAGTTGATGCGAAATTCTTTGTTAGAAGTTTTGAATCAGGATTATATTAGAACGGCAAAAGCAAAAGGACTTTCAACGTATAAAATAATTAAAACACATGCTTTAAAAAATGCCCTAAATCCGGTTGTTACTGCGGTTTCAGGTTGGTTTGCATCTATGTTGGCAGGGGCGGTTTTTGTAGAGTATATTTTTAACTGGAATGGTTTAGGTAAAGAAATTGTAAATGCACTAAATACACTTGATTTGCCCGTAATAATGGGTAGTGTATTGGTTATTGCAACCATGTTTATTATAATAAATATTTTAGTTGATATTACATATGGATTGTTAGATCCAAAAATTAGAATAAAATAGTATTTTTACACTTAAAATTAATCGAAAACGATTGCGCATTTAGCAATTGTTTAGGGTTAGTTATTAGGCATTTAATCGTAAATTTGTGATATAAATAAAACAATAATTAGTTAAATATAAAACCATGAGAAAACAAATAGTAGCTGGGAACTGGAAAATGAATAAAAATGTTCAGGAATCAATTCAATTAGCTGATGAAATTGTAAGTGAAGTTAAAGATTTAACCCTTGATAATACAAGAGTTATTTTAACCCCAACTTTTGTAAATATTAGCGAAGTTGTAAAAGTTACTGAAGGATCAAGTGTTGAAGTTGCCGCTCAAAATATGCACCAAGCAAAAAGTGGAGCATACACAGGAGAAATTTCTGCTGAAATGTTAACTTCTCTAGGTTTGAAAACGGTAATTTTAGGACACTCTGAAAGACGAGAGTATTTTGGTGAAACCGATGCTATTTTAGCTGAAAAAGTTGATGCAGCTTTAGCAAACGGATTGGAAGTAATTTTTTGTTTTGGCGAAGTTCTAGAAGATAGAAAATCTGATAATCATTTTAACGTTGTTGAAAGTCAAATTAAAAATGCATTGTTCCATTTACCAGCCGATGCCTGGAAAAACATAGTTTTAGCGTATGAGCCGGTTTGGGCTATAGGTACAGGTGAAACTGCGTCTCCAGAACAAGCTCAGGAAATGCATGCTTTTATCAGAAAAATTGTTGCTGAAAAATACAATGCTGAAGTAGCTGAAAACGTATCAGTTTTATACGGTGGAAGTGTAAACCCTGGAAATGCTAAAGAAATATTTTCAAAACAAGATGTTGATGGTGGTTTAATAGGTGGAGCAGCTTTAAAATCAGAAAATTTTGTTGCTTTAATAAAATCATTTTAAGAAAAAGTTAAAATAATTACAAAACACAATACGGTTTTCTTTCGTTTGAAAGGAAACCGTATTTTTGCTTTTTAAATTCATACAATGATTATTAATTATATAGGTTACACTTTTAAAGTAGTTCCAAAAGAACCAGCTACTGAAATTTTAATTGCACAATTAGGATTTGCAGGTTTTGAAAGTTTTGTTGAAAATGAAGATGGTGTTACGGCATACATTCAGGAAAATGATTGGGATGCTTCAATGTTAGAGGATATTCAAATATTAAATTCGAAGGAGTTCAAAATTTCCTATAAGGAAGAAGTAATTGAACAAACTAATTGGAATAGTGAATGGGAAAAAAACTTCAATCCAATTCAAGTTGATGATTTGGTGAGTATTCGTGCGCCGTTTCATGATAATCCAAATTTAGAATATGATATTGTTATTGAGCCAAAAATGAGTTTTGGTACTGGACATCATGAAACTACACATATGATGGTTCAGCAATTATTGGAGTTGGATTTAACGGATAAAAAGGTATTAGACATGGGATGCGGAACCGGAATTTTAGCAATTTTTGCTGAAATGAAAGGTGCAAAACTTATTGACGCTATTGATATTGATAATTGGTGTTATGAAAATTCCTTAGAAAATGTTGCTCGAAACAATTGTAAAAATATTTCAGTTTTTGAAGGCGATGCTTCTTTATTAAAAAATAAAAAGTACGATGTAATTATTGCTAATATTAACAGAAATATTTTGTTGAATGATATGCATTCTTATTTGCATTGTTTAAATGATAATGGGGTAATTTTATTTAGTGGTTTTTATAAGAAAGATATTCCGGTAATTGATGAAGAGGTGTCAAAATATGGATTAAAAATGGATAAAGTTATAGAGCGTAACAACTGGGTATCGGTAAAATATTTGAAATAATTTTTTTAAATTAGCAGTATGAGTACAAAAAAGAAAACACAAGATGAAGTTGATGTATTAGAGCAGGAGGCAAATCAAAATGAAATTGTTTTATTTAATGATGATGTAAATACATTTGACCATGTAATAGATTCTTTAGTTGAAATTTGTGATCATACTTTTGAACAAGCTGAGCAATGTGCAATTATTGTACATTATAAAGGTAAATGTACTGTAAAAACAGGCGAATATAGTGATCTAAAACCGCGTTGTTCCAAATTATTAACAAAAGGCTTGTCAGCCGAAATAATATAAAAAAAGTCAATATGTAAAGTATGTTGACTTTTTCCAAAAGAGTTATAAAATAAAAGAACATTATGAGGTGTTGTGAAAAAGAAATATAATCTATTCTAATTAAACGATATTAGTAATAAATACTTACAAAAAATCCCGCTTCTGCGGGATTTTTTATTTTATACTATGGTTATAATGGTATGTTTCCGTGTTTCCGTTTTGGACGACTAATATCCTTTCCTTCAAGTACTTGAAAAGCTTTTATCAATTTTCTTCGCGTGTTTTTAGGATAAATTACTTCATCAATAAAGCCTCGTCGTGCTGCCCTATACGGATCTGCAAATTTATAGGCATATTCTGCTTCTTTTTCTTTCCATTTTTCAGCAGGGTTTTCAGCAGCTGCAATTTCTCTTCTGAAAATAATTTCAGCAGCACCTTTAGCTCCCATTACGGCAATTTCGGCAGTTGGCCAGGCGAAATTCATGTCTGCACCAATATGTTTGGAATTCATTACGTCATAAGCGCCTCCGTAAGCTTTCCTTGTTATTACTGTTATTTTTGGAACAGTGGCTTCGCTTAAAGCATATAGCAATTTAGCTCCGTTTGTAATAATTCCATTCCATTCTTGATCAGTACCTGGTAAAAACCCTGGAACATCTACTAAAACTAATAAAGGAATATTAAAGCAATCGCAAAATCGTGTGAAACGTGCTCCTTTAACTGAACTATTGACATCTAAACAACCAGCCAATTGCATAGGTTGGTTAGCTACAATACCAATACTTCTACCTGCAATTCTTGCAAAGCCAACAATAATATTTTCAGCATAATCTTTGTGAACTTCAAAGAAAGAATCTTCGTCAATAATTCCGTATATAATATCGTGCATGTCATAAGGCTTATGAGTATCTTCAGGAATCAAATCAATTAAATGCTCTCTTAATTCATTACCAATTTCATAAGGAACTTTTTTAGTAGTTTCTTTATTGTTTTGAGGCATGTAGCTCAATAAGGTTTTCACATCTTCCAAACATTGAATGTCGTTTGATGAGGTAATATGGGTAACCCCCGACTTTGTTGAATGTGTACTTGCACCACCTAATTCTTCTGCAGTTACTTCTTCATTTGTAACTGTTTTTACAACATTCGGACCAGTAACAAACATGTAACTAGTATCTTCCACCATTAGTGTGAAATCAGTCATTGCTGGTGAATACACAGCGCCACCTGCACAAGGCCCCATAATTGCTGAAAGTTGTGGAATTACTCCTGATGCTTGTACATTTCTGTGGAAAATATCGGCGTATCCACCTAATGATTTTACACCTTCCTGAATTCTTGCGCCACCTGAATCATTTAGGCCAATACAGGGTGCGCCTACTTTTACAGCCTGATCCATTATTTTACATATTTTTTCAGCATGCGTTTCAGATAGAGCTCCTCCAAAAACAGTGAAGTCTTGCGCAAAAACATATACCAGTCTGCCATCAATAGTTCCATATCCTGTTACAACACCATCACCAAAAAATATTTGATCTTCCATTCCAAAATCAGTAGTTCGGTGAGTAACTAAAACACCCATTTCTTCAAAAGAACCTTCATCTAGTAAATAGTCAATTCGTTCCCGCGCAGTTAATTTTTTCTTAGCATGTTGTTTGGCAATACGTTTTTCTCCACCACCTAAATGAGCTAAAGCAACTCTTTTGTCCAGTTTTTCAATTTTTGTATCCATTTGTTTTTCCATAATACATATAATTATAGGTGATTAAATAACAGGTATTCTTAATTGTTTTTGGTCTTCGAGATAAATTTTTAAACCTATTAAGGCTGCTAATCGAGCTTCTTCTTCAAGGTCCTCTTGTAGCTTTTCAGGCGTATAATATTTTTTCACAAAATGAGTATCGAAATTACCTGATCTAAATGCTTCATGTTCGCAAACAAATTTTCCAAAAGGCAGGGTAGTCATAGCTCCCTCAATTTTGTAGTTTTCAATAGCTTCAATCATTAATTGAATAGCTTCATCTCGAGTTTTTCCATAGGTGATTAATTTTGAAAGCATTGGGTCGTAATAAATAGGAATATCCATACCTTCTTCAAATCCATCATCTACACGAATTCCTTCGCCAACTGGAATTTTATATGTACTTAAATTTCCAACACTAGGTAAAAAATCGTTTAATGGATCTTCGGCGTAAACACGTAATTCTAAAGCATGACCATTAATTTTTAAGTCTTCCTGATTGATAGAAATGGCTTCACCTCTTGCAATATTGATTTGTTGTTCTACTAAATCAACGCCTGAAATTAATTCTGTAACAGGGTGTTCTACTTGCAAGCGAGTATTCATTTCTAAAAAATAGAAGTTTAAATTACTGTCAACTAAAAACTCCACGGTTCCAGCACCCAAATAATCACATGATTTTGCTACTAAAATAGCAGCTTTTCCCATACGTTCTCTTAATTCGGGTGTTAAAATTGAAGAAGGTGCTTCTTCAACAACTTTTTGATGTCGGCGTTGCACACTACATTCTCTTTCAAAAAAATGCAATACTTTTCTGTGGCTATCAGCTAAAACCTGAATTTCAATATGGCGAGGAGAGGTAATGTATTTTTCAACAAAAACAGAACCATCACCAAACGCTGAGGTCGCTTCACTAATGGCACGTTCCATTTGTTCTTCAACATCTTTTTCCTTTTCAACAACACGCATTCCTTTTCCACCACCACCAGCTGCAGCTTTTATTAAAATTGGGAAGCCAATTTCACGTGCAATTTCAACAGCTTCCTTAGGGTCAGTTACAGCTCTATCAACTCCTGGTACCATAGGGATGTTATAGTCTTTAACTGCATCTTTTGCGGCTAATTTATCTCCCATCATTTTGATGGATTTTGATTTAGGTCCAATAAAAATTATGTCGTTTTTTTCACATAATTCAGCAAAATCTGCGTTTTCACTCAAAAACCCATATCCTGGATGAATTCCATTAACTTGTAATTTTTTTGCTTCTTTAATAATTTTATCACCTAAAAGGTATGATTTGTTCGAAGGTGCTTCTCCAATACAAACTGATTCATCGGCAAATCTAACATGAGGTGCATTTCTATCAGCTTCTGAATAAACAGCTACGGTTTTTATTCCCATTTTGCGAGCAGTTTTCATAACTCTTATGGCTATTTCACCTCTATTTGCTATTAATATTTTTTTCATTTTAACTTTGTTTAAAGTTTTCTAAATAATTTATTATGAGGATTTATTATTCCATTTCAATCATTAATTCTCCTTTTTCAACTGTTCCATTACTTTTGACGTTAATAGATTTTACAGTTCCATTTTTTGGAGCACCAATGGCATTTTCCATTTTCATTGC
>ERZ1048686.1678-NODE-1678-length-16426-cov-4.278663_pt1 | contig 16426 bp, 9 predicted proteins | sample MGYA00383099_ERZ1048686 | MGnify/ENA primary metagenome ERZ1048686 (study PRJEB29581, sample SAMEA5548369) | metagenome | biome: marine; feature: coastal; material: water | depth 25 m | study: Short-term variability in the microbial, nano- and picoplankton... | reverse complement strand
CTTCAGGAATTACCCGGTGGTCCCCCGGTGCGTCAAAGTCCGGATGACCCTGCCAACAAGGTTCGAACCCTTTATAGTTATATCGACAGGGAGAACCTTGAAGATGTGTTCAGGGTATTTGATTTTCCGAGCCCCGATATTTCAGCACCGCACCGTGCTCAGACGACCGTGCCGCAGCAGTCGCTGTTTTTACTCAACAGTCCTTTTGTCATTGCACAGGCTTCAGCCATCATTCAACTGCTCCCTATTTCTGTGCAAAAAAACCTTCAACCAAACCAAATTCAAAACAATCTGAAACGCCTGTTCCAAAAAATTTATCAACGTCAACCTACCTCGGATGAAATGAATTCTTTGGAAGATTACCTTTTAGATAGAGAAAAAGATAAGGATGATGGTTTAGATTCGCGGTGGCGCGAGGTCGCTCAAACCCTTTTGCTATCCAACGAATTTCAATTCATGGATTAATTGAAAACCTTCACATGACGCCTATGCCCAATTTCAAGAGTCCAATCTCACGCCGTAAGTTTCTGACACGATCGGGAATGGGGATGGCTGGTGTAGGATTTCATTCGTTACTTGCTCAAGGAGCGACTCAATTGGATTCGAGCAACCCTTTGGCACCGAAACCACCTCACTTTGCTCCAAAAGCTCGACATATCATTCATATTTTCATGAATGGAGGCCCCTCTCATGTAGATACATTTGATCCCAAACCTGAACTTACTAAATATCATGGTAAACCACTACCCAATCCCAATCTGATTACTGAGCGTCAGACTGGAGCCGCTTTCGGATCCCCGTTCAAGTTTCGACAATACGGTTCCAGTGGTATCCCCATCAGTGAAATGTTTGAGGACCTGGCCCCTCATGCAGACGACATGTGCGTCATTCGTTCAATGCACTGTGATGTGCCCAATCATGAACCTTCGCTCATGATGATGAATTGCGGTGATAATGTGCTTTCACGTCCGAGCATGGGGGCTTGGTTAACTTATGGACTTGGAACTGAAAATCAAAACTTACCAGGATTCGTTGCCATGTGCCCGGGTGGTTATCCGGTCAAAGGTTCTGATAATTGGCGTTCCTCGTTTCTCCCTGGAATTTTTGAAGGAACGTTCATCAATACCGAACAAACTGAAGTCGATAAACTACTTCAGAATATCAAGCATCCCAGTCTTGATTTTAAATCTCAGCGTAAGCAAGTGGATTTGCTTCAACAACTCAACCGACGTCACCTGAAATTACAGGGGAAGGATGCTCAGCTGGAGGCAAGGATCCAGAGCTTTGAGCAAGCTTACAGAATGCAGATGGAAGCCTCCGATGCATTTGACATACAAAAGGAACCGCCATCTGTTCGTGAACGCTACGGTGACACGGCGCAAGGTAGGCAGCTTTTGATGTCTCGCCGTTTGGTTGAACGTGGTGTCCGGTTTGTCCAGCTTTGGCATGGTAAATGGCAACCTTGGGACAATCACGACGCCATCGAGAAAAATCATCGTCATCTTGCAAGTGAGTGTTCCAAAGGTATTGCGGCATTGTTAACCGATCTCAAGGACCGCGGTCTGCTGGAGGAGACCTTGGTTCTTTGGGGCGGAGAATTCGGTCGCACACCGACCGTCGAGCAAAACGGAAAAGGTGAAAGCAAACTTGGCCGCGATCACAATCACCATGGGTTTTCAGTCTGGATGGCCGGAGGTGGTATCAAAGGTGGAACCATCTACGGAGCTACCGACCCTTTTGGATTCAAAGCCGTGAAAAATCCAGTTCACGTGCATGATCTGCACGCAACCATGTTACACCTGATGGGAATGGATCACGAGCGATTGAGTTACCGTTATGCCAGTCGGGATTTCAGACTGACCGACGTGCATGGTCGAGTCATCCAGGATATCATTGCATGAATGTTTCCGAAGTGTAATGAGAACCGATCAATAAGAGCAATTGCAGCTGTTTGAATAAAACAGCTCTCAGGTCTGTCCGCTTCAGCTATCTTGTTGCGCGGCTCGTTTTTTCAGTCGGTTTACCAACTCGTGGTTCGAAATACAAACGAGGTGAATGCATGTCTCGTGGTTTGCGCGTGAAAGATGCAATGATTCTCACCCAGCCCATAAGTGATACGACTTCATTGAATGAATGACGGACGTAATTGCTGGGTGGTGCGTCGATCGATGGTATTGGTGCAAGAATGATTGATATGAGATAAACGAGAGAAAAGTTTTTCTTTGGCCGTTCAAATTTTGATGGCTTGGAATTCAACCTGATGCCCTTCTTCAGATGCCTGCTAATAGCACTCGTCCAGTAACGCATTTTGGCGACTCAGATTTAGGTAGAGCGCATCTGCCATGAATGATGCACAAAAAGAAACGGTTGAGGCTTAATTTTCTCAGGCCCACTGCGTTAAATTTGTAAAGGATGCCAAGTTTTCTCAGAATTCATTTTTGATAATCAGTTCAACAATTCAATATTATCGCCTCGAGTGTTCCATTTTGAAGCTTGGCCTTTATCACTTGTCCTGCCATTGATTTAACGTCGGACGACCCAGGTGCCTGCCAGGCGGTCGTGTAATCCGCGGTTGGGATGCATGACCGTGTAGAAAGCACCACTCATCCATGCAAAAAGCAGCCCAATTATGATCATGATTGTTGACGGATCATTCTGAGGCATGAGTGTCCACAGGATTCCGATTGGGACAGATAGTGGGAACCATACGATCATCCATCGAATGAATCTTCTGGTTGTGCTGGCACGTTTTCCTTGAGCATCGATCACAACCAATCCAAACACATCGTGACTCCAAATCCATCGCAAGGGTAATGCAAGGAATTGAATGATAGCTGCTGACCCAAGAATTCCCAATATGATTCGAATGGCGGAAAGGAGCCCTCCCTTTGCGATGGATTCCTCATTGAACATCCCTACGAACACCATGATCCCTATGTAAAGCGGCAGCATGAAGATCGACATGGCTCGAACTCCCTTGCCTAACACGGCGGGTTTGTCGAGCAAACCGCACAAGGTGCCGGCAAGATAACTTAACTTTTCGAATTTTCCTTGTTCCAGATTCTGCAAAACCGGTCGCGCGTGAAGCGGGATACTGGTCGGATCGACGCAGCTTGCAACAGCACTCATGAACTGTTGTTGACCTTCAAGGTGATCAGACGGAAATGAGCAGGCGCTGGCTTGGATTTCAAGATCTCGTTCGTCCAGCAGGATTGCTCCTTGAGGTGTGATGCGGACGTGATCAAAGCTTAATTCTCTCGGGAGCGTTTTGTCTCGACTGGCTTCCCAAAGTTCGGATGCCAGATCGTGCAGCCAATGACGAAGGGTGTTCCATGGAATCGTTTTGTTTTTTTTGATTAACCCAGAAAGCGAGATGCCTTCCGGGGATTCAAAAGCATCCCATGTGTTCTGATCCTGAATCACTTCCTGAAGCCATCGCAGGCGTCCGGGTCGAGCCACTTGCCGTCGTTCCTCCGAAAGGTTTGAGCCCCGACGAATCAACCATACTTGACGTCGCAGTACGGGATCGGTTGCGGTAACCCATTTCCCTGGAACGAGCTCACATTCAATCTGGTAAGGACCAAGAAATTCCGTGCCCTTCTTTGTTGCTTCGGTTCTGGAATCCTTTTGCATGGAAGGGCGAATGATCGCCTTTGGCATGCGAACCACCCTTGTGCCGCTCAGGTAATCCCAAGCGGTTGCAAACCCGTTTTTTGGGCTCGCCTTCAGGGTCAGCAGCACCGCAATGAAGGGGCAAACATTGCTGGCACCGATCAAGAGCAAGTTATCGGTCACACTGATTTGGTGCAAATTGGAAACCGAAAGGGTTTTCAACAAAAAAACAACTCGAAAAATTTCGCAACTGAGGATGGGGATCAAGATCCGGATGAATGATCGACAAAGCCCCGGAGCGCGATCATTGAGTCGAACGACTCGTAATCCAAAAAGCCATTTGCCAAGACCTGCACCCCAGATGCCTTCAGTCAGAGAAAAATAAAGAAATCCGAAAGACAGAAATGCAAAATAATATCTTGCTGAATACAAGGTTCGTTCAATGAAGGGTTGAAAGTGGAACTCCACGACACTGATCGAAAACATCAGAGCCAAATATGGAATGAGGAATGCACTCAAGAAGTCAACCCAACCTGCTGCCATCCGCATTTTCAAGGAAGCCGGTTCCGGTTCCCTGGAACTGAAAGGTAGCAGTGACTCACGTAGCGTTTTGTAGTCAGGATAGCGTTCATTTGGATCCTTGGCCAGGCAGCGACTCACAACTTGTGAAAGAATGGGAGGTACCTCTTCGCGCAGGTTGGATACTGATTTGGGCTTTTGATTGACGGCGTTGGCAACGACCTGTACAGCATTTTTTCCATCAATGGGCGCCTGGCCTGTGAGGAGCGTGAACAGCGTTGCTCCCACCGAATAAATGTCGGATCGTATATCCAACGCATCCCCGCGCAGTTGCTCGGGTGATGCGTAAGCGGGCGTTCCCATGACGGCCCCGGTGGCTGTCAAGTAAGAGTCTTCATTGCCGAGGGTAGAGACGGACAGTCCGTAATCACCAACCTTCACCGTGCCGTCCGGGCTCACAAAACAATTAGATGGTTTGATGTCACGATGGAGTACCCCTCCTTTGGCCGCGGTCTCGAGACCTGCAATAATATCGAGGATCGCATCGATGGCCTTCTCTACCGGAAGTGGACCTTCTTTCTTGAGTTTATCTTTCAGTGTCCCGCTGTCGGCGATTTCCATGGTGATCACCGGGATGCCCTCTACCTCCTCAGAACCAAAAACGTACAGGCTGTTTGGGTGCCTGACACTTGCCGCCAGACGACCTTCACGAAGAAACCGTTGCTTCATGTCGGAAGGATCCAGCTGGTGTTCCAGTTTTTTCAAAGCAACGCGGCGTCCGGTTTTCTTGTGTTTGGCATCGTAAACGGCTCCCATGCCTCCTCGTCCGAGCAACCCCAGCAACTGGTAGTGACCAAAGGCATGTGGGAAGACTGGAGTTTCGGAGTGGTGAGGGGATTCAACGGCAATGGTCGCTTCAGCCGATAATGTTGATGATTGTTTGTGTGGTTCCAGAGCTCCTGACATGAAACAAGCTGGGCAGATGCGATCAGTTGACGCGGCAGGGATAGGAGCCTTGCAGCGATGACATAAAATGGGTTTGTTGGTATTCATGCGCCAGATTCGGTTCGAGTTGTTTCTGTCAATGATCTCAAATGCTTTGCTCTTGAAAAATCCACCTGATCTTTGAGCTGCTTGACGGCACGTTCCCACCCCTTCATCGAAACCGCATCCCGGTGTGCTTGGCTTGCTTCCTCCGTAGCATTCCGGATTTGTTTCATCCAGGTGTCGAGAAGTGTATCAACCTGAATTTTCGAGAAAGGGCCCGTCATGAACTGGCTCAACTGGCGATCGAACTCCTTTTCAAAGGAAGCCCATCCACGGGTGAGTTTATCAGCGGCTGCAGAGCGTTGAAGTATATTAAAGGGACCATGAATAAAGGGGGCGCCATTGGCGGAAACTTTTCCCCATTCGTCAGCGAGTCCCGTCACAGGATTAGTGTTTGAAATGATGTTTTCAAAAGTACTGTCCAGATCCCAGGGAACCAAGTGAAATTTCTCTTCTACAGGATCTTCATACCAATAGTAATTGTGATTGAAACATGTGTTGCCATGACAATACCAGTGGAACGGACCATCATCATGTCGTATCACGCGATCGACAACGGCATAGGCCATGATTTTCTCAATGTGCATCCATCTGGTCACCGCGGGTTGAAGCATCGTCTCATCCGTTGCGGCAATGTCTCTTGCAAATTGGTGTATGAGGTGGGCGCTGGCGTTTTCATCTTTGTTGGTCTTGAGGTGTTTCAGAAAAATTGCTTTGCTATGGGCCTTGCCTTCGGAATCCAGCGGCCACACCTCTTTGTAGAGATTGCCTTTGCCGTTTTCAAAATGATGACGTGTGAAGCGATCGTCGATTTGTTCAGTGAGCGCGTAAAGCCCTGAATAAGTCCCATTGATCATCAGTCGTGCATGCACGGACCGAGGCGCAGCGACTCCCATTTTGCGAAAAAGCCAGTATCCGAGTCGCTCGCGCATTTGTGATCGGTCCGACACTTGAGAATGCAATTGGATTTTCTTGAGTCCATAAAACCTCTGGTTTGAACCTTTCCAGTTTATTTTGATTTTCATGGAAAGTTTGGTGCCTGTTTTGTGGCCTGAGGGGTTGACCCAATCAATCCCCGAGAGGCCACCAACCCAAGCGCCTACTGAACCCTTGTATCGTATTCCCACCGGACTCAAAGTTTGTCCTTCGAATGTTAAACATCCTTCAACATAGTTTTCAGCAGAGGGATCTTCATCTAATTTTGCTAGAGCGGGTCCTGGGATGTTCAACTCAAAGGTATGAAGCTTTTTCTGATCAAAAATATAAGTGGAATCATGTTGAAGGTAAGGCTCATCGCCTTTTGGAACGATGGTTTTTACTTCAAAATCAGGAATGTTCTGTATCGGTGGGGAAGGCAGTTTCACCCCTCGCAGCATCGCAGCAACGGTTGGACGAGCGCGTTGAATGCGCTCGTAATCAAGAATCAGACCACTGGGCGCAAGCATGTTACCGAGCATGTCATAGATAGGTTTGACGGTTTCCCACGGGCCTTCCACTGCGTTCAATGCTGTGGATCCCATGTTGTTTCTGATCGTGGTATCAGCCCCATTGTCCAACATCATCTGAACTATCTCGGAACGACCGAAGAATGAGGCTGAGATAAGAGCCGTCGAGCCATCGCTATTTTTGAGATTCAGATTCGCCCCGGCATCAATGAGGGCTTTTGCAATATCAATATGACCGAATGTCGCCGCTGTCATCAAGGGCGTTCCTTGGCTGAGAGTATCTGATATATCAATATCGGAACCGGCAGCAATATGCTCCAGCACTGTTTTCAAATCACCACGAACCACGGCTTCATGAATGGATGTGCTGGGCACTGGTGGTGCTGGTTCTTTCCCACACCCGAGGAGTAATGTCGCTACCAGTAATGACAAAGCCTGTTCCCGAATGAAAAGCATCCAGGAAATGCGTTCCTTGATCTGATCCCAATGATTGTATGTTTTCATCACCTATTACCTAAAGGAAAGGTGAAGCGTGGTTACGAAAAAAATTGATTGGAGCGCAAAACACTGACCAGGTGTCGCATTTCTTCATCGATTTCTCCTCGTGTTGCGACTGTTTCGGCAATTTCACACCTTAATAAGGAGCGATATCGCTGGCGCAATCGATGCACGGCAGCTTTGATGGAACCCTCACTCATGGCCATGCGAGTGGCAATTTCATGCCGGGGCGGTTCCTCACCTGTCAGGCTTCCTTTAAGAGCCTCGAAAAGTTTTAATTTACCATTGGCTTCGGCCTCATCATGTAGCTTGTTCTTCGCTCGATTCATTAATTCCACTGCCCAATCACGGGCGTAATTAAGATCGGGTTCCTCGGATTTGATGGGTTCGAGCGCATATTTTGCTTCGGGTTCGAGCGCGTCCCATTCCAGTAAGGTCATTCCACTGCCTCGTTTTGCAGCGCGCGCTCGATGACATTCATTGATCAGAAAATGTTTCATGGCGCTCAAAAGAAACGTGCGGAATCTGCCACGTTCACGATCAGCAGATGCAAATCCACCCGTTTCTATGAATTTCGCTAAAAAGGATTGTGTCAGATCCTGCGCATCTGCAGGTGAATGACCTCGGTGACGTACGAAAGCGTAGAGTGGATACCAGTAAGCGCAGCAGAGTGTTTCGAGCGCTTTACGGGCACTTGTCTGGCTCTCCTCATCAGATTGGGCAGTCATCACCAGACTCCAGTGAGTGGTATCAAACCCGCCTGCTCCTTTTGCGTGAGAGTGTTCCATAAGGCTTTGTAAACATTGCCATCCCGAATGACAAGCGATACGCCGATAATGGAACAAATTGCAACTTCATCCTAAGCGTTGATGGCAATCACTTCGGTCAATTCAGGGAACAGTGGTTCCCATGCAGGACGATGGATTCCCTGACTTATTTCTTTTCCGTTCAGGTCAGGTTTCACTAAGCTTCTTGCAGTCACCTCAATTCTTGACCTTAACTTATGGAAACTGAAGCAATCGCCCAGCCTTTGGCTGTTTTAGACTGGGTGGTCATTATTCTCTTCATCGCCGGCTCGCTTGGAATCGGTATCTACATGGCTCGTCGCGCTCGGAATTCAACCGATGATTACTTCAAGGGTGGGGGGAATATGGGATGGTTGATGCTTGGAACCTCCATGGTGGCTACCGCTTTTGCTGCAGATACCCCGCTTGCGTTGACCGGTTGGGTGGTTACCAAGGGGATTTCGCAAAACTGGTTCTGGTGGTCGATGGTTCCCATTACGATGCTGGGCGTTTTTCTATATGCCCCCTTGTGGAAGCGAGCCAATCCCCAAACCGACATGGAGCTTGTCTATCAGCGTTATTCCGGTAACTCGGCGAATGCATTGAGGGTAGGCAAGGCGCTCTGGCTGGCTTTCCCTTTTGGATGCGTGAATATGGGTTGGGTCAACAAGGCCATGACGGTCATCATTAATTATACCGTTCCCGAATTCCCCCGCATCCCTCTGCTTGATTCGGCGATCCTCTGGCTGGTGATGGTGACACCGTTATCGAGTGATGTGGATTCCAAACTGCGTGAGGCGGTAAAATCCAATCAACTGGAACCCATGGAGATTGCTTATGATACCGGCATCCTCAGGCAGCCTGCTTTCTGGTCGACTTTTCAGTCTGGATCTTACGGGCCTGTTTCCACTTCGGAAGGTGATTCAGCGAGTCGCGAACAAGCCTGGAATGTTCTTAAGCTGAAAGCTTCCTTTGAACTCAATGAACCAGCATCCTTGCCAGGCATTCCCGATGGCCTCGTGCCTGAATCCTGGGATTCATTGGAGCTTACCCATCAAATTTATCTTATTTGTTCCACCGTCAATCAATACAAAGTGCTCCTCATCCTTTTCCTGATCGTGGTTTCCTATACCGCGATTTCAGGTTTGTGGGGGGTCATTGTCACGGACTTTATCCAGTTCTGGGTAGCCATGGTGGGATGTGTTATCCTTGCTGTCATGGCGGTGAATCAGGTGGGTGGACTGGAAACCTTGTTTTCACGCATGAATGATTTGTATGGCGCCGACAAAGCGGGTGCCATGATGGCATTGTTCCCTCAAGCCAACGCGCCTGAATTTGGACTTTTCACGCGACCGGAGTTCTGGTTGCTGATTTTGGTTTTCTGGTGGTCGTATGCATTTACGGATGGAGGTTCCTTTTTTGCCCAGCGCATGCTCAGTGCCCGAGATGAAAGGCAGGCAGCCCTGGGTTACCTTTGGTATGGTGTCGCTCATTATGCACTTCGAATGTGGCCTTGGCTTATTGTGGGTTTTGTTGCGGCGGTTATGTTCCCGCACTTACCAGCCGCTAATGGGGCGATGCCCTCCGGTGGACTTGCTGAGGCGGGGTATGTGCGTGTCATGCTTGCCGTGCTACCAACGGGTATTCTTGGTTTGATGGTTGCTTCTCTTTTTGCTGCGTATATGTCCACGATATCAACCTGGGTCAATCTGGGTGCTTCCTACCTGATCAATGATGTTTACCGACCCTTCATTGCGCCCATACGAGAGCGACGTGTGCGCCAATCAACGGGTGATTCCCAGTTTGCATTTTCTGAGGGGCACTATGTGCGCTGGGGTGTGTTCGCAACATTACTGATTGCCCTGGCTGGCATTGTGGTTGCTTTGTTCATGAACACTGTCTCGGGCGCCTGGTTTTTTCTGGCAGGTTTCAATGGGGGTATTGGTGTGATCTACCTGCTGCGTTGGTACTGGTGGCGTATCAATGCGTGGACTGAATTGGTCTGTCTCATCTCCCTGTTGGTATTATCACTGGGTATGTATACCTTCAAAGTACCCTGGATTGGCGAATCGACGTTTGTGTTTTTTCAGGGAACACAATTTGCCATCCCGTTGGCATCTTTATTTGACTTTCCCTTCAGCCTGCTTTTGACCGTGCCGGTGAGTGTCTGTCTGGCATTGCTTGCCACTTACCTGACGCCTCAAACGGATCTATCGACCTTGAAAGCGTTTCATAAGAAGGTGCAGGCCGGTGGATGGGGGTGGCGCAAGATTGATCGTCTCGTGCGTCAGGATGATCCGACTTTTGAGGCCCAGTCTCCATTGAATGCGCGAAACCTCATTCTGTGGGTGCTGTCATCGGCGGGTGTATGTTTCTGGTTGATCGGACTGGGTAAGTTGATCATCGGAGATGCCTTCACTGAAGAGGCTAGCTTTTCCCCAAGGATCTTTGGGATCCTGTTATTGATAGGTGGGTCTCTGTGTCTGGTCGCTGTTGCAAGATACTTTCCAAAACAAAAGGCTTCTTGAAAAAACGAAATCATGTCCAAGTCATTCATGCATTCACTCATTCCATTGCCAAAAACCTATCGGAAAGGGGAGGGGAAGTTTCTCTGGAAATCATCTCTTTCCATTTCCGTTGAACAGGGAGGAGAATCTGATTCTGATCCGAGTCATCTTTTGTCAGGCTGGTTAACTCGGCGTCGCTCCGACCTTACCTGTGAAATAGTTTCAGGAGTTTCGGATATTCAATTTGCCTGCTCATCTGAATTAAAGGACGAGGCTTATCGTTTAGACATCACACCTGATCAGATCAAGATTACCGGCGGTCCCTCCGGATGGGTGAGGGGAGTGGCTGCGCTGACTATGCTTCTGGAGTCGGATGGCTGGCCCGCATGTCAGGTCGAAGATGAACCTCAATTTGCATGGAGAGGGATGCATCTTGATGTGAGTCGTCATTTTTATTCGATACGTTTTGTCAAGCGACTGATCGATCTGATAGCCCTGCACCGAATGAATACCTTTCACTGGCACCTGACAGATGATCAGGGTTGGCGAATCGCCATAGATGCGTTTCCACAGCTGGCTCAAATATCTGCCTGGCGCGACAGAGATGGCGAGAGCTATGGCGGGTTTTACACAGCCGAAGATGTAAAAGAGATTTTAGCCTACGCCGAAGAACGTAAGATTCAGGTCGTCCCCGAAATTGAAATGCCAGGGCATGCCCTGGCTGCTTTATCCGCTTTCCCCGATCTTTCCTGCACTGGAGGTCATTTTCGAGTATCCAACACCTGCGGCATTTTTGATGATGTATACTGTGCCGGAAAGGAATCCACATTTGCTTTCCTGGAGAAAGTTTTATCTGAGGTCTGTAGCCTGTTTCCTGGTCCTTACATACATGTCGGGGGTGATGAATGTCCAAAGACCCGTTGGAAGAGCTGTCCCGATTGTCAAAACCGCATGCGCGAACAAGGACTGGAAAATGAAAACGAACTTCAGAGTTGGTTTGTCTCCCGTATGGGAAGATTCCTTCAATCGCAAGGCAAACGCATGATTGGATGGGATGAAATCCTGGAAGGAGGATTGCCTCCCACGGCTGTCGTCATGTCCTGGCAGGGTATTCAAGGAGGTATTGAGGCGGCTCGCCTGGGACATGATGTGATCATGTCGCCCACTTCTCATTGTTACTTCGATTACCGTCAATCAACTGAGCCAGAAGAGCCAGGTAATCTTGGTATCATCCCGCTCGAAACCGTTTATGGATATGATCCTGTTCCAAAGGAACTCGATGCCGAAGCTGCTTCCAGGGTGTTGGGGGTTCAAGCAAATATATGGACCGAACGGATGCCTACCTGGAAGTTACTGGAATACATGACCCTTCCCAGACTATGTGCACTGGCAGAGGTCGCTTGGGTGCCATCGGAAGACAAATGCTGGGACGGGTTTCAATCCCGCCTCGAACATCACCTGCATTTTCTCAAGGAAATGGGATACACCTACCGACATCCTTTACGAGCGAAAAGAGAGTTTCCTTTGTAAACATCATTGGATGATCGGCCGTGGTTTCCGTTGATGCACGGACATCACCTTCGAAAAATAGATCAGATGCTTTCAGTTTCTTCCTGGTGGACTCCCTGGCGATCGGAATATGCAAGGCATGGCCTGACACGAAAAGACCGGTTAAAATTCAGCTCATGACCACTCTCGTCGCCCTCGGCAGGGAAGTGACTGTGTTTTACCGTCGACCGGTTTTCGGGAGGCCGGATTCTAATCGGTTGGCTTTTCTGCCACGGTTACTGTGTCAAAAGCCGCTTCGATGGGGAAACCGAGAGGGGCGAGCATTTTTGAAATCATGATGCGTTTCTTGCTTTGCCATTCCATACCGATACCTGGAACAACTTTCTTGAATCCTCTGGATTCGATGCTTTCGCATTTCGAAAGGATGATTTCCAAGCCAGCATCCTCGGAGACGGCGCGCATCCCGTCAGGATAGGCACGCCAGCAATCTTGAGGGTGTTCATGGTAGGGCCAGCTCATCGGGTTGATCGTGATGATGCGTCCACCCTTGCGTGTGATGCGGGCGAGTTCTTTCATCCAAATCCAGATTTTCGGGACGTGTTCAAAAACCTGGGCTGAGAAGACAAGGTCGTAAGATTCATCTTCGATGGGAAAGGAGTAGGGATCCACACCTTTGTAGGTCAGACGATCGTCGTCGGTGATGTCCAGAGTGTCCCATTGATTCGATCCTTCTTCGGTCAATTTACAATAAGGCGATGGAAAATCGGAGGGGCCAATTTCCAGTACACGGCCAGCATCCTTGAAGTAGCGTTGGGCGTATGTTTCGAAAATAAGTCTGCTGTTATTGTGCATAAGGGTTTAGCTGGAAAATGGTAACTTTAGTGGTGTGCTAAAAAATTGAAGTCTAATCTCTACTGATATCCTTGTTTCGCTCAGTCAGTGAGATCGATACGATAAAGTCAGGGCCATGAACGGCAAATCCGATGAAAGCAAAGAAGGAGGCGAGCGACTGGGACTTACCTGGTTCGAGCTTGGAGGGGGATTCAATTGCCATGATGCTGCATTTGACACTCGCAGGATATGGATCGCAAGCCTTTTCACGGTAAGAAGCTTCGGTTCCAATTTGTATCTCTACCTGTCGTTTTGAGCTTCAAACTGTTGCCTGCTTCGTTGTCTTACGGCCAGCCCAGTTGGCTCACTGCGAATGAATGCATTGGTATGGGTAATTATTCGACAGGAAATGATGCCTTTGAAAGGTAGAGAATCGATACCCACTATTCCTTGTTCCGGGAGCAATGTAAATCAGATCCTCTTTCGTTTCGTTTGTTCAATCCACTCAGAAATCAGCAAAGTTCCATCTAAAATCAGACTTGCCTTCAGGAAAGGTGAAGGCATCATCGGCGATGAAATAACCCTATGCTCCTTTTTCTTGAGGGAGCTCGAATCTGATCTCAACCATTAGGACATGAACAAAACTATCATTTCAAGTATAGGTGCGGCCCTCTTTTGCGTGGTCGCAACGGTAAATGGCGCAGACCTCGCAGGCAGTGCGCCATTTCAATTTCGATACGATGAGGCATTGAGCAAATTACCGGATCAGGTGGCACCCAAAGTCCCCGGAGCTCATGGTGGATTTGCGGTCGATAACAAGACAGGTGAAGTTTTCTTTGGCCTCAAAGGCGCAGGGATCATTTGGATGAGCAATGATCTTAAAGAAAAGAAAGTACTACCCGTGACTGAGCCCATGATTCTGGAAGGAAACTTTCATAACACCACTGTTCTTTACCGCGGAGATGGGGAACGATTCCTTGCACTTCCCGATAACGAAAAGCATCGAGTCTATATTGTTTCAGATGAGGGTAAACTTGCTTCAGTTCTGAATTCACCCATGGACCTGAATGACTACTATGGTGGTGGTGGCGCTTTCAATCCAACGGATACGGAATATGCCGATGGTAAGCTATACGTGGCCGATGGATACTCTGCCGGAAATTTTATTTCAATAGCTGATCCCTGGAGTGCCAGCTGGACAGACACTTACTTCGGCGGCAAAGCAAGCGGTGCAAGGGAGTATGGTTTGTTTGGAACAGCTCATGGAATCACCCTTGAACCCCATACAAAGCGTCTGGCGATTGCTGATCGTGCGAATTCACGAGTGCAAGATTTCGATTTTCACGGAACCTTCCTGGAAAATGTCAACCTACCAGCCGGTTCACTGCCATGTGACATCGACTTCTTCCAGGGGAACGTGTTGGTAGGCTGCTTGCGTGGCCCTTCAGGCTATCAATCCGCTCCTTGCTACGTTGTTGACAAAGACGGTAACTTGATTTCAGAAGTGAACCCCAAGAAAGATTTCGGATTGGAATTGTTCACACACATTCACAACGCCGCATGGAAACCTGTTTACGGTAAAGACGGTAAAGTTGAAAAACTATATGCGCTTGCCACAGCCTGGAACCCGGGTGGTTTTGCCGTGATGGAAGTGGTGAAATAAATCTTCGATTTTCAAGTAATTCTCAAAATCAAAAGGCCGTTGGAGGAAACCAACGGCCTTTTTTCCTGTGAAGATTGGACAGATACCTTCACAAGAATCAATTTTGATTTGAAAGAGGATGCTCTGCAGAGCCTTGATATTTTTCCAGATAATATGCCAGATCCCGACGATACTCAGAGTCGATGTTGAGCTGAGTCAATTGTTTGTGAACAATGGCCAGACCTTCTCCGTAAGACTCTGCCTTTCGAGCGTCATCGTATCTTTTGGATGGATCAGGATTTAACAATCGTTGCAGAATGGACACAAATTTTTCATTTCGCAGGACGTATGAAGGGAGCAGGCGCGGCAATTCTCGTGGAAGCCTGCATTTGATCTCCTGCAGTTCCTTTTCCGTGATATCCGGTCTTGTGCTCATTGGTTTGCCTGTCATCAAAAACAAACCCACCAAACCTACTCCATAGAGGTCGGATTGCACTGTGGCGGGCATGCGATCATGTATTTCCGGAGCCATGAACATTGGCGTGCCCAACAGGATCCTTGATTTTTCGCTAACCAGATTCGCGCGGCCAAAGTCGATAATCTTAACATAGCCAAGGGGATCAATCATGGTGTTGCTTGGCTTGATATCGCAATGAAGATAATTTGAGCTGTGCAAGGTTTCCAGTCCGGAGAGCATCTGTCGCATGATGTAGATTGCCACTCCTGGCTGAATACAAAGGCGGTTTTCATGTTTGTTGAAGATGATTTTCATCAGGGTAGCCCACTCACGAGTGGAGCACCTTGATTGCACCGTTTGCTGGATTTTGGGATCGAGCAACTGTAACAAGGTCACACCCCGGATCAATTCCATTTGAACGAATCCTATCCCATTGTTTTCCTCGTAGATGTCACAGTCCACCAAGTTGGGAGATCGGGCTGCCTGAAGTCTCGATACCTGCGCAGCAATCCGGCCCATGTCGGTCCAATATTTCTCCACATTCGGGTAGATGCCCGGATCAAATACTTTTACCGCATGCTCCGTGACGCAACCCCGTGATCCATGGCGTTGTGCGTGAAAAACCACGCCTTGTTGTCCACTTCCTATGGGTTGTTGGAACCGATAAGCGACAGGGTAATAGATCGATTGTGAATCCACAATCGATTGGAAGTTATTGATCAACTGTTGATGATCCATGCCGTTTGAAGATGACGCACTGGGCTCGCCGTTCACAGAGGTCGTACCCACCACTGTTGCCGAATCATCAATTGGCATCGTGTCGTTCTGGTCTGTTGTGGCGGCTTGGCTCTTCACGTTCATTTTGAACAGTTTTCCTACAGGGAGATTGTTGACCAAATGTCCAAAAGGCAAGGTTCAATCCACTAAAGTGACTTCCCCAATGACTTGACTTCAGTGGTGGTTTCAGAGATGAAGGAGTCATGAATCAATATGTTAAATCAATCCTGCTGCTTTGTGCGATTGCGCTGCTCAACCATAACGTCTTGATTTGTGCGGATGAATCCAGCGTGCAGTCGACGCATTCCTTTGAAGGTGTCGTTTCCAAGAAGGTAGCCTACAAGTATCTACAATTTTTGCCTGAAAGCTACGATCATGACGCATCCAAGGAATGGCCCTTGATTTTGTTCCTTCATGGAGCAGGTGAACGAGGGAATGATTTACAGAAAGTCAAAGTACACGGCCCTCCAAAAATGGTTGAAACTCGTCCTGATTTTCCATTTGTGGTTGTTTCTCCCCAGTGTCCTGAGGGGGTTGTCTGGGATTCTGAAGGTCTTCTGGCGATGTTGGATGAAGTGACTCATCGCCTGCGTATCGATGAAAAGAGGGTTTATCTCACCGGATTAAGCATGGGCGGATTTGGAACATGGAACCTTGTTGGAAAAGCTCCGGAAAGATTTGCTGCTGCCGCTCCCATATGCGGAGGTGGTAACACACGCGATTTCTTGCTTCCCAAATCAAGAGAAGCCCTTCAAACCCTGCCAATCTGGGTTTTTCACGGGGGTAAGGATGGGGTT
>ERZ1048686.1674-NODE-1674-length-16446-cov-6.429992_pt1 | contig 16446 bp, 13 predicted proteins | sample MGYA00383099_ERZ1048686 | MGnify/ENA primary metagenome ERZ1048686 (study PRJEB29581, sample SAMEA5548369) | metagenome | biome: marine; feature: coastal; material: water | depth 25 m | study: Short-term variability in the microbial, nano- and picoplankton... | reverse complement strand
CAACAACACCATGGACCTTACCCTCAAACACAGCTTTAACTGTGGGCGAAAAAATCGAATACGTATGCGTAACAACATTCAATCAATATACGTTCAAAAAGACAAATGTAGTTCTTGCTAAAAACCTGGTGGGTTATCAGTTTTCAAAAGGATTTTCTGAAGTTGAAAACATTACTGAATTAGAAGCCTATGAAGAGGGAAACAAGAAGATTCCATATTTTATCGGTGATACTTGTACAGGAAAAGATTTAATTGCCTTGCGTTATGAACAATTACTTGATTACTGCCTCCCTGCAGAAAACCCTGAAAATGCATTTAAAGTTATTTCGGGTGATTTTGTTACCACTGAGGACGGAACAGGAATCGTACATACTGCTCCTACTTTTGGAGCAGATGATGCGAAAGTAGCGAAGGAGGCAGGAGTTCCTCCAATGCTTGTAAGGGACGATCAAGACAATTTGGTTCCACTTGTTGATTTACAAGGAAAATTCAGACAAGAAGTTTCTGACTTTGCTGGAATGTATGTCAAAAACGAATATTATTCTGCTGATGAAGTACCGGATAAATCGGTAGATGTTCTTATTGCCGTCAAGCTAAAAGAAGACAATAAGGCCTTTAAGGTTGAAAAGTATGAGCATAGCTATCCTCATTGTTGGAGAACAGACAAACCTATTTTATATTATCCTTTAGACTCATGGTTTATTCGTGTTACTGAGCACAAAGAAAATATGGTCGCATTAAACAATACCATAAACTGGAAACCCAAATCTACTGGTGCTGGGCGTTTTGGAAAGTGGTTGGAAAATGCGAACGATTGGAATCTTTCTAGATCGAGGTATTGGGGAATTCCTATTCCAATTTGGAGAACAGAGGATGGCCTTGAACAAAAGTGCATTAGCTCGGTAGAAGACTTAAAGAATGAATGTCAATTGTCGCTCGAAGCAGGGTTGATGTCGGTGAATCCACTTGCTGATTTCGAGCCAGGAGACATGAGTGAAGACAATTACGATAAAGTTGATTTACACAAGCATATTGTTGATGCTATGGTATTGGTTTCGGACTCCGGAAAACCCATGAATCGTGAATCAGACCTTATGGATGTTTGGTTTGACTCGGGTTCTATGCCTTATGCACAATGGCATTACCCATTCGAAAACAAAGAAAAAATAGAGAACAATACATCATATCCTGCCGATTTTATAGCAGAGGGCGTTGATCAAACCCGTGGTTGGTTTTATACGCTTCATGCGATATCATCAATGGTATTTGGAAAAGTGGCCTATAAAAATGTAGTCTCAAACGGTTTGGTCCTGGACAAGAATGGTCAAAAGATGTCAAAACGATTAGGCAATGGTGTTGACCCATTCGAAACACTTGATAAATACGGTCCAGATGCTACGCGCTGGTATATGATTACCAATGCTCAACCATGGGACAATCTAAAGTTTGATATCGAAGGCATTGTAGAGGTACAGCGCAAATTTTTTGGCACACTTTACAATACGTATTCTTTCTTTTCTTTATACGCAAATGTGGACGAATTTGACTATTCACAAGAGGAAATCCCACTTAATGAACGCCCAGAAATTGACCGCTGGGTTTTATCAAAACTACATTCTTTAATTCAACAGGTAGACGACAGCTATTCTTCCTACGAGCCAACCAAAGCGGGTCGAGCGATACAAGAATTTGTGACTGAGCAGCTTTCCAATTGGTATGTTCGACTATGCAGAAGGAGATTTTGGAAAAATGATGATCCAAGAGATAAAATTGCCGCATATCAAACTTTATATACCTGTCTTGAGACCATTTCTGTTGTTGCATCTCCTATCGCACCTTTCTTTATGGATAGGCTATACTTGGATTTAAATCAAGGTTCTCAAAAATCAACATCGGCTTCAGTTCACCTTGTAGATTTTCCAGTTTCAGATTCAAAGGTAGTACAGAAGACCTTGGAGTCTCAAATGGATTTGGCTCAGCGCTGTTGTTCCTTGGTTTTGGGATTAAGAAAAAAAGAGCGTATTCGTGTCAGACAACCTTTACAAAAAATAATGATTCCTGTTCTTAATCAGGACACGGTGAGTCACATAAATCATGTGAGAGATCTAATCCTTTCAGAAGTCAATGTAAAGGAGCTCGAGATAATCAAGGAGGACAATGACATCCTAGTCAAAAGCATCAAGCCGAATTTCAAAAGTATTGGACCAAAATACGGCAAGCATATGAAAGCCATTGCCTCACTTATTTCGGAATGGTCTTCAGATGATATCGCATCACTTGAGTCGACTGGAGAGTGGATTGGAGAGGTGAATGGTGATAAGGTTTTGTTGGGTTTAAATGACTTTGTAATTAATACCAAAGACATCCCTGGGTGGTTAGTTTCAAGTGAAGACGGTCTTACTGTAGCGTTAGATATTTCTATTTCAGAAGGTCTCAAATCAGAGGGAATTGCCCGTGAAGTTGTCAATAGAGTTCAAAACTCTAGAAAGGAAAAGGGGTTAGATGTTACCGATCGAATTGCCGTAAGTATAGAGTCTTCTGAATCCATTCAAAGGGCCATTGAAGACAATCAGAAATATATTTCAGATGAGGTTTTGGCCAACACTATTGTTTTCAAAGAGCTTGTCAATGATTATTATACGGAGACCATTGAGGCAGAAAACGACATTAAGTACAGTCTTTCAAAAGTAGACTAAGAAATTATAACTTTGTAGTATGTCAGAGAACAATGTGTTTTTAATTGATGGGGAGGTTCAGACTCCAAAAGGAAATGCCAAAGTAGAATGGTTAGATAGAAATTATTTTGTTGTTTCATTCAATGGCAAAACCTTTAATGGAGAGGTTTTAGATCAAAATTTAGAAGACCACACGCTAAAATTAAAATTGAATCACAGAGTATTTGAGGTAAAACGAAAATACGCTCTTTTGGATCTTATTTCTCAAATGGGTTTAGATAAGAAGAAGGTGAAAAAGTTAAAAGAACTTTCTTCGCCGATGCCAGGAAGAGTCCTGAAAATCATGGTAAAACTTGGAGATCAAATCAATATTGGAGATTCACTGCTGTCTTTAGAAGCCATGAAGATGGAAAACATTCTCAAATCGGATGGGGAAGGTATTGTGAAAGAAATATTCATCAATGAAGAACAAGTTGTCGATAAGGGAGAAGTTCTTATTGAGTTTGAGTAAACGGAAACCTTATTGAATTGTAATCTCAATAGATTGATTTCCGACAAGTTCAATCTTAGCATCATCAAATGGAGGGGCACTAAATCGAGCCCTGGCGTTTCTTGAAAAACCATAAGGTTCAAGTGGAAACCCAAACGCATTTTTATCAAGCACACCATTGTTGTTTTTATCATGAAAGATGGCAACAGCATAGTCATCATGAGGCAAATCCTTAAAGGTGCAGTTGAGCGTATTTGCATCCACAGGCAGCACTTTTTCAACCAATTGCTTTCCAAAATCGGGGAATGATTCTTTATTGTCAAACACCGCAATGTACATGGACCCCTTAAGGTCATCAACACCTTTGATTACGAGCTTTAAATCTGATTTTTGGGAGCTTCCTGCAATCAATAAATACATCAGTAGTTTAATCATTTATTTAATTTTGAGCATCAAAAATAATACTTATAAACGTAGATCAATAAACCGATAGATATTATCGCATATATAACCAGTCTCAACAAGGTGAGTCGCGAAGCCCTTTTCGGAAGTCTTGATTTGAAATTAAATTCATTTTCTTTCACACCATAAAAATAGTTGAATTTCTCTACCTTTGAAACATGGCAAAAAAGGTTTTAGTCACAGGAGGAGCAGGTTATATTGGGTCTCATACCGTGGTAGAGTTGGTGAAGTCTGGTTATGACCCAGTCATCTTGGATGATTATCGAAATTCGAACGCTTCAGTTATAAAACGTCTTACTCAAATCATCGGCAAAGAACCGGAGCACGTTGTATGTGATGTTTGTGACCAAAATAGAATAGAAGAAATAGTTGATACTTATTCCATATCAGGTGTAATTCATTTTGCAGCATACAAAGCGGTTGGTGAATCCGTAGAAAATCCATTAAAATATTATTCGAATAATATTGCTGGATTGGTATCTGTACTAAATGTGTTAAAGAAAAGACCTGAGACTCCTTTTGTTTTTTCTTCGTCATGTACGGTATATGGTGAACCAATGGGTTTAAAAGAGGTCAATGAAAACACAGCGAAATCCATTCCAACGTCTCCATACGGCTATACAAAATGGTTGGGGGAACAAATTATTGATGATTTGTTTAATTCCAATAAACAATTAAAAATGATGAGCTTGAGGTATTTTAATCCGATTGGAGCACATGAGTCAGCTTTAATTGGTGAGCTTCCAGTTGGGAAACCGAATAATTTACTTCCATTTATTACGCAAACAGCAGCGGGAATGCATGAGAAACTTGTGATTTTTGGTAATGATTATCCAACTTCGGATGGAACTTGTGTTAGAGACTACATTCATGTCGTGGATCTCGCAGAGGCACACGTAAAGGCAATGGATTATTTACTTTCTCAGCGAGATGGCTGCCATGAAATTGTAAATGTAGGAACGGGAAAAGGGACAAGTGTTTTGGAACTTCTACGCGCCTTTGAAAAAGAAAACAATATGGAGCTGAATTATGTATTTGGCCCCAAACGGCCTGGAGATGTAATTGAAATTTATGCAAATGTTGATTATGCCTTATCTTTATTTGGATGGAGGGCATCAAGAGAAATCAAGGATGCTGTTCGCGATGCATGGAAATGGGAAAAGTCAATAAGAAATATATAATGAGACTTATTTTTATCTTTTTGTTGTTCCCGAGTCTTTTGTTTGGTCAAAAAGATGATAATTTGGTCTCTCGAAATAGACCAGGTTTGTTTTGGTATTTTAATGGAAATCGTCCGATTAATGATGCGGACTACAGAAAATATGACCGATTTATTATTGATGTGACCTACAATACCTGGTTGGGAGACATAAATCCCTTTCAAAACACATGGAACTCAATTGGCTATCATTTTAGTCTCAACAAAGACATACAAATTCAATCAACTGAACGGGTCACTTTTGGTTTGGGATTGGGTTATTCATACCTCAACCATTCTCTTGATCGGGTGTTTTTTAATACCCAACATCAATCCGTTGACACCGAATTGCCTAGCCCAAATGACAGCTTGATTTATTCAAGGTTAACCATACATCAACTATACGTCCCTTTGGAATTAAGGTTAAAGTCATTGGGTTGGAAACACGTCAAGTTTATTCTTGGTGCGAGAGTAGGAATTCAGCCAGTCATATTTTCCAAAACAAAGTTTTGGGAGAATGAGCAAGAGCAATACAATGAAGATAGAATGCAGGATAATAGATGGTTATATACTGCAGTATATTTCAGGTTTGGTGTTCGGAATTGGTCATTAATTGGAATATTTAACCCCTTGAGTTTATTCCCTTCTGAACAGAGTGTTCAATTGCGCCCATTCCAAATAGGGCTGAGCTTATCTTTGTTTTAGAAATGATTGATACTCACGCACATATTTACAGCTCAAAATTTGATGAAGACCGAGACGAAGTTGTTGATCGAGCAGAGAAAAAAGGAGTAAAATATCTTCTTTTGCCCAATATTGATCTTGATTCAATAGGACCCATGATTGATCTTTGTAACAGTCATAAGAATTGTATTCCTATGATGGGTCTTCATCCTTGCTCTATCGATGCCGGCTATTCAAATACTTTAGAAAAAATCAGGATTGAATTGTTCAACTCAAAAGAGCAGTATATCGCTGTGGGAGAAATTGGAATTGATTTATACTGGGATCAAAAATATGTAAAAGAGCAGTCGGATGCTTTTCGTTTACAAATTCAGTGGGCAAAGGAGCTCAAGCTACCCATTGTGATTCACGCACGCGAGTCTTATCCAGAAATATTTGCGGTGCTAGATGAAGAAAATGATTCGAATTTAAAAGGCGTTTTCCATTGTTTTTCGGGAACAGAAAGCGATGCTGCACACATTTTGTCTTATGGAGGTTTTAAGATGGGGATTGGTGGAACCATTACCTATAAAAAATCAAAATTGCCCGATGTGATTAAGAATATAGCCCTCGAACACATCTTATTGGAAACGGATTCGCCTTACCTGGCTCCAAGACCATTTCGCGGAAAAAGAAATGAGAGCTCATACCTTAGCTTTGTGGTAACCAAGCTATCTGAGATCTATGAATGTTCGGAAAGTCAAATCATCGAAAGAACAACGCTCAATGCCGAAGAGCTATTTAATATTCAAAAGTTTATATCATGAGTAAGGTTTTAGTATTGTATACCGGAGGTACTATAGGGATGATTAAAGATCCTGAATCGGGTCATTTAGGGAGTGTTGACTTCAATAGCGTATATGAACATATACCTGAGCTAAACAGGCTACAAATCGACATTACAACTCAAAGCTTTAAAAACCCTGTTGACTCATCCGAAATGGGGTCGAATGATTGGACAAGAATCGCAAAAGTCATTCAAAAGGAGTACAATCATTTTGATGGATTTGTGATCTTGCATGGTACAGACACCATGTCTTTTGCGGCGTCTGCATTAAGTTTTATGATTCAAGACCTTAGAAAACCAATCATATTTACTGGCTCACAATTGCCAATTGGTGTGATTAGAACAGATGGAAAAGAAAACTTAATAACAGCTCTTGAAATAGCAGCTGCAAAAGATTCTAATGGAGAATCGATTATTCAGGAGGTTGCGGTTTATTTTGAATATTCATTATATCGAGGAAACCGAAGCTCTAAAGTAAGCTCAAATCAATTTGAAGCTTTTCAGTCTCCAAATTATCCCGAAATTGCGATAGCTGGTGTGAATATAAAGTATAAATGGGGCTCATTGTTACGTACAAAATGTGAAAAGCCAAAATTTTTATTGAATGCCTCAAGTAATATTGCATTAATTAAGCTTTTCCCAGGGTTTGATATTTCCATTTATAAAGAGCTATTCAACATCAATCGTACCAAGGGCGTTGTAATTGAATCTTTCGGATCAGGAAATGCGCCCTCAAAGCTCGACTTTCAAAAATGTCTTTTAAGTTTTATTCAAAGTGGTGGGATTGTTTTGAATATTACTCAATGTAGCTCTGGCGAAGTAAAGCAAGGGGCTTATAAAACGAGTTCTTTCTTCAATAAGGCAGGTGTGGTAAGTGGTCGTGATATGACCACTGAAGCAGCCATTACAAAGCTGATGTTTTTATTGGGGAATTACAAGGACGTGGATCAAGTAAAGGAGTTACTTTCTATTTCAATTGCAGGTGAAATCACCTAGCTGTTTTCAGTCACTAAACCGTCTTTAACTGTTACGATTTGATTTGGGAACTTATTCACGATGTGCATATCATGGGTAGCCATTAGAATTGCTGTTTTTTCTTCTTTTGCAATGGCAATAAGTAGAGTCATGATTTCCTCAGAAGTTTCAGGATCCAAGTTTCCGGTTGGCTCATCAGCCAAAATTAACCTCGGTTTATTCAAGAGTGACCTGCCAATTGACACCCGCTGTTGTTCTCCTCCAGATAATTCGTGTGGCATTTTTTGTGCTTGGTCTTCTACTCCAACCAGTTTAAGACATTCCATAGCTCTGTCATGAATCACATCTTTCTTCTTCCAGCCCGTGGCTTTTAATACAAAATAAAGGTTTTGGATTACGGTCCGATCCATCAAGAGCTGAAAGTCTTGAAAAACAATGCCGATTTTTCTTCTCAAGTATGGAATTTCTTTCGTCTTTAATTTTGTTAAATCGAATTCATCAACATTTCCAATGCCTTCGTTTAGCTTCAGCTCACCATAAATGGTTTTTAATAAACTGCTCTTTCCACTTCCCGTTTTACCGATTAAATAGACGAATTGTGATTCCTCAATTTCAAAGTTCACATCAGATAAAACCTTGTTTCCTTTTTGAAATATTTGAGCATTTTTAAGAGTAACGACTTGTGACATTATCATTATGTATTTATACAAATTTGCAGAATCATCTTGTCTATTAATAGGGGGGAGCTGTTTTTATCTTAACATCATAAGGTTTAAAACTTTTGAAGCTTTAAATGGCATCTTTTGTTTGACCGTTTAAATTTGTCAAGTGCGTACAGTTATTTTAAAGTATTGGTTTATTGGGTTTCTTTTTATCCCCTTGTTTTTGTTTTCACAAAGAACAGACAAGTACAATAGTATTTACGAGACTTATTTTAAAGCAGAGGAGCTTTATTCTCATTTGCAGTATGGGGCTGCCAAAAAAGAGTATCGAGATTTTATCAATAGCTGCAATAATCCAAATGACCCGCTTTATCAAAAAGCGCTTTATTATGAGGGTGTTTCTGCATTAGAACTTTATAATTTCGATGCCATCCCGCTTCTTATGGAGTATAATCGTTTATACCCAGAGAACATTCATCGAAAAATGATCAGCTTCAAGATTGGAAGATTTTTTTTCCATGATCAATCTTATGACGATGCACAGCTATGGTTTGAGAAGGTTACGGCAGCCGATTTAGATTCGAGTTACAGAGAGGAATACCATTTTAAAATGGGTTATTGTGCCTTACAAAATGGCATAAAGGAATTGGCCATTAAAGTATTCAGAGAAAACATCAATGGAAAATCTCAATACGCGGCACCCAGTAAATATTTTTTCGCTCATTTGTGTTATGAAAGAGGGTCTTACCAGCTTGCTTTAGAGCAATTTTTAGACCTTGAGAAAAATATCAATTATTGTGGAATAGTGCCTTATTATGTGGTGCAGATCTATCACAAACAAGAGAATGCTGACGCGGTTATCTCTTATGCCCCCAAGGTTTTGGCTTGTAAGCTAATCAATCATGAAGCAGATGTCAATCATATCATCGGTCATGCCCATTATAAAAAAGGCAACTATCAGGAAGCCACGGATTATTTAATCAAATATGCGAGAAAATCTAAAATAAGTAGAGATGATGCATATGAATTGGGTTATTCTTATTTCAGTCTAAAAGATTTTGAAAATGCCATCAATTATTTAGACAAGGTGGCAAGGTTTGACGATAGTTTGGGTCAAATTGCAATGTATCAGATTGCTGAGAGCTATTTGTTTAGCGAAAAACTATTACCGGCAAGAAGTGCATTTGAAAGTGCATCCGAGATGTCAGCAATTGAAAAAATCAAAGAAGATGCGCTTTATAATTTTGCAGTAATATCATTTGATATTGATATTAATCCATATGATGAGTCAGTAAGGGCTTTTGAAAATTACTTAGAGAGGTATCCGAATTCGACTCGCAAGAAAGATGTTTATCAGTATTTAATAAATGTATATTCATCTACAAGCAATTATAAAAAGGCAATAGAGTCACTTAATAAATTGCCAAATCTCGATACGCGTCTAAAAAGAGTCTATCAAACGATTTCCTACAATCATGGAGTAGAGCTCTTCTTGAAACGGAGGTATAATTCGTGTATCAAAGCATTTTCAGAGGTATCCAAACATCAAATTGACCCTCAGCTTGTTGCTTTGTCAAAATATTGGATGGCAGATGCTTACTATAGATTAAAGAAATATCGCGAATCAATAAGTTTTTACAAAGATTTTATTTCCTCGCCGGCTTCAAATTCAATTCCTGAAAAAATCGATGCTTATTATAATATGGCCTATGCTTACAAGGAAAGAGAGGAGTATATTAGGGCTTCGGAAAATTTTAGAATCTATATTCAATCTAACCCAGATGATCTAACTAAGATTGTAGATGCATCTTTTAGAGTTGCAGATCAATTTTATGTAGAAAAGGAGAATTCACTCGCATTAGAATTTTATGAAAAAGCACTTTCATATGACACCGAGCTCAATGATAAAGCCCTTTATTACATGGCAAAAACATGCGGGTATAGTGGAAAAACAGAGGAGAAAATAGCTCATTTAAATACCATCCTTTTAGATTATCCTCTTTCTAAATATAGTATGAATGCTAATTATGAATTGGCAAAAACCTACTCATCTATAGGAGAGAACGACAATGCTTTAAAATATTATGAACGCCTTATTGCGGACTATCCCAATTCTTCATTTTTGATAGATGCTCAAATAGGAATTGCAAATTCGTATTTCAAAAAATGGGAATACGTGAAATCGGAAACGGCATATTTAAAAATCCTTTCTGAACACGAGTCTGAATCCGATATTTGTGAAATTGCAGCTAAAGGTTTGCTTGATATATATACGGCTCAAAATAAGCCGGGGAAAGCAGCAGATGTAGTTGAAAGATACTCTTGTATAGATTATTCAGATGATGAAAAGGAGAATTTGTTTTATGGACCAGCGATCCAAGCATATTTGGATACCAACTACAACGAGGCCGTATTTAAATTTAATGTGTATGTCGAGAACTTTAGTGAAAACGGAAAACACATCGGAGACGGCTATTATTATTTAGCAGATTCATATTTACAGCTTTCAGATACTTTAAATGCCATCAAAAATTTCGAAAATGCTTTAAATGCTAGTTCTGGAAGCTTTAAAGAGTCTTCAGCAGCTGTAACATCTCATTATTATTACGGCACTAAGAATTATTCAAAGGCGTTAACGCATTATCAAAAACTTGAGCAGTTGGCCTCAACACCATCATCCATTAACGTGTCAAGATTGGGGATTATGAGGTCTTCGTTTTTTATGGAAAATTATCAAATGAGTAGAGAATATGCGCTATTGGTAATGGAAAACACCTCATTAAATGAAACACTTAAATCTGAAGCGCAGTATGCGCTTGGATTATCATGTTATCACTTAAAAATATTTAACGAGGCTTTTACCCCTTTAAACTGGCTTGTTGATAACAATACGACTTTCATGGGTTCTGAGGCTCAATTCACACTGGCTCAAATGCACTTTGAACAAGGAGACTTTGAGACCTCCAATCTTGAGATACAAGAACTATTAAAGATGAAGCCAAGCTATGACTTTTGGATTGCTAAGGGGCTGATTTTGAAATCAAAGATCCTAGTAGAAGAGGAGGACTTGGTTCAAGCAGAACAAAACTTGAAAGCAGTTATTGAACATTACCCTATTGCAGATGATGGCATTCTTCAGGAAGCCGAAGAATTAATGGAAACAATAGAAACATTAAAAAACACAACTCCAGAAAGTACAGAGGGCGAAAATGAAACAAAAATTGAAATAGATGAAGATTAAACAACAAATACTCCTGTTATTTTGGTTTTTGTCTGTAACGATAATAGCCTATAGCCAACCCCCTGATGTTACCATTGATGGTAGGGGTAGCAGGGTTGTTGAGCCGTCTTTTAGAATTACAACATTGCCAGGCATTATTGATTCTGTTAAACCATCTAAGGTTCCTTCTTATCCTCTATTGGTATTTCAGCAACCTACAAAGATTACTCTTGATCAGATAAAAGCAGCAGAGATAGAAACCAGTGATAAGCTGAAACAATTGTACCCGTTTTATGCTAAAGTTGGGATGGGTTCGGGAATCATGCCCTTAGGTCAACTCGTGTATAACTCTACCCGTTCGAAAGGATACCATTATGGAGTAACACTTGACCACATAAGCTCATTTGCCCGCATAAAAGACCGTGATGGCATTGTTTATGCGCCTGCAAATTATGACAGGACAATGGCCTCCATTTACGGCAAGGTGGTAAATAATAGATATAATTTACGCGGACAAATAGATTATATAAATAATGGATTCCATTATTATGGAATACCCAATGACACCATCGATAAAGATGATATACGTCAACGATTGCAGAGTATTGGAGGATCGTTTAATTACACCTCTGATTTTGGAGAAATGGAAATCATGAATTATTCGGTTGATCTGGATTATAAATATTCATTTTCAAAGTCGCCCTTCGAAGATTCTTTATCTGAGTGGAAAACGAAGGAACACAATCTAAATTTTAAAACCAAAGGGTGGTACAAGTACAGAAGTGAGACCTTTTATGCCACATTGGGAGTGCGATATAACCATTATAAATTCGGCATAGAAGACGAAATATTGCCGCCATCTTCTTTAGGTAGATTAACGCCCAACACAATAATAGATCTGAAGCCCGGAGTATTAACTCAATTAATGGATAATAAGTTTAAGGTAGATGTTGGTTTTGCATTGGCTTTGGATATTGCTGAGGAGAATAAGTTTTATATATATCCTCAAGCAGAAATCAAATATTCTTTGTTTAATGACATTTTTATTCCTTTTGCAGGAATCGGTGGCGGATTAAAACAAAACACGTTTGCAGGACTTTCTTCCCTTAATCAATTCGTGAATACTTCTGTTTCGCTTCACAATGAAAACAACCCATACGATATATATGGTGGAATAAAAGGCACCTTGAGTAAACGGATGGGCTTTAATATAAATGCAAGTTTTAAGAAAATCACAAACAAAGCTTTCTTCAGAATAGATACAATGGGCTTATACAGCAATACTTTTGATGTGATTTATGACAGCTTAAATCAAACAAGTATAGAGGCTTCTATTTTCTATCAGCTTGATGAGAAATTAAAAATTGATGGCCTTGCCCGATACAACAGCTACGAATTAATGAATTATGCATTTGCTCCCAACCTACCGATACTGGAATTTCAGTTGAGAGGGACATACAATCTATTTGATAAGTTCATATTAAATTTGAATGGAAGAATAGAGACAGGAAGAAAAGCGATTGTATATGATTCTGGAGACGATGTAATAGAGGAGGATGGACAATATTACATCAATTTAGGATCTATCGTTGATTTTAATTTTGGAGTAGAGTACAAATACAACAAACGGATTACTGCATTTTTGCAATTCAACAATATGTTTTCTCAGAGATATTATTCCTGGTATAATTACCCTGTGCAACCGATACAGGTAATGGGAGGCGTATCTTTCAGATTCTAGCATGAAAACACAAGCAGTTGTTTTAAAGGGTAAAGGAAAGTCCAAAGAGGCATTTGAGATTAGAGAAGTTGACTTACCAGCACTTAAACCTGACGAAATTCTCATTAAAAATGAAGCGTTTGGTTTAAACTATGCTGATGTTATGGCTCGTAATGGCCTATACAAAGACGCCCCACCGATTCCATGTGTAATAGGATACGAATCCGTTGGGACAGTGGAAAAGATTGGGGATGATGTTGATCAATCCATACTGGGTAAAAGAGTACTTGCATTTTGCAGGTTTGGAGCTTATGGTCGACATGTAATTACAAAAAGCAATGCTGCATTTGAAATTGGAGCTTTGCCGAGTCAAGAAGTCTTGGCACTATGCACACAAGCTGTAACAGCTTATTATATGACCGACATCTTATCTCCAATTCGAAAGGGGGACAAGGTTCTTGTACATGCAGCAGCAGGCGGCGTTGGAACCATACTGATTCAGCTTGCAAAACGCAAAGGGGCAATAGTTATCGCTAAAGTCGGAAATGCAAAAAAGGTTGATCTCGTTAAGGAATTAGGTGCTGACTACGTTATTAATTATCGAGCGAGTGATTATTCCACAGAATTAAGAAATATTCTGAAAGGGGATACTATAGACATCTCTTATAATGCCGTTGGAGGAGCCACCTTTAAAAAAGACTGGAAGCTTCTTGGTGCAGGGGGACGACTTTTTATATTTGGAGGAGCAGCTCTTTCTGGAGGAAAATTTGGCTTGCTATCAGCATTGAACTTTTTAAGAAAAATGGGTTTGATTATACCTGCAGGGTTAATGATGAGCTCCCGCAGTATATTGGGGGTGAATATGCTAAAAATAGCCGATCATCAGCCCTTGCTCATGAATGAGGCTTTAAGAGAGACGATACAGCTCTATGAGAATCAAAAAATAAAAGTTTGTGTTGGAGGTGTTTTTCCTGTTTCCGAAATCGATAAAGCGCATGATCTTCTTGAAAGCGGAAATTCTACCGGTAAAATTTCTATAATATGGGACTAGCTGCGTTTGGCGAAAAGCTTGACTAAAAAGTTCTTAATTTGTTCTCTGAAAAGAAACATGAGAATTAAATAAGGGATTACCATTAAAAACAAGATTCCGACATTTATATTATTTCCAAAACTAGCTTCTTCTAGGTCACTTCCTTGTTCGGATAGCAGCTTACATTGGGAACAACCTTGAGAGAAGGTATTATAGCTCCAAATGAAAAGAAAGCAAAGAGTCAAAGTAATTTTATTTCGCATAATTGTCCTTAAAAATTATATTACAAAATTAAGAATTTATTAGGCAAAACAAAAACCATTACTTTTGTGCTAATGAATAGCAAAATTATACTCTTTTTCTTTATTTCTTCATTGCTTTATGCTTGCTCCGTTGAGGAAGAAAAGAAGGACAATAAAACATTTATTGCAAAGTCAGTTTTGACAGACGAATACGAGCTTTCAAAGCAAAGACTAGATGGCATTATTTCTAAAAACGCAGACAATATTAGTGCTTTAATTGAGCGTGGGAATTTGGCATTGGATCACTATGATTTTTCGAATGCATTTTCAGATGCTGCTCGAGCTTTACGATTGGATAGCAATAAGTTTGAATCGAGGTTGCTTTACGCTCAGGCGCTGATCAATAGACCTACGAGCACAGAAAAAGATAAAATTGTTGCTCAGGGGTATTTTTTAAGACTTGTCAAGGAAAACAAATCGAATCTTGATGCGATTGTTGGTTTAGCAAATACTTACGCACTTCTTCAAGATTTTGAAAATGCAAATGATTGGATAGAAAAAGCCTTGAGTATTGACAGAAAATGTATCGATGCTTATCGCTTAAAGGGAAGTATTTTTAAAATTAGATATTATGCTGTGATGGAAGATACTGATTCTAAAAAGTTTGCTGAGGCTTTATTTGACAGTACGATAAACACGTATTCTTATATTACTCAGATCGATCCGGAATATCATGTGGCCTATATGCATTTGGGACTATTATTTGATCAAAGAAATGATCCGTTATGCTTGGATCACTACTTATCTGCCGTTCAAATTCAACCAGAAAACTTGGATTACAAATATGCTTTGGCATACGCTTATGGGGAGTTTGGGAAAGAGCGTGAAGCCATGAAAATCTACAAGGAAATGATTGAACAAGACGATACGTTTTATGAGGCTTATTGTCAAACGGGTCAAATATTACAATTTAAATACCAGGAGTTAGACAGTGCCTTATATTATTACTCACAAGTGGTTGATAATGACGAATACCACATAGATGCTTATGTAAATATGGGGATTGCCTATCAAGATAAGGGAGACATTACCAACGCTTTAAAGAATTATGCTAAGGCACTTGCAATAAAGCCTGAAGAAAGGGGCATGTTGGTTACTTTAAACCAATTTAATGAAACACAAGAAATGGCTAAAAGTCGTGCGAGAGAATTGAAAAAGAAGCTGTGAAAAAAATAGAGATCATAAGTGCCTTATTGGGAGATGTAGCCCTTCCATTGATAGGATTTTTATTCTGGGATTGGGGGTTTTATTTTGTTTCGTTATTCTTCTTGTTTGATTTGCTTTTTAGAACCTTTTTCATAAAAAGACGCCTTAGACCCCTTGGTGAATTAAAAAACAGAAACACAATAATTTTTAAGGCTTTCCTTTTTACTTTTCTTGAGGTTATACTTATACATTGTATTGTCGTAGGGGCATTTTCTCATACAAATATTGGAGATTCGTTTATTTATTTTTTGACCTATGAGGAAATGGGTATAGCTCAAGGGGTTGTGCTCTTACCTCTTCTCTTACTAAATGAAGTCATGAAAATTCGAAATGAAAATAAAATGGGAGTTCCCTATTCGGTTAGGGCGCAGGTTCTTATAAACAATCAAAATATTCAACGATATAGGATTTTATTGTGGGTGCTGATTTATTTACTTGTACTCTTTTTTCCTATTCCTGAAATCATATTAATCACCTCCTTTTTTATTTTTTTAACGGTCCAACCATTTCTTGTGTTTAGAAATATACAGTGACATGCCATTTTTAAGGTCATTTAGACCAAATTTTCCCTATTTTTGTTCAGTTTCAAATCATCATGGACAATAAAAATCAATTACTAAATAAAAGAGCCAAGGCAAAAGAAGGTGGTGGAGAGGAAAGGCTCAAAAAACAACATGCACAGGGCAAGCTCAGTGCAAGGGAAAGAATAGATGTATTACTCGATTCAGACTCTTTTAACGAAATTGGAGGACTAGTAGAGCACCGATCAACTGCATTTGGTCTCGAAAAACAAAAAATACCTGGAGACGGTGTTGTTACGGGATACGGTACAGTCCATGGGAGATTGATCTACGTTTTTTCTCAAGATTTCACAGTACTGGGAGGGTCTTTATCCGAAACCCACGCTGGAAAAATCTGCCGAATAATGGATTTGGCCTTAAAAAATGGAGCCCCCTTAATTGGATTAAACGATTCTGGTGGAGCTAGGATACAGGA
>ERZ1048686.1669-NODE-1669-length-16460-cov-5.435111_pt1 | contig 16460 bp, 17 predicted proteins | sample MGYA00383099_ERZ1048686 | MGnify/ENA primary metagenome ERZ1048686 (study PRJEB29581, sample SAMEA5548369) | metagenome | biome: marine; feature: coastal; material: water | depth 25 m | study: Short-term variability in the microbial, nano- and picoplankton... | reverse complement strand
CAAAGTGGGAATTTCTGCTGGTCGCCTTCGCGCCCTCGCAAATGAACTGGCACGCGTTGCATTTGAAGAAGCCTTTGAACTAGATCAGAAATGGACCGACTTTCGCGGTGATACCCATGCCAAAATGACCGGCCGGCCGGTAAGTTTTCACGCGATGCGGGGCATTTCTGCACATTCCAACGGGTTTCAAACCTGCCGCGCGCTGCACATTCTGCAAATATTGCTCGGAACTGTAGAGGTGCCCGGCGGGTTCCGCTTCAAGCCCCCCTACCCCAAACCACCAGAAGCACACCCCAGACCGCAAAGTAAAGCAGCACCTGGGAAGCCTTTGAACGGCCCGCATCTGGGATTTGTCCACGGACCAGAAGATCTTGCGCTTAAAGATGACGGAAGCCCAGCTCGCATCGATAAGGCATTTAGCTGGGAGCATCCTTTTTCGTCACATGGGCTCATGCACATGGTAATTTCGAATGCTCATGCTGGCGATCCGTATAAAATCGATACTTTGTTCATGTATATGGCAAATATGTCTTGGAACAGCTCGATGAATACAAGCGGCGTGATCGATATGCTGACCGATACCGACGAGAGCGGCGATTATGTAATCCCAAATATTATATATTCTGATGCTTATTCATCAGAAATGGTCGCCTATGCCGATCTGGTTCTGCCAGATACTACATATCTTGAGCGCCACGACTGTATAAGCTTGCTGGATAGACCAATAAGCGAAGCGGATGCGGCAGGTGATGCTATTCGCTGGCCCGTTGTCCAACCCGACCGCAATGTCAGAGGGTTCCAATCGGTATTATGTGATCTAGGAGCGCGATTGAAACTTCCGGAATTTATAAATCCAGACGGAAGTCCAAAATATGCAGATTATGCGGATTATATTGTAAATCATTTACGCAGACCAGGAATTGGTCCATTGGTTGGTTTTCGCGGAGATGGCTCGCAAACTGGGCGAGGAGATGCAAATGAAAATCAGTTGGACCAATATCTCGAAAATGGTGGGTTTTTCACTGAACACGTGCCTGCGGGAGCAGAATATTTCAAACCCTGGAATAGCAAATATCAGGAGTGGGCAGTAAAGATGGGTTTCTACGATAGCCCGCAGCCCTATATATTCCAACTCTATGTCGAACCGATGCGTCGTTTTCAGCTGGCCGCTGAAGGCCATGGCGAAATACAGCCCCCTGATTACCTTAGAGAACAGATAAAGTCATTCTTTGATCCGCTGCCCATTTGGTATCCATCGCTCGAAGATAAGTATGTAGATCCACAAGAATATCCAGTTCATGCACTCACCCAGCGGCCCATGGCCATGTATCACAGTTGGGGCACGCAAAACGCATGGCTGCGGCAAATCCACGGGGTAAACCCGCTCTATCTACCCACCAAGCTGATGTGCGAGCATGATCTGCAGGATGGCAATTGGGTCAAAGTCAGTTCGGTGCATGGGGCCATCACGGTACCGGTGATGGAAATGGCCGCCTTGAATGAAAATACCGTGTGGACATGGAACGCAATTGGCAAGCGCAAAGGGGCATGGGCTTTGGATGAAAAAGCCCCCGAAGCGACCAAAGGCTTTTTGCTCAATCATCTAATCCATGAGCTTTTACCGGCTAAGGGCGATGGGTTACGTTGGGCCAATTCAGACCCGATCACGGGTCAGGCCGCGTGGTTTGATCTTCGGGTCAAGATTGAAAAATCCTCTGCGCCGTCGGAAAGCCAGCCAAGCTTTGACACCCTTGTATCCCCCGTGGGCAAAAGTCCGGGTAATCTTGCCTGGAAGGTGGGTAAATGACCGAACTGCCAACAAAGACTGACCGCAAGCTGGGATTGGTGATTGATCTTGATACCTGCGTCGGCTGTCACGCCTGTGTGATCAGCTGCAAAGGCTGGAATACGGAAAACTATGGCGCGCCGCTCAGTGACCAAAACGCCTATGGTGCCAATCCAAGCGGAACCTTTTTAAATCGGGTACATTCATATGAGGTGCAGCCGCCCGAGGGCGCGGCGCAGCTGGTACATTTTCCAAAGTCTTGCCTGCATTGCGAAGATGCCCCTTGTGTGACTGTCTGTCCTACCGGCGCAAGCTATAAGCGGGTCGAGGACGGCATCGTTTTGGTCAATGAAAGCGACTGTATCGGCTGCGGGCTTTGTGCTTGGGCCTGTCCTTATGGCGCGCGCGAGCTGGATGCGGCCGAAGGGGTGATGAAAAAATGCACGCTTTGCGTGGACCGGATTTATAACGAAAACCTTCCCGAAGAAGACCGCCAACCCGCCTGCGTGCGCACCTGCCCGGCCGGGGCGCGGCACTTTGGGGACTTTGCAGATCCTGAAAGTAACGTTAGCGTTCTGACAGCCGAGCGTGGAGGGATGGACCTTATGCCGGAACAAGGAACAAAGCCGGTGAACAAATACCTGCCCCCGCGGCCCAAAGATCAAATCGGCGAGATTGATATTCTGGCCCCACTGCTTAAGCCAGTGGCCGAAAACCCCAAAGGCTTTATGGCCTGGCTAGATAAAACACTGGAGACCCTCTGATGCATCCGGCCCCTTCTGTCATTATATTTACATCGCTGTCTGGGCTCGGCTTTGGGCTTTTGACATTCCTCGGCTTTGGCATGCCTTCGCCAACCGGATTTGTTGCCTTTGTTTTTTTTGCCGTTGCCTATCTTTTGGCGGTGGGCGGGCTTTTGGCATCAACCTTTCACCTTGGGCATCCTGAGCGCGCGCTTAAAGCCTTTAGCCAATGGAAAACCAGCTGGCTTAGCCGTGAGGCGTGGCTTTCGGTTGCAGCCCTTCTTGTGATGGCCGCTTATGGTGCTGGTCTGGTATTTTTCGGCGTTGCCGTAGGTCCTTTGGGATGGCTTGGCGCGGTTTTATCGCTGGCCACGGTGTTTGCAACCTCGATGATATACGGGCAGCTGAAAACAGTGCCGCGTTGGAACACCAAGCTTACACCACTGTTGTTTTTAACGCTGTCTTTAGCAGGCGGCGGGCTGCTATCCGGTCAAATCAGCTCGGCTTTGATGCTTTTGGTTGCTGCTGGCATCGTACAGATCGCCTATTGGATTACCGGTGATCGGGCTTTGGCCCAAAGCGGAACATCGCTGGCCAGCGCCACTGGGCTTGGCGATAACGGCGCTGTGCGCGCATTTGAACCGCCACATACAGGAACCAACTACCTGCTGAGGGAATTTGTCCATGTGGTGGGCCGCAAGCATGCTTCAAAGCTGCGCCTGATCTCACTGATTTTGATGGTTGGAACGCCAGTTGCGCTGCTCTCGATACCGTTCACCCACTGGATTGCCTTGGTGGCTGTGATCGCCCATGTGGCGGGTCTTTTCGTCTCGCGCTGGCTGTTCTTTGCCCAAGCCGAACATGTGGTCGGGCTGTATTACGGGAAAAGATAGAGATCTTAGCCGTATTGCCAAAAAACAACGAGAAGCTGTTCGGGCAATGTGATTTTCAAAATTATACAAGTTGGACCTCTTTTGGTTCGATCTGATTTAAAATTTTGTGTGAATTCTTGGATTTCTGTCGTTTCCAGTAAAGAGCCCTACCATTCATTCCGCCGGGTCTACAAAAATATTGGATCACATATCTCTATTTAAGCCGGTTCCTTTCTTTATGGCTTTCAGAAGTCCAAGTCTGCATTTTGGCGCGAGAAAGTTAACGCTACGTTAACTTGACCAGAAGGGATTGACTCTAATAGATTTTGGTACACGATAAGTTAGCCAGATTGAATGTTCACTACCAAGAGAATTGGTATTTTACAGTTTCCAGCAGGAAAGGGATATCGTTAGATGTTCACAACAAATCACTTTGCAGAATTGTCGGCGTCAATTCCGATATCAATAATTCAAGCTTATGTTCTTGCTATGATAGCTCTTGTGGCAGGCGGAACTATTTATGACGTAATTCACAAACAAAGCGCAAAATATTTTTTCAATGCGGTAAAAAAGTCAGAAGCAAATGCTTCAAGAAATATAGCCGCTCCTGAGAAGCTTTCTTTGGCAATTCACACAGTGGCATCTGATATTCTGACTTCCTCTGAATTCTGCAATCCCAATCGAAGGATTGCGCACCTCTTGGGCATGTACGGTTTCGTAGTCTATTTGATTTCAACCATTGTGATGGTTTTTGCCTATCCCGATCCTGAAATGACAACCCCGAGCCTATGGCCCGCTCTTTGGGCCTTGGGGGCTTTGATGGTTTGCTTTGGAGGCTACTGGTTTTGGTTCTTCATCAGGGTGGATGTTTCTGCAGAAGGCCAATCCCCGTTTCGGGTAAGACGAGCTGATCTTTTCATTCTTTCCCTTTTGGCAAGTACGACGTTAGGGCTAATATGGGCGTATTCTCAGTCTGTTGGAAGTGGATTTTGGTCGATCGTTCTTTTATCGCTCTACCTTATTGCCACAACCGTTTTATTCGGCGGGGTTCCGTGGTCTAAGTTTTCACACATGTTCTTTAAATCAGCAGCGGCGTTTCAGAAAAAAACCGCTAATGCAAATGGATCAATGAACAATCTCCCGCGTCCTGCGGACAGGACCGATCCGGACGATAGAGACAGACACTCTATGGAGCTGTTGAAAGATGCCCCCCTAAATATGGGTCTAGGTATCAAGCGGGAACGGCCAAACCACTACTAAAATATACTAAATTAAAATTCACAGGAGAGCTAAATGCCAACCTTTGTTTACATGACGAGCTGCGATGGATGCGGACATTGTGTCGATATATGTCCATCTGACATCATGCATATTGATCCCGTCTACAGGCGGGCATACAACATAGAGCCCGATATGTGCTGGGAATGCTATGCTTGTGTCAAAGCCTGTCCCCAAAATGCAATCGACGTGCGAGGTTATGCAGACTTTGCTCCCCTAGGGCATAGCGTGCGCGTGCGCCGCGAAGAAGAAAAAGGCACCATTTCATGGCGAGTTAAGTTTCGTGATGGAACGGAAAAGAATTTCCTTTCTCCAATCACAACCAAGCCTTGGGGTAAATGCATTCCCAAATTAAAGGACGAAATAGGTCCCAGTGATGCCATGAAAGAAAGCCAACATCTTTACAGTGAGCCTAAATACATCCGAATGGATGAAGGTGATGTTGCCACCCTAGAGTCTAACAAGCTCACAATTAAATTGGGAGTATATTACTAATGGCTCGTAAAACTATTATTGAAGATAATATCGATGTTTTGGTCGTTGGTGGTGGATTGGGCGGTAGCGGTGCTGCCTGGGAAGCACGCTTCTGGGGCCAAGATAAAAAGATCATAGTCGCCGAGAAAGCAAATATTGACCGGTCCGGAGCTGTTGCCCAAGGTCTTTATGCAATAAACTGCTACATGGGCACCCGCTGGGGAGAAAACAATCCTGAGGACCATGTCCGTTATGCGCGGATCGACCTGATGGGTTTGGTTCGCGAGGACTTACTTTTTGATATGGCACGGCATGTGGATTCCACAGTGCACCAATTTGAAGATTGGGGTTTGCCAATTATGCGCAACTCTAAAACCGGCACCTATCTACGCGAAGGGCGCTGGCAAATTATGATCCACGGCGAATCCTATAAGCCTATTGTCGCTGAAGCAGCGAAAAAATCAGCTGATGAGATTTTCAACCGGATCTGTGTGACACATCTTTTGCTTGATGACGCCAAAGAAAATCGTGTCGCTGGTGCGGTGGGTTTCAATGTTCGCACTGGCAACTATCATGTCTTTAAATCAAAAACAGTTATCGTTGCAGCGGGCGGAGCCTCAAACATCTTCAAGCCGCGTTCGGTAGGAGAAGGTGCGGGTCGCGTATGGTATGCGCCCTGGTCTTCGGGATCGGCCTATGGCTTAATGATCAATGCTGGCGCGAAAATGACCCAGATGGAAAATAGGATCGTGCTTGCTCGGTTTAAAGATGGATATGGACCCGTCGGAGCCTATTTTTTACATTTGAAAACCTATACTCAAAATGGCTTCGGTGAAGAATATGAATCCAAATGGTTCCCATCACTCCAAAAAATGGTGGGCAAGGAATATTTAGATCCTGAATTATCGCACAGAACGCACAGACCTATACCAACATGCCTTCGTAACCACGCTATTATAAGTGAAGTCAATGCAGGTCGTGGACCAATCCATATGGTTACCATGCATGCGTTCCAAGATCCCCACCTTGAAGAGGTTGGTTGGGAAAACTTCCTTGGTATGACTGTGGGTCAAGCCGTCTTATGGGCAGCAACAGATGTTGATCCAAAAAATGAAAATCCAGAACTGACCACATCAGAACCCTATGTTATGGGGTCCCACGCAACCGGTGCAGGCGGGTGGGCAAGTGGCCCAGAGGATGTATCGCCGCCAGAGTATTTTTGGGGCTATAATCGGATGATGACCATAGAAGGGCTCTTTGGAGCTGGCGATGCAGTGGGCGGAACGCCCCATGCGTTTTCTTCAGGGTCATTCACCGAAGGGCGATTGGCCGCGAAAGCTGCCTGTAAGTATATAGATGATGGGAAAGCTGAAGGCATCAAAATAAATAATGAACAGATCACAAACAGGGAAGCAGAGATTTTTCAACCTCTTGAGCGCTATAAAATATACCGCAATGAGATTGTAGCAGGCACCGTAAGCCCCAGCTATATTCATCCAAAGCAAGGACTTGATCGACTACAAAAGCTTATGGATGAATACTGTGGCGGAGTTACAGTGAGCTATATGACAAATGAAAAACTTCTCAACATTGGGTTGAAGAAGTTGACGGTTATGGAAGAAGACCTCGAATGCCTTGCGGCTAAAGACTTACATGAATTACTGCGTAGTTGGGAATTAAAGCATCGTCACCGAACCGCCGAATGCGTCACGCAACATACCTTATTTCGCAAGGAAACACGTTGGCCCGGCTATTATTATAGGGGCGATGCCATGAAATTAGATGACGAAAACTGGCATGTTCTTACAGTCTCACGTCGCGATCCACAAACCGGCAAATATACCCTTGAAAAGGCACCTTGCTATCATTTGGTTGGGGAAGAAGAGGAAACCGCAACTCAGGCTCCGCCAAAGACTAAGAAAACCGCGCAAGCAAACAAAAAGGCTACCGCGAGTGGCAATTAGAAACTAAGCTAAACCGAAAAACACCAGACCACAGCATATGAACCATCCTGGCTAAGCATTGTGTTTAATGATGTTCTGTGCAGAAATTTTTCAAGTTAAAAAGCGTGTCAGCATGAATATAATTAATGAAAAAGACGATGAAATTTCCGCCAAAGCGAACTCTATGTGGCGCGAGATGATCATGCATTCTAATGATGGTAATTATTCAGAATTTATAAAACACTTTTCACCCTCCCTTATGTTGGGTTTGAATGAAGTGGAGGTTGGCAGACAATTTTCCACAAGTGAACTCACCCGAAGCCTTTCGGATGATTTTGATGAGCTTGGCATTATTCGCCGTGGTGAACACGTTACCGTTTTATTCAGACAGCGCAGTTCAAAGCGCGAAGGCGAGTGGCTTGGTAGGTTAGTACTGGGGTATGATGAAGGAGAAATTAGGGTTTTCGGCGCGTCAATTTTTTGATGCAACCAATCTAATTTAGCAAACTTATGAGCGATCTAATAGAAAATGGTAAGCTGGTAGAGCTTACATATAAAGTAACGGATAAAAGATCCGGCCAAATACTCAATACGGTCGAATTTCCGATAAGTTATATTCACGGCCATAATGATTTACTCGCACCTAAAGTGCTAGAAGAACTTGAAAATAGAACCGTTGGCGATGTGATCGATGTTCAGATCGATAGCAATCGCCTTTTCGGACCACGAGATGAAGGCCTTGTTTTTACCGATTATCTGGAAAATGTGCCGGAAGAGTTCCGAGAACTCGGCGCCACGATCTCGATGGAGAACGCAAAAGGAGAGATCAAGAACTTCCTAGTTACAAAGCTGGACGATAAAACACTAACCGTAGATGGTAATAACCCGTTATGTGGTCGGGACGTTGTTTTCACTCTTGAGATATTGAAAGTGAGAAATGCCACCGATGAAGAAATACAGGCTGGCGGGAAAGACATTGATTTTGACCAAAGTACTTTGGCAGAAACATTTTCTGCTAGCGTATCGGCAAAACCCTTTAACTAAAGTCACCGGTTTGAAAAATTAGGACCTAACCTTGGTGCCTGATCAATATATTTTTGTCTAAATTATATCTGTTGAATTTCTACACAAACTCTAAGCGCCAGCTTTCTTGCTAGACCCTAGGCTGTCTATATCAAGACGCATGCTTCCCCAAGTGCGTACCCATTATTTACGGGCGTTTGGGGGTCTCATAACTTGCTTCTTCTTGGAAAGGTTCCCAAACAGTTTCGTACCCGACAAATCCTTTATCAGTGGGTTCCATTTGTCGTGTCTTAAAAAAGCGTGCCTGACCTTCTGGCACTGTTTTAACAGGTTTTTCTTCGCCCATGGATCACCTCATTCAACTATTATATCAATACATCCAAACTGATAATCTAACTATTGCTGGAAACTGCAACAGTTCCTAAACTATATTATTAATACACTCTTTTACATTGCTTGCAAAGGCTTCAGAACGTATCTACTGATAAGATAACATGATTATTTTATTAATCAGTTCAGCAACTGCAGAGCCTGCCCAAAAGAGGTTATAAAGACACAAATAATATTTCAAATCAGCGAAAAAAGGACTGTGCAAATGCCAGAGCTTGTACCACCCCATGGATCAAACGAAGTTTTGCCTTTGTTAGTTTCGGGCGACGAACAAAAGCAAGAAATCAAGCGTGCAGAAACTCTCAAAAGAGTTCCTTTAAGCAGTCGTGAAGTGTCAGATTTGTTTATGTTTGGAATGGGAGCATATACGCCTTTAAACGGTTTCATGAATGAAGCGGAATGGCGCGGTGTTTGCGACGAAATGCGGATGCCGGACGGAGATTTTTGGCCAATTCCGATCACGCTTTCTGCAAGCAAAAATCTGGCAAGCAGCATAGAGGTAGGCGAAAGTATTGCTCTTTGTGACGAAAGCAGCCAAGATATCTTGGCTATGATGAACGTTTGCGAAAAATATGAAATCGACAAGCTTCATGAGTGTGCGGCAGTATATAAAACAACTGATTATGCCCATCCTGGTGTAAAGAAAGTAATGGACCAAGGGGAAGTAAACTTAAGCGGGCCTCTAAAAATCCTATCCGAAGGGGAGTATCCTGAAAAGTATTCCAACCTTTATCTCCGCCCACAAGAGTCACGTGCGTTATTTACGCAAAAAAAATGGTCTAAAGTGGCCGCATTTCAAACCAGGAATCCGATGCATCGCAGCCACGAGCATTTGGCAAAGATCGCAGTAGAAATAACCGATGGCGTTTTCATTCATCAGGTTTTGGGCGCTTTAAAGCCGGGGGATATTCCCGCAGATACGCGAACAAAAGCTATTCAAGCGATGATTGATAATTATTTCAAACCAGAAACTGTCGTACAGGCAGGCTATCCAATTGAAATGCGCTACGCCGGTCCCCGAGAGGCGCTACTACACGCGCTTATTCGGCAGAACTTTGGCTGCTCACATTTAATTGTCGGTCGAGACCACGCAGGTGTTGGTGATTATTATGGGCCCTTTGATGCACATAATATTTTCGGCGAACTCTGGGAAGGTGCTTTGAAAACCCAAGCACTCAAGATTGATATTACTTTTTTCTGTAAAAAATGCTACGGCATGGCAACTGGGAAAACATGCCCGCATGATCCTAAATTCCATATTTCCGTATCAGGCACCAAACAACGTGAAATGTTATCCACCGGGGCCGATATCCCACCAGAATTTGCGCGCCCAGAAGTTGTTGAAATCCTGCGCGAATATTATGCAGGGCTTAAAGCGACCTAAGCTAGATGATTATTGCGCAAATTTCGGATACCCATATCAATCTGAATACCCCCGGGTCTGATCAGCGCCTATTAGATTTTGAAACAGTAATCCATGATATAAATTCCTTAGACCCACAACCCAATTTAATTATACACTCCGGTGACATAGTACAGAATGGCCGAATGGAAGAATATGCGGAAGCAACTAGAATTCTTTCTAAAGCGACTGCACCAGTTTACGTTATGGCTGGAAATAAGGATAACCGAAAAAATTTAAAAAAGTCTTTTGCAAAGGACACCTATATATCGGCCGTTTCCAAATTCATTGAATATGAAATAAATGATTTTCCAATAAGATTAATAATGGTGGACACTTTAAACACGCATAGTAACAAAGGTCATTTTTGCGATAGTCGGCAGGAAAGTTTGGTCAAGATGATTAATTCAGAGACCACAAAGCCCATAGCAGTTTTTATGCACCACCCACCCTGCGCAATCAATGTAGGGCCGGATCCCTTCCATTTTGATAACTTAGACGCCATGGAAGGTTTATGTGATACACTACAGCATTCGGATCGGGTAATATCAATCTTTTGCGGTCACGTACATCGATCCACGACTGCCCAGATAGCCAATATTCCAGTCACGGTAACGACGGCCATAGCTACGCAAATTCGCTGGGGCGACTATCCCGCGCAATTGTCTAAAATTCCCGTTTATAATCTGCATCGGTATGATCAAGATTGGGGGTTTATTACAGAAAGCCGAATTGCAAGTTCTAATTATTAGAGTTCTTTACGCTTTTTGGTCAAATATTTCTACGCCCGTGGCGGGTCTTTTCATATTGCACTGGTTGTAAACCGAACAGAGGGCCGGGCTATATTATGACAAGCGATGCAGCTCCAAAGGCGCTGATAACTGACACAGTTGGTTAAGGCAGGGGCACCTTCAAAGGGCAGTTTACGATCGCATCACCCCATCACTTTAACGCGAAAACCCGGGGCCAGCCCCGGGTTTTTTGTCACTTTCACGCCAAATGGAGCCAGCTTAGTGCAGCTTAGCGTCCACCTCAGCGATCGCACCATCGATCAATTTGTTGGCACTGGCCGCTGTCATTTGGGCCGCGATCACGCCGCGTGCGACAGCAACCGCTACACCAATCGCTTTGTCGCGTACTTCCCTTTCAACAGAGGCTTGAGCTGAGCTGAGCTGCTCTTCTGCGGCGGCCAAGCGGCGCGTAACAGAGACATGCAGGTCTTCTTTGGCTTGTTCGGCAGCGGCCAGCGCATCTTTGCGGGCGCCTTCGACAATCCGGTCAGCTTGTTCTTGCACTTCTTTTTGCTTGCGCTCGTAAGAGGCCAGAATGCTCTGGGCTTCTTCGCGCAGCTCACGCGCCTGATCCAGTTCGGATTTGATGCCTTCGGCCCGCTTATCAAGCATGCTGCCCAGCATCGAAGGCACTTTATAGTAAAACAGCACTATAACGAAAAGGATGAACGCCAAAAGCACAATGAAGTTGGTGTTTTTGAGCGATATGAAAGGACCCGATGCCGCCAGCGCGGGGCTGGCCACCATCAGGGCAATAAAGGGAGCTAGAAAGCGCATCGATTTATCCTTTCAACTGCTCTGTCACAGCCGCATTGACCTTTTTGTCGTCGGCTTTGCCGCCCAGCGCGCTGACCAATTCCACAGCCGTCGCCTTGGCAACTTCCTCGATACTGTCCAAAGCACTGGCACGAATATCTGCTATCGCGGCTTCGCTTGCGGCGGCCTTTTCAGCTATCTTCGCATCAGCTTCGTCAATCGCTGCCTGAAGTTCGGCTTTAATCTCGGCTTTGGTGGCCTCTGTGATTCGCGCGGCTTCCACACGGGCATCGGCAAGCGCTTTGTTATAAGCCTCTTCTGCAGCAGCTGCTTTGGATTTTAGCTCATCAGCGGCGGCAATATCATGCGATATTGTCCCCTGACGCTCGGCCAGAACTGCTGCGATCCGCGGCAAGGCGATGCGCGACAGGATCAGGTAGATCACGACAAGCGTAACCACCAGCCAGAAAATCTGGTTGCCAAAGGTCGAAAAGTCCAGCTGCGGCATACCTGGGGCAGAGGCGTCAGCTGCGTGTCCTGCGGCTTCTGTTGTATTGGATGCCATCTTGTCCTCCGTCGGAACCTGAGGGATGCGGATAAGCAATTTGCATGCTTATCCGCCCATAGGAGTATTTCCGCGGTGAATTATACGGCGAACATAAGCAGCAGAGCAACCAGGAACGAAAAGATGCCCAGTGCTTCTGCAAATGCGATACCAATAAACATGGTCGCTGTTTGACCCGCTGCTGCGGATGGGTTTCTCAGGGCACCTGAGAGGAAGTTGCCGACCACATGGCCCACACCGACGGCCGCGCCGCCCATTCCTGTACATGCCAGACCTGCACCTATATAGGCACCCATTTGTACGATATCGCCTTCCATTGGCTTTCTCCTTAGATAGTCGTTAGTTCGTGTTGATTACAGTTAGTGATGAGGATGAAGCGCGTCTTTTAGATAGACGCACGTCAGAATTGCAAAAACATAGGCCTGGATAAACGACACCAGAACCTCAAGCGCATAGATCGCCGTAATGGCAATCACCGACAGCGGCGCGATCACAGCAATACCGGCAAAGGCGGCAAACACTTTGATCACCGCGTGACCGGCCATCATGTTACCCGCCAGACGAATAGAATGGCTGACCGGGCGCACGAAATAGGAAATCACTTCGATCAGCGCAAGAATGGGCCGCAGCACCAAGGGCGCCGAGGAAATCCAGAACAGTGACAGAAACGACATGCCATGTTTGACAAAGCCCAATATCGTCACTGCGAGGAATACCGCCATCGCCATCACAGCGGTGACCGCAATATGCGATGTTGTGGTAAAGGACATCGGCAGCAGACCAAGGAAATTGGCGCAGACGATAAACATGAACAGGGTCATGATATACGGGAAATAGCCAACCGCGTCCTTACCGGCCACATCTTCGACCATTTTATAGACAAACCCATAGGCCAGCTCGCCAATCGACTGGCTGCGGCTTGGGACAATCGCGCGGCGCGCCGTGCCCACAACCAAAAGCGCGATGATGGCAACCACTGACAAGGCCATCCACAAGGTGACGTTTGTAATAGTGTACCATTCAATCGGACCGTCACCGAAAAGCGGTTTGACGATAAACTGATCCATTGGATGGAAAACCAGACCTGAGCCTTCTGAATGCGCTTCGCTTGCCACGGTTCAACCCTCTTTATCTTCTTCGGCTTTCGCCGTTTCCTGACCTTGGACCTCTTGCGCCGTTCTCAGCATGGTTTTCACGCCTGCGGCAAAGCCCAGTAAAACAAAAATCACCAAAAACACCGGCAATGTCTCAAACAAAGCATCTAGCCCGTACCCAATGCCGAAGCCGATTGCGATCCCCGCCACCAGTTCGATCACCATGCGCCAAGCCAGCTGCGCGCCCGTGTAATGGTCGTCCACCTTTGGCTCTGGTGTCTTGGCCACCTTGGCAGCCTTGATCCGCTCATCAAGCGATTTTAGCGGGTCAGGGTTGGATGGGTCAGACAAAGCAGAGCCTCGTTGAACAGTTGCGCTTTGTTAGGCCGCAGAGCAGGCAGAGTCAACATCCAGTTTGGCGCAGGTTTAATCATGTAAATTACTGATTATTATATATTTTTTTCCACCCTTAAAATTCAAATATCCTCTGGATGGGTGCTCAGGCATCAAAATGCGCCAAAATCGCATATTCAACCATTTGGTTGACGATCGCAGGCAGGCAGGCTTAATAGCGCCATGGACACTCCACTTGATCTTGCCTTTGCCGCTTTGGCCGATCCCACCCGGCGGCGGATTTTAATGCTGCTGCTGGAAGATGATATGGCGGTCACCGATGTGGCCGAACCGTTCGAGATGTCTTTGGCGGCAATATCCAAACACCTTGGCATTTTAACCCGCGCCGGCCTGATCAGTCAGGAAAAGCGCGGTCGGGTAAAATGGTGCAAGCTTGAGCCCGAAGCCCTGCGCGATGCCAGCATCTGGATGCAAAGCTTTGGCCAGTTTGAGGCCGTGAACCTTGATGCGCTTGAGCGGTTTTTAGAGCATGAGCTTGAGCCAGAGAGCGGCTCAAAGATCTAACGGCGGCTTTCGCCAAAGCTGCATCCATAAATAGGGCGTGTGGTTATAGCTTGCGCTGCGGGACCACCCCGCCTCGGCAAGCGGTTCTTGGAAATCCACCAGTTGCAGCCCGGCCTGCAAAGCCTCTTGCATATATTGCGCCAGCGGGCGGTGCCAGTTTTTAATCCGGATCCCGGCCCACTCTACCCTCACGGGATAGGCTTTAAGGTAATCCACGATGGTGAGGGTTCCATGGCCCTGGGCATTGCGCTGAATTCCCAGCCCTTCGGTCTGTGCAGCGGTGACCCAACTGTTCAGATTTCCAATCAAGATATGCCCACCGGGCCGGCTAACCCGTGCCATCTCGGAAATCGCCGCGCGGCTGTCGGCGATATCAATCAGGCTTAGATAACTGACCACCAGATCAAAAGCGCCCTCCTCATAGGGCAGGTTTTCACCAACCCCCTCATGATAAACCGCCCCGCCCAGCTGCCGCGCTTCGGTCAAAAGCCGCGCGGTTGGATCAATCCCGACAACCTCGGGCACGGCTTCTGCCATCATCCGGCAAAATCGCCCTTCGCCGCAGCCCACATCCAGCGCCCGCTGCGCCCCGCTTTGGCGCACGGCCGCCATCATCGGGCGATCCAGAACCGCAGCGCGGCTAAAATCGCCGCCCGCCCCCAAACTTTCAATCCAGGCCTCAGCCGAGGCATCCCAATCACTTTGCATCCCCAATATCCTTTGCAAATAACCTTGACACTCCAATGCCCAGGCATTAACTGGCCACCTATCACAACGGAAGTGGAAAAGCTTCCGGTCCTATGCATGTGCAAGGATCGCCCCCCGTCAGCGAGGTTTCGCCCACGGGGGCAGTCGCATTTTGGATCGGGCTTATCTATAATGGCGCCACCGTGGCAAAGCCACGGCAAACGGGAAAAGGAACCGGGATATGTTTGAAAATCTTTCTCAGCGCCTCTCTGGTGTGTTTGACCGGCTGACCAAGCAGGGCGCCCTGTCCGAAGATGATGTCAAAACCGCCCTGCGCGAAGTGCGCGTTGCCCTGCTAGAAGCGGATGTCTCGCTGCCCGTGGCGCGCAGTTTTGTCAAAGCAATCCAGGACAAAGCCACCGGCCAAGCGGTCACCAAATCGGTCACGCCGGGCCAGCAGGTGGTGAAGATTGTGCATGATGAGCTGGTGCATGTGCTCACCGGCGACGAAGATCCCGGCGCGCTGAAAATCGACAGCGCCCCCGCGCCGATCCTGATGGTCGGTCTGCAAGGCTCGGGTAAAACCACCACCACCGCAAAACTGGCCAAACGGCTGAGCGAGCGGGATGGCAAACGGGTGCTGATGGCCTCGCTGGATGTGAACCGCCCCGCCGCGATGGAACAGCTGCAAATTCTTGGCGTGCAAATCGGCGTTGATACGCTGCCCATCGTCAAAGGCGAAGATCCGGTAGCCATTGCCAAACGCGCCAAAACCCAGGCCAGCCTTGGCGGCTATGACGTCTATATGCTGGACACCGCCGGCCGGCTTCATATTGATCAAGAGCTGATCGCCCAGGCCGCGGCAGTGCGCGATGTGGCAAACCCACGCGAAACCCTGCTGGTGGTGGACGGGCTCACCGGTCAGGACGCGGTCAATGTGGCCACCGAATTTGACGATAAAATCGGCGTCAGCGGCGTGGTGCTGACCCGCATGGATGGCGACGGGCGCGGCGGTGCGGCGCTGTCGATGCGCGCGGTCACCGGCAAACCCATTCGCTTTGTCGGCCTTGGCGACAAAATGGACGCGCTGGAAACCTTTGAACCGGACCGGATCGCCGGCCGCATTCTGGGCATGGGCGATATTGTTGCATTGGTGGAAAAGGCCCAGGAAACAATCGAGGCCGAACAGGCCGAGCGGATGATGAAGCGCTTCCAGAAAGGTCAGTTCAATATGAACGACCTGAAAATGCAGCTCGAACAGATGATGAAAATGGGCGGCATGGAAAGCATCATGGGCATGATGCCCGGCATGGGCAAAATGGCCAAACAGGCCGCCGCCGCCGGCATGGACGACAAAGTGTTCAAACAGCAGATCGCGCTGATCCAGTCTATGACCAAAAAAGAGCGCGCCAACCCGCAAATCCTGCAGGCCAGCCGCAAAAAGCGCATCGCCAAAGGCGCCGGCATGGAAGTCAGCGAGCTCAACAAACTGCTCAAAATGCAGCGCCAGATGGGCGATATGATGAAAAAGATGGGCAAAATGGGCAAAGGCGGCATGCTCAAACAGGCCATGCGCGGCATGTTTGGCAAAGGCGGCATGCCCGGCGGAATGCCCGCTGGCATGGACCCTTCGCAAATGGACCCCAAAGCGCTTGAGGCGGCGGCCAAGCAAATGGGCGCCCAAGGCGGCCTGCCCGGCGGATTGCCAGGCCTTGGCGGCGGCGCGGGCCTGCCCCCG
>ERZ1048686.1651-NODE-1651-length-16562-cov-7.153268_pt1 | contig 16562 bp, 23 predicted proteins | sample MGYA00383099_ERZ1048686 | MGnify/ENA primary metagenome ERZ1048686 (study PRJEB29581, sample SAMEA5548369) | metagenome | biome: marine; feature: coastal; material: water | depth 25 m | study: Short-term variability in the microbial, nano- and picoplankton... | reverse complement strand
AAGGAGGTGCCCTATGGGTGCATATGAAGTAATCGACCAGGCGACCAACATCCCGTTACTGCCTGACCATCTAAACTACGACCCAATCAAGGAACAGCAGATGCGAAATGGCGTCCCTGTACTGGATAAATTCTGGGTCATTAACCCGCTGACTGATCGTGTGATTGGTGATGGTAAATCCCAGCACACACCGTCCAATTTTAACCGTATGTGGGAGCCTTTACGTCAAGGGTTAGAACGCTCTGCCCTCGACTTAACAGGCGCCAAAACGGATTTCTGGGGCTATAACGACGATGCCAGTTTTCGCGCTGAAATCACGTTGCCGAACCAGAATTTCGTCAAGCAGCTAAATGAGCCTGCGTGTTTAAAGATCAAGATTGTGGATTCGCACGATCAACGCTTCCGCCGTCAGGTAGCGGCGATGATTATGCGTCTTGCGTGCTTAAACGGCATGATCTCGATCGCCGAGAATACGTCCATGGCGCAGAAGCATACCGTGAACTCCACGCCGGAAATTATGGGCGCGGTCGCCTCAGCTTGGCCCACCATGCTGACCAAGGAAGCGGCGCTGATGCAGTACCTCAAGTCGGTGCCTGTGTCTGACCAGCAAGCCATTGAGTTTTACACCGACGCACTGGCCTCCCGCCCAACGCGAACCGGTGCCAAGATCAACCAATCGCGGTTGAACTATATCATGACAATTCATGATGCTTACCAGATGGGGGATAACGCCTACAAAGTGTACAACACCTTGACGCACCTATCCTCACATGTGGAGAAGCAGCGGGAAAACACCTGTCCCATCACGAAAAAACTTCGTCTTGAGACAGAAATTTCAAACGTCATCCAAAGCCCCGCATTTCAAGGGCTAGCGAGGATTTCGGAGTTTGAAATGGCGGCGTAAATTGATTTTGCTTCTTGTTAAATAACGTCTCAGGTAATATTATAGGAACCCTGTCTCCCATATATTTATTGAGATTATCCAATGAGTGATTTCTGCGACGACGCCAGCGCCGTTTCCGATTTGTATCTGGAAATTGCGCTCTCCAATCGTCAAAAGGACGGCCCCCGACCGACAGGTTTTTGCCTCAACTGTACCGAAGCATTACCGCAAGGCGAACGCTTTTGCGACACCGATTGTCGCGATGACTGGGCCGCCCTTTCCAAAAACAAACGCTAAACAGCAAGGAGCTGCATTATGACTAAACTGACGTTTTTAGAAGCGTCCAATGGCTCGCGCCTCGGAAAAACATTCACACCTACCAGTGTAAAGGCGTACCCGCTTGTTACAGAGTTCAACAGTCATGAATATGAAGTTAATTCTCTCACTGAACGCTTCGCCCTACTCCAAGAACATGCGGCCAAAGGCCATTGCATGCTGCGAGGGGATTTGCAAAAGATGCTGGTTGGGGAGAGCCGTCGTGGGCACACCAATAAACACGACCCCGTGGACACGTTCCTGTTGGATTTGGATGGTTTTGCCTTAGACACTTTCAGGTACCCGTCCGGTAAATTACGCGCTAACCATGTGGAGAGCATCTGTGAAAGCATTGTGGATTTACTCCCGCCGTGGTTCCACAACGCCAGCTATATCGGCCACGCTTCGTCCTCGATGGGCAGGAACAAGTCCTCTGGCAAAGTCTCCGTGCATATCGAGTTTATGCTGGCCCGCCCCATTAACCCACGCATGCTAAAAGACTACATTCATTATTTGAATTTAGACGTTGAGCAGCTTACGCAACAGCTCGCATTGCAATCTACGCGCACCTCTTTAAAGTTCGTGCTTGACCCCTCTGTCGCTGATAATTCGCACCTTATCTACATTGCGCCGCCCGTGTTTCAGGGGGGCGAAGAAAACCCCTTCACGGATGATGCCGCCCGCTTCTGTCTGGTTGAGAAAAATACCGAGAAACTCGATCTCACGGGGCACGTTCTCGCGGAGGATGTCTCCGCGTGGCACGGCAAGGCCGCCAAGGCGTTTGATAGTTTGCGTAAGGCATTGGGTTTATCGCTATACCGCCCTAAGACCAAGGTGTACCCTACCAAAGAGGGCAAACAGTCAGTGGTGGTTAACCCTGACCGAACGCCCTTGAATATGTGCCATATTGATGACGAGTTTGCGCGCTTCAACGGCACGGGCAAGGACAACCATATGTACTGGTGTCACCTATCCTCGCCCCACATTATCCATTGCTGGAACGGTGACGATGCTTTTGAGTTTCCAAAGGCTGACCCCGAGGGGTACGCCGAGTTTATGGATAAATACGCCGATAATTTAGAGCGGGTACAAGATTCATTAGCCTTTGTATTCCGTGATGCCCAACAAGACACCCATTTCTCGGCGCTCCTTGATCGTGATACTGACTTATTTATGGAAGCCCCCAACGGGACAAACTACCCATATGCAACGAAAAAGGAAAACCTCGAGGCTTGGCTTGCGGAACGAGGGCAACCGATGCCCGACCCAATTGCGTCCTATCACTTCATATATGACCCGCATGAGACGCGATCCACTAATTTGACCCTTGATGGCTTCGTGAACAAGTACATTGCCCCCACCCACATCAAAAAAGTTGTCAATATAGCTCCCGAATTTAAAGGGCTTAAATATGATATGAATGCGACGACTAACAACAACGGCGCGCTACTGAAACAGTTATGCCCGAATGTCTACAAGATAATGTGGCATATGTCAGGTGGGACTACTCGAGAGTTTGAACACCTAATTAACTGGCTTGCCGCCGTCGCTGGCGAGAAAACCCCCCTTCACACAACGTGGATATTCTCCGGTACAAACGGCACGGGTAAAGGCGTTTTCTTTGACTTCATACTAACCCCCCTGCTTGGTTCCTCGAATGTCGTGAAGAAAGGATTCCGCGCGCTAGAAGATCAATTCAACTCCTTCCTTGCAGATAAGCTATTGGTTGCCGTGGATGAGTTCCAACTAACGGATTCTCGCCCAGACCAAAAGGTGTACAACTACATCAAGGAAATCACAGGCAGTGAACGGATTAACGTTCGCGGCATGTACAAAGAGAGTGACAACTTAGCCTCTTTTTGTAACTTCCTGTTCTTTTCTAACCACACAGACATTGCTCGCCTAGAAGAAGGCGATCGACGTTTCAATGTCGGGTTTCCACAAGGCGAGAAATTGCTAGAGGCTTACCCCGAATTTGAGCATGAGCTAGACCTAGTCCCGTCGCTACTCAAAGAGGTTCCTGAGTTCTACGCTTTTTTACACCACTTTGACTATAACCTAGCGAACGCACGTAAGTGCTTAGAGAACGAAGCGAAACAGTCGATGCGGGCCGCCGCAATGAGTACCCACCAGAAGTTCTGCTTCGCCTTACGATCGGGCAATTTGGACTACTTTGTGGAAGCGCTCAACGCCATTACTACTGTTCCAACACATCTACTGAACATGAAGCAAACGGCGAATAAGACGGTGCAGCAATGGATTAAAGATAGCGTCGATAACATCCCATCTGACGTTACGATTGCAGAAGCGTTAGCGGTCTATCTCACCATTAATCCAGACAGTAACACCAACTCTCAGCGGTTCTCGACCATGCTGACGCGTAACGACGTAACAAAAGTCCGTAAGCGCAAAGGCCCGAACTCGAAACGCCAAGAATACATCATCACAGGATTCCACTTCACCGAGTACGAGCCTAGTGATTTCTTAACTGAGGATTACCAGCCTCGCGAAACGGAGAAAGTAACATGTCTACCTCCCACTACATTCGATCCAAAGAGCCAACGGCTCCAATGAAGATGACAGCGTATGAGGTACGTCACTTTGCGCAGCCAGAAGCACTGCAACGTGGCGATCCTGTTGCCGCCTTAAATGAATACCTTATTGGTGAGATTGAGGCGGCGATGGTCAAGGAACCCGCTGCGATGCGGGCGCACTTGGTCAGTTTGTTCCATTACATTAACGATAAACCAGAGGTGCATTAATGAGTGACGACACGCCTGCATTCGACCCCTCAGCTTGGGACACTAAGCTAAAAGGCACCAACGAAGATCGTACCTTTGCTGGGCAACCCTTTAACCCCAAAGCGACGCTCGATGCCGTCCAACTGGAGCGACAGAAAAGACTTGAGCCCTTGGAGGCGCCGCTGGGTACGATCCCAGCGACCTCCTTTTCATCCCTCAGTAACTTCGAGAAGTGCCCTTACCATCTATACCTGTCAAAAGTGGAGAAATGCCCCGACCCTTCTGGCCCTGCGGCCCAACGTGGTACCGAGATACACGATATGGCCGAAGCCTATATACGCGGCGACTTGGCTGAAATGCCGAAAGAGCTGGGCAAGTTTACCGACTTGTTTGAGGGTCTGCGGGCGCGTTTTGCTCAAGGCCACATTCATGTGGAGGAAGATTGGGCATTCACCCGCGATTGGGACACGACCGGTTGGGTTGAGAAAGACACCTGGCTGCGCGTCAAACTCGACGCCATGGATCGCCAGTCCGACACGTCGGCGATCGTCTACGATTGGAAAACAGGCCGCAAGTACGGCAATGAGATCAAGCACGGCCAACAAGCACTCTTGTACGTGATTTCCGCCTTTGTCCGCTACCCCGACTTGGAGTTTATCGAGTCCAGCATGGTGTATCTGGATAAGGGCGAGATGATGACATCCAACTACAGCCGCGACCAAGCCATGTTGTTTTTTGACCGTTATAACTTGCGCTTCAATATTGCCACCACCGCCCTTGAGTTTAATCCGACACCCAACGCCAGTTCGTGTAAATGGTGTCCACACGGAAAAGTCCAAGAAGGCCGAGAGGTGCCTGCTTGTGGTTGGAGGTACGGCGTATGAATGTAGATTATAAATGCCCCCACTGCGGCTCTTACGACCTGAACATCTCGGCCTTTCTTGATTGGGATGCAGGGCGCCAATTTTTTTATATTGACACAGTTGACGATCACGCTAGCTGCGGCGCTTGTGAAGAATCTTTCACTATGCGTGAGGCCGAAATCGAGTACGAGAAGTAGACCGAATTACCCAAGGAGATCACATGAACATTGCAGAACTCATCTACGCGCAACTGGCCCCCAACATAATAATGGAGCTGCCAGAGCCCGAAATCCGCGACGCTGCCCTCACTCAAGTTATGGCGAAAGCGATAGTTGCCGAGCAGGTATTTAATCAACTTAGGAGCCTCTCCGATGAAAAACGGAAGATTGCAATCAATAAAGCCCACGCAAAACTTATCGCCGCTGTACACGCATCAAGCGAGGACGGTGGACTTCCTGATGAACACGGAACGCGCCCTGATTACTTCTGACGCGGGTACCGGCAAGACTCGTTGTATCCTAGAAGCCTTCAAGCAATCCGATGCAACACGCATGTTAGTGCTAGCCCCGTTGTCGATTCTAAAACCCGCTTGGGGAGACGATATTGACCATTGGGCGCCTGACCTGACGTGGGGCACCAGTACGGCGGGAAGTGCCAAAAACCGTACTCACGCATTCACCGAAGGCTGCGATATTGTCGTGACCAACCACGATGCCGTGAAGTGGCTGAATAAGCCTGCGAATATTCATCTATTGGATGACTTCGACATGATCTGTGTCGATGAGGTGACGGCCTACAAGAACCCCAGCTCCGCCCGTAGCCGTGCTATTCGCGATCTGGTGGATTTGTTTGAATACCGTGTTGTTATGTCCGGCACGATTACCCCCAACAGTGTGACCGATATTTGGCACCCTGTCGTGCTACTGGACGACGGTGAGCGACTCGGGCGCACCTTTTACGGGTTCCGCTTGCAAGTGTGTACCCCGCAACAGGTCGGGCCCAATCCCAATCAGGTGAAATGGAATGACAATCCTGGGGCGCAAGATATGGTCGCCGCCAAGATTCACGACATTACCATCCGGTTCCGCTTTCAGGACTGTATCGACATTCCCGAACACACGCAGAACACCATGTTTATTGACCTACCTAATCAACTGCAAGTGCAGTATGAGCAGCTCAAGGACCAAGCGTTACTGGAGGCCGCTAATGGGGCCATGATCAACGCTGTCCACGCCGGTGCAAAATACCAAAAGCTATTACAGCTATGCTCCGGTGTGGTGTACGACGAGGACGGGCAAGAACATGTATTCAGTACCGACCGTAGCCAATTGGTGATGGATTTGGTGGCGGAGCGCGACCACAGCGTCGTGGCCTTTAACTGGAAACACCAAAAAAGAGAATTGCTGAAACTCGCCGACAAGATGGGCATTAAATACGCCGTAATTGACGGAGAGACCAAGCAAACGGCGCGCGATCAAGCGGTTGAGGATTTCCAAGCTGGAAAGCTTCAAGTGATCTTCGCGCACCCAGCATCAGCCGGTCACGGACTGACGCTAACACGGGGCTGTGCCACCATTTGGGCTAGCCCTACCAACCGATCTGAACTGTTTTCGCAGTTTAACTCACGCATCTACCGCGCGGGCCAAAAACGCAAGACAGAGACGATCACAATCGCTGCCAGAGGGACGTTCGAGGAATCTGCCTACGAAACCCTTGGTGGCAAATTGGATGCTATGGACGACCTCCTAAGCATCTTTCAGCGCAACACTACTGTTGCAGCATAACTATTGAGGAATTAACGATGAACACTTCAATCAACTTTGATGAAATCTTTGCCGAAGCCGAAGCCAACACACCTTTTGATCAATTGATCGCCGTGCTACAGACAGCACAAAAGCGTGTAAAAGCGGAACGCGACCGTATCCACAAGGGTGCGGAAACCCAAGTGAAGTTTGATGAAGCTGCCGCCCGTGTTGCGGAATTACAGCCTTTGCTTGCCGATGATCCTGCCTTAATCCCCGACTTCTTGGAAGCAGCCGCCGAAATGAAGAAGGCGAATAACACTCGCCTTAGTCGTGAGGAAAAAGCGGAAGATCAAACGCCTGCTATCGAGCTTTGCTTGAACGAAGCCTACACCCGTTTTGCCGACTTGTTCGACACTACTACCGCCGACTACGCCGAAGCGGCATAGGAGGTAGCATGTCCGATATGACCTTGGCTGAGCTTCTTCGTACTGCTAAGACCCTGCGCGATGACAAACGCGCGCAGGAGCTTAAAGTGCGGGAGACCACGCAAAGTCTGGAAGAGATCAATCAGATCATCCAGCGCAGGATGCATCAAGAGGGCATAGAGCGAACCACGGTTGAGGGTATCACCGTCAGCCTGTCCAAAACCACGGTGTACAACATCGAGGATTACGACACTTTCGCGCAGTATATTGTGCAACACGGCTACACCGGATTGCTACAACGGCGCGTCTCAAATCCATTCGTCCGCGAGCTAGTGCAAGCAGGCGAAACGGTACCTGGTCTTGTGTCTTTTGAAAAAGAACAGGTGAATATGCGGGTCTCTTGAGCCCGTCCTTATCTTGCAAAATAACGTCTGAGGTGTTATATTGTGAGCTGGTCAGCCCCTATATACAGGGGCTTTCCCGACTTTAACCATTAAACGAAAAACGAGAAACGATTATGAGTAAATCAATTGTATCATTCCAATCCGCTGACGTTCTTCCTGATCATCTGGTAACTGACACCCGTTTGGGTAGTGAGAACGTGTCTGCGTCTAACATGTCCATACCCCGTTTAGACCTGATCCAAGCGCTTAGCCCCCAGTTGAAGAAGTCCGATGCCAAGCACATTAAAGGTGCCGAGGTAGGACACATGTTCAACACCCTCACTGGGGATTTGTTTGAGCAGTGCTTCGTTATTAACCTGTTCTTTGAGACAAATTTCACTGTCTTTAAGAAACGCCAACTTGGCGGTGGTTACGAAGGCGCCTTTGAGTCCGAGCAAGCTGCCCGTGAGCATTTAGCGAACGAAGGCTTCGACGCGGGCCAATATGACATCGTTGAAACAGCGGTGCATAAGTGCATACTGCTTGACGACCAAGGTCAACCTAAGACCCCTATTCTAATCTACATGAGCGGCTCCAAGCTTGCTGTCTCTAACGCTTGGAATACGGCGATCAACGGTTACCAGTGCGATCGTTTTGGAACTGTGTGGCTAATGTCCTCAGTAGAAGAAACGAACAAACGCGGTCAAGGCTACCAGAACTTTAAGTTCCAGAACGTCGGCGTCGCCCCCGTTGAGTTGTATCAGGAAGCTCGCGCTACCTACTTCTCAATGAAAGGTCTTGCTGACCCACTAGCCAGTACCACGGTACACTAAGCGCCAAGCAACAGCCGCCCCTCGGGGCGGTTTTTTCGTTTCTAAGGAGAAAAAATTATGAACGGTTATATTTGTTTTTGGAATCAGGACAAGGTTGAAGTCTGCGCAAAGACTTCTTACGGCGCACAACAAAGCGCACTAGCCATGTTCCAGAAGAATACCCGTAAAAAAGTGAAGTCCTATGACATCCACGTCGTACTCGCTGAGCAAGACGAAAAACCGGTTTCGCATCACCCAGCGATACTCGGATAAACAAATGTAAGAGGAGAATGATTATGCAAGCCGGAATACACTGGATTGTTTGCTGGACAATCGAAACCCGAGAAGATCGCTGGGCTGAACCCGAGAGTAGCGACCACTACGCGCCATTTGACTCCTACGAGGAAGCGAAGTCTCTTTACGAGCAGGTGCGCACTGAAGAAGATGATCTCTATAGCTGTACTTTATGTGCGGTGATGGAATCTGCTGACTATGACCCGCATCCGGCATTCGCATGAACGAGCATAGCTACATCAAGTCAATCCACCGACTGCTTCCTTCTTCTATATATAAGTGGAAGATCAACGATAACTTTCAAGGAGGTGTGGCCGATGCCTACTATTCTGGCAACCGTGGTGATCTTTGGGTTGAGTATAAATACCTATCTCGCCCACCAAAACGCGATACCACTGTATTAAAAACGTGCTTAACAGACCAACAGCGGCACTGGCTGAAAAACCGGCAAAACGAAGGGCGCAATGTCGCGTTAGTTATCGGTATAACGGCGCCCCCTGAGCTAAAAGGTCACGACAACCTCATTGTGACTAACCTAGACGAAAATATTACCTTAAGTGATTTTAACAACTCAGGTATTGACAAAAGGGGTGTCGCTGGCTATATAATAGATCACACCCTGAATGAGCAGGGGCCACAGCACCGATAAAGAGTGCTTTTTTCGCGCCAGATAAAAACTAAAACCGCGCGTTGATATAAAAGAGCTAGGATAGCTACCACAATGAGGAAAAGAATATGGCGACTTCTGTGAATCTCACCGGCGTCCACATAACTGAGAGTACGCAAGCTGCCGCTACAGAGCGGCTGAATAAAATATACACCTTGAAAAAACGCGCGGAAGGACTGACCCAAGTCAAGCTTGCTAAGCTAATGGGGTTACGTCACCAAAGCGCCGTGTCACACTACTTACTAGGACAAAAGGATTTGAATACAGCAGTAGTCTTAAAGTTCGCTCAAGCGTTAAATGTCTCACCCGCAGATATTTATCCTGAGTTGATGGAACCCGTACGGAAACTATTTTCACCCTCTGTGAAAGTACCTGTCCGCTACGCACTACATGGAGACCCGACGACCTTGTCAATTGAAACGGTAGCCGTTCAGGAGAACCTGAACCCCTACGCGGTCGAGATTAACAGTGACGATTACTTGCCCCATTATCTTAATGGTTCATTTGTTATCTGTTCCTCCCGACTTCAACCCAAGCCAGGCATGGAAGTGTTTGTCGAACACGCTGACGAAAAGCACCTTTACCGGTTCTTGAGTGAAGCAGACGGCATGTCACAATTCATGCATTTAGGATCAAGCTCTATCCATACTATCCTCGCTGATACAATAACTACTTGTGATGTTATTGTGGGCACGCACCGCGCTGCCGCAGACTGGGAGTTTAGAGCTGAGTATAGTGAATAGGTAACCTGATGCCCCATTCTTTCAACTACGGCGCGCTTCGCCTACGGACATCCATCCGTCGGTTATATCACCCTTGGCATTTTATGCTCTGGTGTGTGCATACGGGCTGGCGCGTGAAAGAAACACTTCTGGTTGTCAAAATTAAACGCGCTATACCCAATTGCATCCTTCTCATTGAAAAAACAGGGCCACCTATTACAACAGTGGGCATTTTTTTTGCCTATGAGTAACAACTTAGACGTTATTGTGTGAGCACGCAACATGGATAAAACAACATTAACTGGCGGGTCGTCGAACTACTACAAAGTATTCGTGACCGACCCTACCACGCTGTCCGAAGGATATGCGGTCGAATGTAATGACATTATCGAAGCACTCGATATGAATTTTGCGGAAGGAAACGCCTTTAAAGCTATCTGGCGTCGCGCAGCCTTACGTCAAGGGCGAGGAAAGCCTGGGACGACGTTGCTGTATGACTCAGAAAAAATCGTCTTTTTCGGCGAGCGTTTGGTAACCCAAGCGCAAAGGGAGTAAGCTATGACAATAAATTATGTAACTGTCGAGAAATTTTCAATAGAGACGGGATATTCCCCTGACGCAATCCGCAGTAAGGTCAATAAGGGAGTCTGGACTGAGGGGAGTGAATACTCCAAAGCCCCCGATGGCCGAATTTTAATCAATATTGAAGGATTCAATGTATGGGCAAGTCAACCACAGGCTACAAAGGGGTCGTTGTCACTCCCGAAGGTTACATCAGGGTCGAGTTCACGCTCGAAGGCCAGAGGTGCCGCGAAATCATCGACGGCGAGCCCACGCCCGCTAACCTTAAACTAGCGAGCGATTGGCTAGGGTCGATCCGCACTGCTATTCGGAATGGCACATTCAGTTATCGTGCTACCTTCCCCGACTCCAAACGGGCACGCCGCTTTATTAATAAGCGGCTGCTGTCCACTTTCCTACTTAACTGGCACAGCGAACAAACCCACCTGAAAGCTGCTGCGAAGCGAGAATACCTCAAAACCATCAATGGGCAGATCAACAACACGCCTCTTGGTAGAATGCGTATCGCTGAGATTGAGTGGGTACATATCAAACGATGGGCGTTAGCCAAGAATATTGCACCGAAGACTCGTCGTAATTACATGTCAGTGTTGCGCACCGCCCTAGATGATGCCGTCGATGAAGGTATTATTGATGTAAGCCCGATGCTTGGTAAGAAACTCAAGTCCCCGACTGTAGTAAAAAAATCAAAAGCACATAAAGTTGACCCATTTGATTGGGACGAACGCAAAGCTATTATGGCTGCCTGCAAGGACGAGTTCCGCTGGTTTGTACAGTTCGCGCTCTGGATGGGGCTGCGTATTGGCGAGCTTGTTGCGTTACGTTGGGATCATGTGAACTTTGTCAAAGGAACTGTGCGAGTCGAAGAGTCTATTTCTATGGCTGCTGACAAAGCCGAAGACCCCAAGACCGAAAACAGTATCCGCGATGTTAAGTTGAACGGCCCCGCACTTGAAGCGCTGAACGCGATGAAGCAATACACTTACATGGAAGGCGAGTACGTTTTTCATAACCCCCATGACAATAAGCGTTGGCGTGGGGATTCCCCAATTCGTAAAAAATGGAAGCGCCTACTCCATCGCGCGGGCGTTCGATACCGCAGTCCGAAGCAAGTTCGTCATACTTACATTTCTACTAGTTTGATGTCGGGAGAGCCAATCTCTTTTGTTTGCGCACAAGTCGGGCACGAAGATGAAAGTGTGACGTATAAGCACTACTCGAGGTTTATTCCAGGCAACGATAAAAAAGCGGGTAGTCGGGCAGAAGAAGCATGGAAACAAGTACAGTAAAATCCGTCCAGAAAAATACGTCCAAAATACGTCCAAACCATACCGAAAAGAGACGTATATAGACGAATTTCGTCCATTTTCAAAATGCTAACTGCTTGTTTTATAAGGGAATTAATGGTCGGGACGGCAGGATTTGAACCTGCGAGCCTTCCTTATAAATCAATAACTTACAGATCAAACCGTCCAAAATCCGTCCAACTCTCTTCAAAAAACGTCCTTCGACCCCCTATATTAATGCAGCCTGGGCCGGACTGAAATAATCAGAATTTTTCTTAGCACAAACCGCAGCTATTTGTGCTTTAATATAACTCGCTTATTAAAGGAGTACACAACATGGGATTCTTTTCATGGAACTGCGCCGAATGCGGCGAATCAATCAGCAACATATACAGTAGTCGTCCAGATGACAGTGCTTGTGTGCTGATAACACCTGATAAAAACTATCACGACCCCGCTTATGACGGCTATGGTCGTTTTGCTGGCGTCGATGTCTATGAGCTGCTTGGCGATGGGGATAGAGAAAAAGCTATCAATGCAAAACCAAGCGCTCTCCCCTTTAAGGTTAAGCTCGTTCACGCTGACTGCTATGACCCCTGCAAAACCTACTCGGACTACAAGGAGTCTGAAACTGACCCCACCCAAGGGTTCTTCTACGACGAGGACTAATTTAGCCTGGGCCGGACTGAAATTCGACCCACTTCCCCTTCCGTTTTATCATACGTCACCGCCCTCGCACAGCGCCAGCTCACATACCCGCCGCGAGCTGCATAAGCATCTCTGGCAGACAGGGTTGGATGGCGTTCGACAATCGCACCACCGCCCTCGGCAATTTCTTGCTCTTGGTGGTGGTAGTGCCCTGTGTGTATGTAGGTATACACGGACTCGCCCCACAACTTCCTGAACTTCGGTTCACTGGCAAATAACATCGGCAGCTTCTGGTTCTTCACCTTATGCCCATGATGGAACCCCAACAACACTTCCCCATGCTGTTCTGCATAAAAAGGCAACACCTCTGTATTCACTTCCACCCGCTTATTTTTCTCGAACACTTTTTTCAATGCTGTGCGTAGCCACAAAGCGCCAGACTCGTCATGGTTGCCCTCACACATGATTAATTTCACTTTGCCGTGCTTCTGTAGAAGCAAGCCGGTCACTTCACAGATCACATCAATGGTTAACTCCACCAACTCGCCATAACGTGCCGAAGCATCCAATACATGTTTGTTCGTCGGCGTGACCGCTTCCATGCCGTCAAAGTGCATGAAATCGCCCAACTGGTTGAAGATCGCCGTGTCAGAATCGGGGCTCTGTGCAATCAAATCGTGGAAGGCATTCAGCAGCACCGTCTTTGCTGTGCCCATATCCCATAAATCCCCGCCCTCATTTTCCCAAGCTAACATACCCAGATGAAAATCCGTGATGGTGTAAACCGTCGCCAGCTCTTCTTTTAGCGCGCCCTTGGGTGGGCTTAGTTTGGGGATGCTCTGCATCTTCTCCGCAGATTTTGCCAATACATCTTGCAGTATCTCCAGATTTTCAGCGTTATCAAACGCCGTCTTATACCACGTAAGGTTGCCGTCCTCGTCCTTACGCGTAAATGAGCGGCCCTTTAGGAACTCCCCCGCTGACAACGGCTGCGCCAGTTCCGCTTCCGGCGCAAACCCTTCCTCTTTCGCAATCCGCGCTTTCATTCGGCCCAACATGCGGCGCATCGTACGCCTGTCGTAACCGAGTGAGTCGGCGCCACCGTTAATCGACCCCGCCTCTATGATCGCACGAATCTTCTCTTGCTCATGCTCGCGAGCATATGGGAGGTATTGCTCAAGGTTCATCATCGTATTCATCATCGTATTCCTCTTCCTCTTGGTCGAAGTCAATCTCCACGCCAATGGATTTTAAGTATTTCATCGCGTTGCCTTTGCTGCTAACAACCACCGTGACATTGTGATGGACATTCACGGGGACGATCCCCAGAATGATCAGCACAGCGGCGATGATGGCCCCGATCGTGAACGCCTCGATTAAAAACGCTAATGCGCTGAATAAAACTGCGGCTGCTTCCATTAGATCGCCTCCTTGTAGAACAACTCAACAAACATGCGGCAAGTGTCGCTACGTTGAATATCGCCCAATTCAAAATCCACAATGCTGATTGGCAGCCGGTGTTTCTCCGACAGGTCAATCAACACCCCCAAGCCGGACGTTGTCTTAATGTCCGATTGCGCCAAGTCTCCCATCAAAACCAGTTTGCAGTTCTCGCCAATCCGCGTGGTCACGGCTTTGATTTCATCAACGGTCATTTGCTGCGCTTCGTCTATTAATACGACCGCTCCCTCGTTCTCCCCACCAAAGCTCCGTCCTCGAATCGTCTCTAGTGGCTGCAACTCGATGTTGCCGTTGTTCAGCGCGGTATCAAACCGGCCTCCACCCATGCGCTGTTTTAATACGTCCACCATCGGCATGACCCAGTTCATCATCTTGTCGTCTTTGTCGCCTTTGAACGCCCCCAAACTCCGGCCGGTTGGAATATTGGCCCGACACAGGATTAATTTACTCACTTGGTTATTCATTAGTTGATCAGCGGCGTAGGCACACGCCAGATATGTTTTGCCTGATCCGGCGACGCCCGACGCGATGATCACGGGGACATGTGGGTTTTTCAATGATTTTAAGTACCGATCTTGATTCGGTGTTTTAGGTAGTAACTGTGGTCGTTGTCTCTCTCCAGCAAATTTGTCCGCCGCCTTAATGCGGGCCTCTTTATTCAATTGTCGCTTCGATGCCACATGTAGCCCCTTCTATGGGTGAATGAAACTGGTTACGAGGGCATGGTCGGCCACTCGAAGTTAACAACGGGCTCATAACTATGATAGATGGCACGTAGTGTTGCTCGGTACGCCTTCCATTGGTCATACTGAGTGTCGGTTAGTGCTTGTGATCCTTCTAAGTGACGGAGGACAACAATGTCAGATTCGCGGAATATCTCGGCATGCTGCTTTTGAAACTCAGCAACACTTAATATGAAGTCATGAAACAGTCCCGTATTCGGGTCGAACTTTTGCCCCAGCGTACCTACACATTCACCAGATGGAATAAATAACACATCCGACATAGCCTGCACTTCTTCCGCAGAGGCGTTCATGTGTGTCACGCGATGCGTGCTTTTGCTTATGATTGTATAACTCATTCGATTGTGATCTCCACAGCACCGGCTGAACCGTCGCCCCCGTTCGAGCTGTTACTAGCGATCCCCCCGCGCCCTCCGTCCCCCACAGTGATTTCAATATAGTCCGTGTTAGAGGCAACCGTGTAACTAGTTGTATCGTACTGCCCTGCGAGGCCAGGATACCCTGTCCAGTTCGCCGCAGAATCCCCTGTCCCGCCGCCACCAGCGCCGCGACCGGTTGCATGGTTACCATCTTTAGAGCGCGTTCTTGCACCGCCCGTCCCTACAAATATCCCACCTTCGCTAACGGATTCCCCGCTGCCGCCATAATCCCACTTATCATAAGACCCTGCCCACTCCGCCGTATAGTGGCTATGCCCGCCGCTGCCTCCGTAATAGGCCCAAGCAGCCTGCCCTGTCGGGGAAGCGCCACCCCCGTTCACAGTAAAAGTAGAGCGAGTTGACCCGTCTACTTTTTTTATCGTTACTGTAGTCGCCCCACCGGCTTGTCCCCTATATTGCGATGATATATTGCTCCCTTGATAAGCGCCGCCACCGGCACCGCCACCAAGCGCTTTGATGGTGATCGTGTCCCCAAGGTTGTTCGCCCCTAATGTTCGAGTGTAAGCGCCCGCTGCTGTGTATTGGGACGTGGGGGTCATCGTCACTTCCACCTCATTATGGTTGACGATCTGGATATAGGTGCCATCGAAATACATGTAGGACTGAGGGGAACCCATGTTGAATTTCAGCGCCCCGTTCTCCATGCCGAAGAACATGCCAGTGTTAAGAAAATCGTTGCCCTCGGTCTTGCCCCAAGAGATTGCACCGTTCGTTGATGAAGTAGCAGCAACTTGGAGTACGCCTGTTAGTTTCATGTCCTCCACATTAAGGAGCGACGCATCAATTCGCCCTGCGCCTATGTACCCTGTTGTAATCTGGTCAGCGTCGAGTGAGATAGTATCGACATTATTAGACGTGATGCCGCCGGTAGCTTCTAGGAAATCGACTGTTAGGTTACCGATCTTAGCCACATCAATCGACGCGTCAGCGATATACGCTGTGTCCATGTAGGTGCCTGGGGCAACCCATCTACCTGTTGGGTAATAATTTTCCTGATAACTTTGGCTAGTATTACCATGCACCGTGCCATCAGGCATAATCGTTATGCCAGGGGAAAGTACCACCGTAAATGGCTGACTACTGGAGCTGCCATTAGCAATTTTAAACACATCAGCGTTAATGGCAAACTCACTATATGTGGTGTCATTGTATAACCCGTAGCCAGCGATATTGCCATCCACGTCCGTTTTTACGAACTGCGCAGTGCTCACATCGTCAATCACCGTCCCTTGTTGAGCCAGTACCTCTGATATAGTGTCGCCGTCCCAAGTTGCTTGAAAGGTCTCGACATCAGATATGAGATTGTTGGGTAGATCAGCAAAGAAGTCCTCAACAACGATGATCTCATTCTTGGTGCCGGTAACGGTGTCGCCGTTTGCATCCGTTCCGCCTTCCCACGCGAGATATTTCTCGTCGTAGGTGGAAGTCATGCCGTCTTTCAAGTTTGTAGCACTGGTATGCGCCTCGGTTATCTCGGCTTTTACGCCCCCGTTACCGTCAGAGCCTTCCCAACTTAGCGTCTTAGAATCTACTTCACCCGTTATACCGGTTT
>ERZ1048686.1646-NODE-1646-length-16581-cov-7.036972_pt1 | contig 16581 bp, 11 predicted proteins | sample MGYA00383099_ERZ1048686 | MGnify/ENA primary metagenome ERZ1048686 (study PRJEB29581, sample SAMEA5548369) | metagenome | biome: marine; feature: coastal; material: water | depth 25 m | study: Short-term variability in the microbial, nano- and picoplankton... | reverse complement strand
TTGAAAAAGAGAGTCAAATTAGAGATAGGATTAAAAAGGAAGAGGAGGTCAAAGAGCTTTTTGATTTGGCATTAAAGCTCGAAGGCTTAATTAGAAATGTGAGTATGCATGCTGGTGGTGTATTAATTGCACCAAGCGAAATATCTAAATTTTCTCCCATCTATTGCCAGGCTGAGGGTGAGGGTGTGGTGAGTCAGTTTGATAAAGATGATGTTGAAGCCTTGGGCTTAGTCAAGTTCGATTTTTTAGGTCTGAGAACACTCACTATCTTGTCAATGGCGTTAGAAAATTCGAATTCATTGAGACAAAAAGATAATTTAGAACCGCTTGATCTTGAAGAAATTGCGATTGATGATGAGGCTACCTATAACTTGTTGAAGACTTCAAATACAACAGCGGTATTTCAGCTTGAATCCAGAGGTATGAAGGATATGTTAAAACAAGCTAAACCCGATTGCTTTGAAGATATTATTGCGCTCGTCGCGCTTTACCGTCCGGGTCCAATGGATTTAATCCCAGAATTTTGTCGAAGAAAGCATGGGATTGATGCTGTTTCTTACCCACATCCTGCGACAAAAGAAATCTTAAAAGAGACTTATGGCATTGCAGTTTATCAGGAACAGGTGATGCAAATTGCCCAAGTGGTGGCGGGTTACACGCTAGGTAGTGCAGATTTGCTCAGACGAGCTATGGGTAAGAAAAAAGTTGAAGAAATGGATGCTCAAAGGGCAAACTTCATCAGTGGCGCTACAAAAAATAATTTAAATGAAAGGCAGGCCAATGATTTATTTGATTTATTAGAAAAATTTGCAGGTTATGGTTTTAACAAATCACACGCTGCAGCCTATGCAAAGATTGCCTATCAAACCGCCTACCTTAAAACACATTACGCATCTTCATTCATAGCTGCTTCGATGTCAGCGGATATGAATAACACCGACAATGTGCATTTATTATTCGATGACTGCATGAGAAATAAAGTCGAGTTGCTTCCACCCAATATAAATCAAAGCCAATATAAGTTTGTCACCATCAACCAAAATCAAATTTTATATGGATTGGGGGCGCTAAAAGGTTCAGGACAAATTGCCATTGAAGAAATTCTGCAAGAAAGAGAAGGTAATGGGCCATTCAAATCTCTTTTTGATTTCACATCGCGGCTTGATTTAAGAAAGGTTAATCGAAGAGTTATTGAATCACTAATTAAAGCTGGGGCATTTGATGAAATTGAAAAGAACAGAGCATCACTTTTAGCCAGCATTGGTTTGGCAATAAATTTTGCTGACCAAGCTAATGCAAACATCGGTCAAAATAATCTTTTTGAAGCTTCTGATGAGCAGCCAGTTGAGTTAGTTTCTGTTGAAAGTTGGGATACCCAGAAGCAGTTATTAGAGGAAAAAGAAGCTTTAGGTTTTTATTTTAGTGGACACCCCTTTACGTATTATAAGAAAATGATTCGAGAGTTTATTCCAACAAAATTATCAGAACTCACCCCAAGGGAATCGCCCTATCTTGTTTCAGGCATTATTTCTGATGTGAGGTTTAAAATGACGAGTCGAGGGAAGATTGCTATCATCACATTAGATGACTCCGAGGGGAGGATGGATATGGTAGTGGGAAGTAAGGTACTTAATGACTATTATGAGCTGATCAAAGAAGATCAATTGCTATTTGTGGAAGGTAGAGTCAGTCATGACGACTTCACTGGGGGAAATAGAATTAATGTTATTAAAGCCTTTGATCTCTTGAGCATACAAAGCACAAAAGCCCAACTATTAAAAATCACTCTTGATAAACAGGCGAATCCAGATGTCCTTAAAAGCTTACTCAAGCCTTTTTGTAACGGTGCTTTTGGTGCTGATATTAAAAAATGTCGAGTAAAAGTTGAGTATCAAAACCAACAAGGAAAGGTTGAATTAATGTTAGGTCCAGAGTGGTCTGTGGCACTTCATGAGGATTTAATTTTTGGTCTTGTGGCATCATACGAAGATGACAACGTCAAAATACTCTATAATTAGCAAAATTAAATTAATATCTTGATTGGATTATGAAGCGCACCTACCTAGAATTTGAAAAACCTATTGAAACTCTTGAGACTAAAATTTCGAGCCTAAAGGCCGCGCATGATGATCATCCAACCATAGATATTAATAGGGAGCTGAATTCTCTTCAAGAAAAACTTGAGGTGCTGCAGCACAAAATTTTTGATAACCTGACTGCATGGCAGATTTCCCAAGTATCCAGACATCCTCAAAGACCCTATACCCAAGATTATGTAGAAGCTATTTTTAATAATTTTAAGGAGTTGCATGGAGATAGGACTTATTCAGATGATCCAGCAATTATTGGAGGTCTTGCAGATTTTGAGGGTCAATCTGTCATGGTGATTGGGCACCAAAAAGGTCGTGATATTAAAGAACGACAATATCGTAATTTCGGAATGCCAAGACCGGAAGGCTACCGTAAGGCACTAAGATTATTTAAGCTTGCAGAAAAATTTTCGTTACCAATAGTGACTTTGATTGATACACCCGGTGCTTATCCTGGCATCGGTGCAGAAGAGAGAGGACAGTCTGAGGCGATTGCAAGAAACCTCTATGTGATGACTGAGTTAAAAGTTCCTATCATCACAATTGTCATTGGCGAAGGTGGTTCTGGAGGCGCATTAGCGCTTGGGGTTTCGGATTATTTAGCCATGCTAGAATTTTCAACCTATTCAGTTATTTCACCTGAGGGATGTGCTTCGATACTATGGAAAAAAGCAGAAATGGCAGAAGTCGCTGCGGATAGTTTAAGTATTACGTCTTCTAGATTAAAAAAATTAGGCCTTGTTGACGAAATCCTTCCAGAGCCACTAGGTGGTGCCCATAGAGATTATGGATTAACTATGGAAAATGTAAAAAAATCTTTGAAAGAAAAGTTGGTGCATTTAAAGCAAATATCAATTGATGAATTACTTGATAATAGATATAAGCGTTTAACAAGCTTTGGACAACACAGTCATAGTGGAAAATGAAGATAAAATTCAGGATAAAATTAACCAATCCTTTTATGCCAATCTAAAACAACCATACGAACAATCTGAACTATTGCTTGGATTGAGTGGTGGCTTAGACTCCTCTGTTTTGTTATTCCTGCTTGCAAAAATGCAAGTCAAATTTAGTTTTAATCTTAAAGCGATTCATGTTCATCATGGTATTAATTCTTCAGCAGATGATTGGTTAAAATTCTGTAAGAAAAAGTGTGAATCGTTAGGTGTTATTTTTTTAAGTGAAAAAATAAAAATAAATCGTGATAGTTCGCTCGGTTTAGAAGGGGAAGCTAGAAAATTAAGATACGAAGCAATCAAGAAAAGACAAAAAGGGATTGTCGTTCTAGGACACCATCAAAATGACCAAGCAGAAACCTTATTACTTCAATTACTGAGAGGTTCGGGGTTAAAGGGATTATCTGCTATGTCAGAGTTTGATTTGAAAAAAAACTTTTGGCGACCTATGTTGAATATTAAGCGAGATACGTTAGAAGTTTATGCAAAAGAACATGGAATTGAATATATTGAAGATGAGAGTAACCAGGATGAACAATTCGATAGAAACTTTATTCGCCAAAAAGTGCTACCTTTAATTCACTCAAGATACCCCGCATCAATTGAAACAATCAGCCGCTCGGCAATTAATATTGCTGAAGGTCATAACTTAAATAATTTAATTGCGATAGATGACAGTAAGAACCATATGTCTGATGATGGCACATATCTTTCTATAGACGGCTTAAAAAAACTTCCAAAACTAAGAGCAATCAATTTAATTCGTTGGTGGTTTTCATTAGGTAATTTGTTAATGCCCAGTAAAAAAAATATGGATGAACTCTATAGACAGCTTAAGTGTATAAAAAAAGACTCTGCGTTAAACTTAAAAATTTCAAAGGATAAATCTGCTCGCGCACATCACGATAAATTATTTATTGTCAATTCTACAATTAAGCCAAGTACTTTTAATTTAAACTGGTCCGGTGAAGATGAATTACATCTTCCGAATAACACTAAACTTCAATTCATCAAAAAAAATAGTGGGGGGCTTTGTTTATCAAAGCTTGGCGTTAAAAGTTTAAAAATTAAAAGTAGATCGGGGGGTGAAAAATTAAAGCCTTTTTCTGATCAACCCAGCAGAAGTCTTAAATATTTATTTCAGAATGCTGATATCCCCCTTTGGGAAAGAGATCAGATCCCATTGATATTTGCAAAAAAACAACTCGTTGCTGTTCCTAATTTAGGTATTCATCACGAATATCGATCAAGCGAGGGAGAGATAGGCTATGAAATTAATTGGCTAAGAGAGTAGTACATCAGGAATATTTCCTAAACTATTTTAAAAAAAAATGTGTAAAATCCCACGTTATCAATTACATACATAAAAATTATAAAGAATATTAATTATGAAGAGTATATCTAAATCCACTGGCTTAATTGCTATCACAAGCTCACTTTTTGCAACTAGCGTTATTGCTGGAGAATCACTAAAAGTAGATAGTATTGAGGTTTATTCACCGACAGCTCTACCTTCAATTGGTTTACCTGTTAAAGATGTACCATACGCAGTTCAAACAGCTACGGGTGAAGAAATTAGAGAGCAGCCTGGTGTTAGTATTGCTGACTATATGGTTAATAATCTTGAAGGCGTTACCGTGAATGAAGTGGGTGGTAATCCCTATCAGTTAGAAATAAATTATCGGGGTTACAACGGCACTCCGCTTGTTGGTAACCCACAAGGGTTGTCAATTTATGTCGATGGCGTAAGACAAAATATGCCGTTTAGTAATAATGTCTTATGGGATACGATCCCTGATTTTGCAATAGATGATATGCAGCTCGTGGGTGGCTCAAATCCAGTTTATGGTCTTAATACATTGGGTGGTTCATTAAGCATGCAAACTAAGAGTGGACGCACTTTTAATAAATCAGCTATTGAAGGTCAAGCAGGCTCATGGGGAAGAAAGATTGGGCTTATAGAATCGGGTGGGGTATCTGAAGATAATCGTTTTGATTACTATGTGGGCTATGAATATTTTAATGAGGATGGTTGGAGAAAACCTTCACCAACAACAGTGAATCAGTGGTTTGGTAAAATTGGCTTTGAAGACGATAGTAGTCGATATGATTTAAGCTATACAGGCGCTCACAACAGTCTTGTGGGTAACGGCATGGTGCCTGATTATCTATTAGGTAGCGATATGGAAGGAGTTCATACACTGATAGATAAAACAAGGAATTCATATAATCAAGTTCAATTTAACGGTACTGAATTTATTAGCGATACATTAATGGCCTCAGGAAATATGTATTGGAGAAACATTGATCAAAGTACCTACAACGGTGACTTGAACGACGAATTTTGTGATGATGATGCGATTGCAGAAGGAGAGTGTACAGAAGCTGAGAGGAATGAAAATGAGGGTGTTATTAATCGATCTAAAACACAACAGAATGCATACGGCGTGAATGGTCAATTGACATTTGACGATGATTGGCAGGCAAGAAGAAATCAATTGATTGTAGGTGCTTCTTTTGAATACTCGAAAGTCAAATTTACACAAAATTCCACAGATATTGCAACGCTTGATCCATCTGGATTCTTTTCTGGTGCTTTAGGAGCTAAAGAACAAACGACAGGATTAACAGGTCAAACCTATACAACTAGTGCTTTTCTTTCAAATAATCATGCCATAAATGACCAATGGAGTATTAATACTGCTGCACGTTATAACTACGTGGACATTAATAATCAGGATACATTTAACGCTCCTGGGAGTGGGGCATCACTTACTGGCTCACACGATTTTGACAGATTAAATCCATCGGTTGGTGTCACGTTTAACCCATATGATAATTTAAGTACTTACGCATCTTACAATGAGGCTAATCGAGCGCCTACAAGTATTGAACTTGGTTGTGCAAATCCAGCAAACCCTTGTACGCTGCCAACACAAATGGCAGATGATCCTCCTCTTGAGCAAGTTGTTGCAAAAACATATGAACTTGGTGCGAGTGGTGCATTTGCAGGCATGTTTGACAGTAAAATGACCTGGAATATCTCGGGTTATAGTGCTACAAATCATGATGACATTTTATTTTTATATACTGAGTCAAATACCACTGCAGGCTATTTTGACAATGTCGAGGAAACAACAAGAAAAGGTGTCGATTTAGGACTTAATACTGTTTTTGAAACATGGTCACTGAGCATGAACTATAACTATATTAAAGCGCAATATGGTACTGACCTTACTCTAATTAGTGAAAATAATTCATCAGCATCTGATGATCCAGAGGGTGCAATTAGCGTCGAGGATGGTGACTATCTTCCCAATATTCCAAAGCATAGCTTTAAAGTTAGAGCTGTATATAAACCAGATCCAGCTTGGTACTTAGGAGCAACAATGACAGCTTTCAGCAAATCATACATGATGGGTAACGAAAACCAAGAGAATGATCGATCACAATCCCCTTTTGTTAGGAGTGAGGTTCCAGGATACGCAGTTGTTAATCTTGACTCAGAGTATAGATTTTCAAACATGTTGGAGGGTTGGAAAATTTATGCCAAAGTAACTAACTTATTCGATAATAGTTATTACACAGGTGGACGAATCGCTGAATCAAGAGTAAATGCTAATCGCTCATTCAGCGAGGAAGAAATAGCAACTTCCTCTATGGTTGCTGGTTCGCCAAGAGCGGGCTGGGTAGGTTTACGTTACGAATTCTAAATATAAGCTAATATAAATTATAAAAAAGGGCTATAAGCCCTTTTTTATTATTATCAGGTGTATATTGATATTTTAAAATATATTCAGAAATGAGCCTTAAATCTAAACTTCTTATTTATATTAACTCACTCTTACTGATTGCAACATTGGTTGGCCTTTTAACTATCGTTATGGTTACCCAAAAAAATGTGAGAGAAGAGGTTTTGTCAACAATGACACTTGCTGAATTTGCGATTGAGCAAGGTGTGAAAAAAAATCCTGATTTTTACTTATTTCAAAGAGAAGGCTATGAATTAGGTATTTCAGAATTATCAGAAATTCGTCACTTAAAGATTCAATTTTTTAATAATCAAGATATTTTACTTGAAGAAACATTAAACACTTTTGATGATATCAAGCCACCACCTTATTGGTTTATTTCCTTAATTGAAAAATTATCTCAGGAAATTTATTACTCAAAAATTAATATTGATCAAAGAGGAGAGATGACAGGCTATATATTGATTAAACCTGAACCAATCTATGAGTATGCAGAGATATGGCAACAAATAAAAGTTGGTTTGTGGATCATAGGGGCTTTCCTTATTCTGATAAATATCGTCGTCTTAATTCTTTTTTCTCATATGATAAAACCGATAAATAAAATTATTGAGGGTTTTGAGAAACTTGAAGCTGGAAACTTCAAGTCAAAAATTAATAAATCAAATATCCTTGAGCTTGATATTATTGGTAAAAAATTTAATAGTATGATTAAAAATCTAAGGCAAAGTAATGACAAGATTCATAAGCTAAGTCAAAACCTTATTAATGTGCAAGAGCAAGAAAAAAGTGAGTTAGCTAGAGACCTTCATGATGAGCTTGGACAATCCTTAACAGCTCTTCAAGCAGAAGCAGCTTCAATCTCAAAATCTACAAAAAAATCATCACGCGATGATGCTATTTTTAATGTTATTAAGTTATCAAAAAATATGATGCTTTCTACAAGAGAAATTATAAAAAAATTGAATTTAGGCTTGATTGAAGACTTAGGTCTTGAATCTGCGTTAATTGAATTATTCGAAAATTGGAAAAGGCGATTTAAGGGCGTTAAATTTGAATACAAAATTGATGAAAAGGCCTTAAGAAAAATAACAAAACAAGAAACAGCACATTTATATCGAATCTTTCAAGAAGCGTTAACTAATATTGCTAAGCATTCAGAACCTAAAAATATTAAGATTGCTATAAAGTCTCTAGATGAGAAAGGTAAAATTAGAATTTTGATAAGAAATGATGGTATTAAGACAGAATTATCTAATAAGGATGGACTTGGTTTAATAGGCATTGCTGAGCGTGTTGATCAAATTAATGGAAGTTTAGAAATTATTAAAAAAAGATTTTTTAAAATAATTATTAATAAAGGGTAATTAGATGACAGATTTGTTAATTGTAGATGATCATGAAATTGTCCGATCTGGAATTAAACGACTGGTAGAAAACAATGCAAAATTAAACATTGTTGCTGATTTAGGTTCTGGAGAAGAGGCATATCACTTTCTACAGAAAAATACAGTGGATTTAGTAATTATGGATATATCTATGCCTGGAAAAGGAGGTATAGAGACAACGAATCAAATAAAAAAAAGATTTCCTAAAATTAAAGTTCTCATGCTCTCGATGCATGATAATTCGATGATTATAGATAAGGCCATGAAGGCAGGAGCTAATGGATATATTCTAAAGAATGATTTATCAGATGATTTGCTTGATGCAATTGAAAAAGTAATGAACAATGAAATCATTATTTCAGCTTCAGTAGATAGAAATGATTTCGATGATTCAAAAATTAAAGATTTGAATAATAAAGAATTTGAAATATTTAAGTCTATCGCTTCAGGTGAAGAGCTATTATCAATTGCAAAAAAACTTAATATTAGTTATAAAACTGCAGCAAACTATCAAACATCGATTAAACAAAAGTTAAATATCAAAAATACACTAGATTTTTATAATTTAGCTAAAGAAAATAAAATTTTATAATTGAATATTTTTTTAAAAATCTATTGTTATAATTTATTAACATCACTATCGGTTTGTTTATGAAAATTGGAACGCCCTTAAGTCCGTTTGCAACAAAAGTTATGCTATTAGGTGCAGGTGAATTAGGTAAGGAAGTAATCATTTCATTTCAAAGGCTTGGTATTGAGGTCATTGCAGTTGATCGATATCACAACGCACCAGGTCAGCAAGTTGCACATCGATCTTATGTTATTGATATGACGAATGAGAGTGAATTGCGAGAAGTTATCCAAAAAGAGAAACCAGACTATATTGTTCCAGAGATAGAGGCTATAAATACAGAACTTTTATCTGAGGTAGTTGAAGAAGGACAAGTTAAAGTTGTCCCTAGCTTAAAGGCAGTCCAATTAACTATGAATCGGGAAGGGATAAGGAAACTTGCTTCCGAAGAGCTTGGTTTACCTACCTCAAATTACGGTTTTGCAAGAAGCTGCAAAGATTTAAAAAATCTAATTTTAAAAGAAATTAATTTCCCATGCTTTGTTAAGCCAACCATGTCTTCTTCGGGCAAAGGTCAATCGTTAGTAAAGTCTGAAAGTGAAATTGAATCTGCATGGAATTATGCTGCAACTGGGGGACGGGTAGATCAAGGTATTGTCATTGCTGAGAGCTTAATTGATTTTGATTATGAAATAACATTGCTGACGGTTAGATCAAAAGATTCTAAAGGACATACTTGTACTAAATTTTGTGATCCAATTGGACATATTCAAGAAAATGGAGACTATATAGAAAGTTTTCAACCACAACCTATGAGTAAAAAAGCTCTTGAGAAATCAAAAAATATCGCTAAATTAATAACTAATGCTTTAGGTGGTCTCGGCATGTTTGGTGTTGAATTATTTGTTAAAAAAGATGATGTATGGTTTTCAGAGGTCAGCCCAAGGCCACATGATACTGGGATGGTTACTATGGCATCTCAAATACAATCTGAATTTGAATTACATGCAAAAGCAATTCTCGGCTTACCAGTTGATACATCTCTTTCAAGACCCGGCGCGAGCAAAGTTATTTATGGTGATTATGATGTAGATGATATCTATTTTGAGGGAGTGGATCAGGCTCTTCAAATTCCTGGGGTTGATATTAGATTATTTGGTAAGCCGAAATCATTCAAAAAAAGACGAATGGGTGTAATACTGGCATCATCAGAGACAGTGGAAGCTGCAGTTGAAAATGCAAAAAAAGCTTTTTCGAAAATTAAAACAAAAATAAAGGCTTAATAAATTGAAAAAAATATTATTAGTTATTCTCTTACTTATCACTGTGTTAGGTGGGGCAACTTATTGGTTTTTTGGTAATTTAGATGGTTTTATTAAAGACTATATGATGGATTATGGATCAAAGATGACTAAGACAGATGTTGAGATTGACTTAGTTGAAACAGATTTAAATAAAGGTGAGATCATAATTAATAGACTAGGTATTGAAAATCCGAAAAGTTTTAGTAACAGCGAAGCCTTTGAGGCAGAAAATATTATAGTCACTGTAAATAAAGATACTTGGGATCAGGATATTATAGAAATACCTCTAGTTTTAATAAAAAATCCTGAAATTGTCTATGAATATAATGGAAAAAAAACAAACTTTAATGTTCTCAAAGAGAATGTCGAAAGCTATATTAAATTAACATCTACAAAAAATGTGAAAACTACTATTAAAAATGTAAGAAAGTTGGCTGATAGTGAACTAGGTAAAACCAATCAATCAAGAAGCAAAATAGAAAATAAAGAAAATAAAGAAACTAAAGGAATAAGTGAAAAAACATTTTTTATTAAGGAATTAAAAATTGTAGATCTTAAAATAACTGCAAGAATAAGCTCGATCAAAAGAAATTTTTTAAGTAAAAAAATCCCACTATTTGTGATCAATGATATTGGGTCTAAATCAAATGGAGTATCCCCCGAGAAGATCTTAGAAATAGTAATATCAAATATAGATAATAATTTAGAAAGCAATATTGACTTTAAATCGCTTAAGAAAGACATTAAACAGAATGTAAATAAAATTTTAGATAAATTAAAAGGAGGAAACAAAGAGAATTCCGAGAATGAAAAGATTGACCATCAAAAAATTATCAATAATCTCAAAGATTTATTCTAATACTTAGAAAGCAAAAAAATAATCCAACTTCTTTGTGCTAAAATCGCGCGTCTAATATTAAAAACGGTTATTCATCAATGAATCAAAAGCTAAGAAATATTGCAATTATTGCCCATGTAGATCACGGTAAAACGACACTTGTCGATAAATTATTGCAACAATCAGGCACATTTGCTGAGCATCAGCAGGTGAGTGATCGCGTAATGGATTCAAATGATCTTGAAAAAGAACGTGGCATTACCATTTTATCTAAAAATACTGCTATTAATTATGAAGATCATCATATTAATATTGTAGATACACCTGGGCATGCTGATTTTGGGGGTGAAGTTGAGAGAGTTTTGGGCATGGTTGATGGGGTTGTTTTGCTTGTAGATGCTGTTGATGGTCCAATGCCTCAAACACGTTTTGTCACTAAAAAGGCATTGGCACTTGGCCTAAAACCTATTGTTGTCATCAATAAAATAGATCGTCCAGGAGCTAGGGCGGATTGGGTAATTAACCATACTTTTGACCTGTTTGCTAATTTAGGCGCTACTGATGAACAGCTTGATTTTCCTGTTGTCTATGCATCAGCTTTAAATGGCTATGCAAAAATGAAAGAAGAAGATGAAACAACAGATATGACCGCCCTTTTCAAGACTATCTTATCGCATGTTGAACCACCAGGCGGCGATACTACAGCTCCCTTACAGTTTCAGATTTCTGCTCTTGATTACTCCTCTTATACTGGGAGAATGGGGATTGGCCGCATTCGAAACGGTATTTTAAAGCCCGGAAGCCCTGTGGCAATTATGATGGGAGATAAAAAAGTTGGTCAAGGAAAAATCAATGAGGTTTTTGGCTATGAAGGACTTGAAAAAGTTAGCGTAGAGCAAGCTGAAGCAGGCAATATTGTTATTGTGACTGGTATTGAGGAAATCGGCATTGGTGTTACGATTGCTCAACTTGATAATCCTACTGGTCTTCCAATAATTCCTATTGATGAACCAACATTAAATATGGACTTTATGGTTAATACTTCACCTCTGGCTGGTAAAGAGGGTAAGTTTGTGACTAGTAGGCAAATCAAAGAAAGGCTCACAAAAGAATTATTAGTTAATGTCGCACTAAGAGTTGAAGATACTGAAGATGCAGATGTTTTTAGAGTTTCAGGCAGAGGAGAGCTCCATTTAACAATTCTTTTAGAGAATATGCGAAGGGAAGGTTATGAAGTTGCAGTTGGTAAGCCTCAGGTTGTTTACAAAGAAATTGATGGAAATAAATGTGAGCCATATGAAAACCTTACCGTAGATATTGAAGATGAAACACAAGGCGGTGTGATGGAGGAGTTAGGACGAAGAAAAGGTGAATTGACTAATATGGAGTCTGATGGCCTCGGAAGGACGCGTCTTGAGTATACAATCCCTGCAAGAGGGCTTATTGGGTTTCAGGGTGAATTTCTTACTATGACAAAAGGGACCGGCATTATGTCTCATGTTTTTGAGGAATATTTACCTGTTAAGACTGAAATTCCTGGAAGAAGAAATGGCGTTTTAATTTCCTCTGAGAAAGGTGAGGCGGTGGCATATGCTTTATGGAAATTACAAGACAGAGGCAGAATGTTTGTAAGCCCCGGAGATAAGCTTTATGAAGGCATGGTCATTGGCATTCATTCTCGAGATAATGATTTAATAGTGAACCCAATCAAAGGAAAGCAGCTTACAAATGTTAGATCTTCTGGAACAGATGAGGCAGTTAGGCTAGTTCCACCAATTCAAATGAGTTTAGAATATGCAGTTGAATTCATTGATGACGATGAACTTGTTGAGATTACGCCTGAATCAATCAGGATGAGAAAACGATATCTTATTGAGCATGAAAGAAAGAGGGCGTCTAGAGAAGCTTAATCTAGTTCCTGCGTTGCAATATAATCTTCATAGTTCCCCGTGTAATCAATAATTTTGTCAGATTTTATTTCAAAAATGCGAGTAGCTACAGAGCTTACAAATTCACGATCGTGTGTTACAAAAAATACTGTTCCTTTGTATTTATCTAACGCTGTATTTAATGATTCAATTGATTCCATATCCATATGATTGGTGGGCTCATCTAATAACAATACATTATTTCTTTCAAGCATAATTTTGCCAAATAACATTCGACCTTGCTCTCCTCCAGACAATACATTCACTTTCTTTTTAAAATCATCTCCAGAAAATAATAATCGTCCTAGAATGCCTTTGATAGATTGGTCATCATCTTGGACTTGTTTATAGTCATTTATCCAATCAAATATCGAAGTATTCTTATCAAATTCGTCATTATGGTCTTGAGCAAAGTAACTTATTTTAGCTTTTTCTGCCCATTTGACTGAGCCATCGTTAGGATTAACTGTATTTGCAAGTATTTTGAGTAAGGTAGATTTACCGATTCCATTTTCACCAATTATGGCAACTTTTTCTCCAGCCTCGACCATAAAATTCACATTATCAAATAAAGGCTTTTCATAAGCGTGACTTAATTTATTTATTGTAAGTGCTTGGCGATATAACTTATCTTTTTCTTCATATTCGAAGCGGATATAGGGGTATTGCCTGCTGGATGGCTTCATATCCTCTATTTTTATTTTATCAATTTGTTTTGCTCTTGACGTTGCTTGCTTAGCTTTGGATGCATTTGCTGAAAATCTTCTGACAAATTCTTGAAGTTCGGCAACTTGCGCTTTAGCTTTTTCATTTGCCTTGAGTTGTTGTGATTTTACAGTTGCACTAGCTGCCATAAAATCATCATAGTTTCCAGGGTAAACCGTTAACTTTTGATAATCCATATCTGCTGTATGGGTACATACTTGGTTAAGAAAATGACGGTCATGAGAAATGATAATCATGGTTGAGTTTCTAGAATTAATAATTTTCTCAAGCCATCGAATTGTATTAATATCCAGATTGTTCGTAGGTTCATCAAGTAACAAAATATCTGGGTCTGCAAATAGCGCTTGGGCTAACAAAACTCTAAGTTTCAATCCAGGAGGAATTGCACTCATGACTCCATCATGAAAGCTATTTTCAATACCTACGCCATCTAGTAGCTCTCCAGCCCTTGATTCAGCCGTATATCCATCATATTCCGCATAAACTGTTTCTAGTTCTGCAGCTTTCATATAATCTTCATCAGTTGCATCTGGGTTAGCATAAAGCTCATTTTTTTCCTCATTGGCATTCCACATTTCTTCATGACCCATCATGACCACATCAAGAACCTTCAGGTCTTCATATGCAAATTGGTCTTGTCTCAACCAAGCAACTCTTTCATTTGAGTCTACGGCAATTGAACCAGAGGTTGGTTCAAGCTCTTTAGCAAGAATTTTCATAAATGTAGATTTTCCACAACCGTTCGCACCGATAAGACCATAGCGGTTTCCGTCTCCAAACTTTATTGAGATGTCCTCAAAAAGGGGTTTTGATCCAAATTGCATTGTAATATTATTAGTTATAAGCAAATCTAATGACCTTTAATTGTTTGATAATAGTTAGAAAATTAAGATTTTAAACTTGTGCGAGTTAAAATTTTTACGAATTATAGCTTGTACTGTATGTTTACGATAGTTAAAATTTCACTTCCTGAGAGTTTCTTCCAAACAACTTCATCATCTACCGCGTTTCCAATTAAAGCTTTTGCTAGAGGTGAGGTATAAGCAATTTTATTTATTTTTACATTGGCTTCATCTTCACCAACAATTTGAAAATTTAGAATGTCTCCTAACTCATTTTCGACATCAACCAAGGCAGAAAAAAGCACCTTATTTTTGTCTTGCTCTTGGGGATTTACTAAAATTGCTGATTCAAGACGATTAACAAAATATCTTAAATCTCGTTCCAATTGTAATTTTTTTTGCTTATGAATAGAGTCTGTATTAAGTGATGATTTTGCTCTATCCTCTTCTAAGATTAAAATTTTTGCTTCTAGCTCTCTATGTCCATTAGGGGTTACGTAGTTTTTTTCGGGACTTATAGGGCGTTCTGGTACATCTACACCTGCATGCTCTAAATCATTTTCTTTTACGAAAGCTCTACTCATTTTTTGTTTTAAATCAGTATTATAAACAATATTTATAAAGTAAATTATATTTTATAATTTAAGACTTTAACTTAATATGCATAATTAATTAGTTGTAATCTTAGCAAAATTTTAATTTACATTTCAAACTTAATTTTACATGCCTCTAGTTTTTTTTGAAAATCAGCATAACTGGTTGAAACAGGAAATTGTGGATAATCGCTGATAACATTCTTCGGAGGATCAAACAAAATTCCTTCATCAGCTTGTTTAAGCATTCCAATATCATTATATGAGTCACCTGCTGCAACAACCTTAAAGTTTAAACTTTGGAGAGCTTTTACTGCCTCTTGTTTTCCGTTTGCTTGCCTTAGCTTATATCCGACAATCAAATCATTTCTATCAATCAGAAGTTGATGGCAAAACAGCGTTGGATAATCTAATTGCATCATTAATGGATTGACAAATTGATAGAAGGTATCTGAAAGTATTATTACTTCAAACTCTGACCTGAGCCACTTATGAAAATCAATCGCTCCGTCTAGTGGCTTAAGTGTACTTATGACATCTTTAATATCTTCTAGTTTGAAATTATTTTCTTTTAGGATACTAAGTCTTTTGGTCATTAATTCGTTGTAATCAGGAATATCTCGAGTTGTTAATTTTAGGGCTTCTACTCCTGTTTTCTCTGCGAATTTAATCCATATTTCTGGTAGCAATACACCTTCTAAATCTAGACATGCAATCATTTTTTATCTATCCTTTTATTTAATCCTTTTAATTAAAAAAATACTTTAAATAACTGATTATATTGTTAATATTTTAAAATCATATCTCTTAAAATTTTTAATCTTTCTATAGATGCATTCCGCATACTTACAAACTCAACATGTTCCTGATTATGTTTGTGAGGGTCTAATTGTACACCCCAAAGACCTCCTATTTCATTTGGAATACCTGAGTATCTAATATCAATAATTTGATTTTTATTTTGTGGGTGAACCGCAAGAAAGTTGTTACTAAACCATCTAAATCTTTCTACATCTTTATATTGTTGTGACTCTTCTTTTAGCCATGGAAAATCTTTTTTAAGAGTTAATTTCTTAATGCTTTCTCCTTGTATTATTTTTCCAAAGAGTAAATTTGTAGCATCAACATAAAACTGATCCTTTGTTTCATATATTGTCTTCCAAAGTATTGGGTTTCCAAAGCTCGGCTTTGCTTCTATCCTAGTTATAGTGTGTCCCCTTTGTTCTGCAATCTCTTTCCCGACATTTATTGCCTTATTATGCAAATAGATACCTACTAAAAGATATGTGATTCCCCACGCTATAGCAATTTTTGAATAAATATTTTTTTTCTTTATGGTTGCGAGAACTACAAATAATATTATTGGTAGGGTAAATAGGGGGTCAATTATTGAAATATTATTCCATGAAATCCTCATATCACTGAAGGGCCAAAAAAGTAGGGTTCCATAGCTTGTGCACGCATCAATTAACCCATGTGTCCCATAACCTAAAGTGCAATATAACCAAGTTTTTTTGAAATTAAATGGACTTATTTTTTTAAATAGTAGGTATAAAAAAACAGCACATATTAGTCCACCAAAAGGTATAAATA